>Ga0306926_10000646_pt1 | contig 32839 bp, 29 predicted proteins | sample flu12Cox44000178_FD_203759 | JGI IMG/M metagenome (GOLD analysis project Ga0306926, IMG submission 203759) | Lab enrichment of tropical soil microbial communities from Luquillo Experimental Forest, Puerto Rico - flux8day.12C.oxic.44.000.178 (v2)... | ecosystem: Environmental > Terrestrial >...
CGCTGAGCCGCATTAGGGCAGGCTCTCGAGGCTCCCGCGTCATTCACGCCTGCAAAGCGGCTCAAGTTAACCAGGTGGTTACTACCAACAAGATCGGGAGAGGGTTTATTCTCGCCGCTATGGGTGTGTCCATCACGGTGCTCGCGAGCGGGAGCAATGGAAATTGCACGCTCATCTCCAGCGGCACCACGCACCTGCTGGTGGACGCAGGACTATCTTGCCGCGAACTGCTGCGGCGGCTGGCGCTGTGCGATGAGAGTGCGAGCAGCATTGACGCCATCCTTGTCACACACGAACATATAGACCATGTCTCCGGGCTGCGTGTGCTGGCGAAAAAGCTGAAGGTCCCGGTGTATATTACCGGCCACACGTATGAAACGTATCGCCGGACAACGCGTGATGCCGCCGGCAATCGGGTTCATCTGGAGAGGCGTGAGGAGTTTCATTCCGGCCGGGCGTTCCAGATCGGCGACGTGAAGATCACACCGTTTACTATTCCGCATGATGCGGTCGATCCAGTGGGATTCACGTTTTGCAGCGAAGGGATTAAGGTCGGCGTGTGTACCGATCTGGGATATATGCCGACGAGCGTGCGGCAACACATTCGCGGCTGCCAAGTGCTGATGATCGAGTCGAACCACGATCTGGAGATGCTGCGCGGCGGGCCGTATCCATGGTCGGTGAAGCAACGCGTGATGAGCCGCGTGGGGCACCTTTCCAACGACGCACTCGCGGATTTTTTGACGACGGACTATGATGGAGGTGCGGAATTCCTCATCCTGGCGCATCTTTCGGAGCAGAACAATCATCCAGAGATTGCGCGGATGACGGCTGAGCGTGCATTAGGCGAGCAGCGCAATTTCGTGCGCAACCAGTTGGTGCTCGCGGCACAACATGAACCGCTTCCGGCAATTCGGTTGTAGGTTGCTCCGCGGCAGCTTCTCTCGCGAGCAGAGTTTTCTTCATGGCAGAATGCACTGACCGTGTCGTCGGCAAGATCCTTGTCGGATGGCGCTATGACATCTCGGGGATCGCTGTGGAAATGCGCGGCGATTACGAAGCGCACTTTGCGGAGTGTGAGCACTGTCGCTCGCGACAGAAACTGCATCGCGGCATCGACATCGGGTTGATGGTGCTGGCTTCGGCCTCGATGATCGTGTTTCTGCTGGCCTATGGGGTGATCCGGCACTTCCAACCGAACCATGCCTTCTGGCTCGAGATCGGCGCGCTCGGTGGGTTTCTGCTCTCGATGCTGCTTTGGCTGCTGGTAGCGATCGCGACGCCGGCACCGTTGGTGGTGAAGGACGCGGCACTGACTGGCGCGCGCATGGGGCTCGACAAGCTTCCGGAGAAAATACAGCAGAAGATTCCCGAAGACCTGCGGGTCAAGATCTCCGGACAGTGAGCGAAGCGGCTTTTCGCTCTGGCTTCCTCTTTTCGCTCTTCGCTTTTGGCTTTTTGCTTTTTTGCTTTTGACTCTCTTTGGGTGCGGCTGGGGCGACGTCCATGACAGAATCAGTACGATGCTTGCCACAGGAGTGCTGATGCCGCCAACGTTGATCTCACACGCGACGCGAGTTCAAGCTGCAGGTAACAAGCCGAAGCTGATTGACGAGTACATTGGGCGGGTAAATTCCGGCACGGCTGCGGTAAGCGTCGCGCATATGCGCAGTCCAGGCGGATGGCAGGAGCCGGGACAGACCCCGGAGTTTGACGAGTTCACCGCGGTGCTCAAGGGCTTGCTGCACGTTGAGCACAAGCACGGCGCACTCGACGTGCGTGCGGGCCAAGCGGTCGTCGCGCATGCGGGCGAGTGGGTGAGATATTCCACTCCAGAGCCTCGAGGCGCCGAGTACATTGCCGTGTGCTTGCCGGCATTTTCGATGGAGACGGTGCATCGGGATGAGTAGGTCGGTCGGAACAGCGAAAAGAAATCCCTCAGGGGACGTATTTTCGACGTCTTACGGCACGACTGAAGTCATGCCCTGACGCAAAAATCATAGCCAAAATAAGTTTTCCCCAGGGTGTTAAAGTCATGCCCGCGAAAGCGATTCTCTCGGCGGCCTGTGAAGGCGTGCTCGACTCTGGCTGTGCGAACTCCGCAATTGGTCCTAGAATTTTCGCGGTGTGATGCGATCGGCGCCGACGTAGGGCTGCAGGGCTTCGGGAATCTTCACGCTGCCGTCGGCCTGCTGATAGTTCTCAATAATCGCAACCCATGTCCGTCCGATGGCGAGACCACTGCCGTTGAGCGTGTGCACGAACTCGCTCTTCTTCGCACCTTCAGGGCGATAGCGAATGTTGGCGCGGCGCGCCTGAAAATCAGTGAAGTTGGAGCAAGAAGAGATTTCGCGGTAGAGTCCCTGTCCCGGAAGCCAGACTTCGATGTCATAGGTCTTGGCGGAGGAGAATCCCATGTCGCCGGTGCAGAGAACGACGGTACGGTAGTGCAGGCCGAGCTTTCGCAAAACTTCTTCGGCGTCGCGGGTAAGCTTTTCGTGCTCGGCGTACGACTCCTCAGGCTTGGTGAACTTCACCAGCTCGACTTTCTGAAACTGGTGCTGGCGAATGATGCCGCGCACGTCTTTGCCGTAGGAGCCTGCCTCGCTGCGAAAGCATGGTGTAAACGCTGTCAGCGAGATTGGCAACCGGGCGGCGCCGAGCGTCTCGTCGCGATAAAGGTTAGTAACCGGCACCTCCGCGGTGGGAATCAGGTAGAGATTTTTGTCTCCATGCGGCACCTTGAAGAGGTCGGCCTCAAACTTGGGTAAATTGCCAGTGCCGTACAAGGAGTCGGCGTTGACCATGAAAGGCGGCAGGATTTCAGTGTATCCATGCTCGCGGGTATGCAGGTCGAGCATGAAGTTCATGAGCCCGCGTTCGAGGCGGGCGCCGAGGTCCCAATAGACGGCGAAGCGAGCGCCGGCGATTTTGGCGGCGCGTTCGAGATCGAGGATGCCGAGCGATTCTCCGAGCTCCCAGTGCGGCTTTGGAGTGAAGTCGAAGGCGGGCGGCGTTCCCCAACGACGAACTTCGACGTTGTCGTCGGCACTATGGCCTACGGGAACGCTGTCATCGGGCAAGTTGGGGATACCGGTCAGGATATCGCGGAGTTGTGCGTCGTAGTCGGTGGCGCGCTTTTCGGAGTCTTCGATTCGCGACTTCAGCAGCTTTTGCTCTTCCAGGTTCACGGCCGTGTCCTGCTGTGCCTTGCGCAACCGCTGAAACTCATCCGTCAGCTTGTTGCGCCGGGCCTTAAGCGTCTCGGTTTCAGTAATGGCCATGCGGCGCTGGCCATCGATGGGGTGGAAATCCTTTAGAACGGTGGCCGGATCCATACCACGCTGGCGGAGTTTTTCTTCGACGAGAGGCAGATTATTGCGTACGAAAGCGAGATCGAGCATAGGGGATTAGGGTAATTGATAAATGTGGATACGACCAAGGGTGGTAAGCTTTGGCCGCCTTGCCCGTTTTGGGAACAGGCGATTGGATAAAAAACAGCGCTTTTGCTGTCAGTTATCCACCCTAGTGACAGGTGGGTCGCGGACTCAGATGGTTGCACCTGTATGTCAGACCATGGACGCATAATTCCTCTTACCGATGAACCCTATGAGCCTGAACGCCGCATCGAGGTCTATGCCGGCTACGCTGCGTACCTAGACGAGTCGACGGTAAAGGGAGAGGTAGACACACTCGCTTATAGAGTTTCGACGAAAGAAGCCCGGAGGGTTCTGTTAGCGTTTGTGAAACAGTCAGCCACAACGCTTGCTGGGCTCAAGGCGCAGCAAGTTGGGGTGCGTTACCATGACCGAAAGCTAAATCCATGGATGGTGGAAGATTTTTTGGGGAAGCACTCAGGTGGGAAGACGAAGAGTACTCCGCTTACCTGCGAACGAAGGAACAAGATTATAAACATGACCGAAAAATTTTCGAGGCTGTGCTCGGCACCTTTGTTTTGCGAACACGCGACTGATTCTTTCCACTGACGATTCAGTCTTTATAGTATTCGGGTCGCTCAACGCGCCGGCAGGTTGAATAAGCGTCCGCAGCCAGACGCTTTACTGCCAGTCGAGGATCACTTTGCCCGAGTTCCCCGACCTTATCACTTCAAATCCCTTTTCGAACTCCGTGTAGTGGTAGCGATGCGTGATCACCGGCGATATGTCGAGACCGGATTCCAGCATGACGGTCATCTTGTACCAGGTTTCGTACATCTCTCGTCCGTAGATGCCCTTGATTGTCAGCATGGAGAAGATCACGCGATGCCAGTCGATCGCCATCTCCTTTGCAGGAATCCCCAGCATGGCAATCTTGGCGCCGTGGCTCATGTTGGCCAGCATGTCGCGGAAGGCCACGAGTGAGCCCGACATCTCCATGCCGACGTCGAACCCCTCCTGCATGCCGAGTCGCTTCTGCACTTCGGGGAGCGGCGTCTTTGTGGGATCGACGGCCATCGTCACCCCGACTTTTTCCGCGAGCGCCAGACGATAAGGGTTGAGGTCGGTGATGACAATGTGCCTGGCGCCCGAGTGCCGCGCTACCGCTGCGGCCATGATCCCGATCGGCCCGGCGCCGGTGATCAGCACGTCTTCGCCCAGCACCGGAAACGACAGGGCGGTATGGACTGCGTTGCCGAAAGGATCAAAAATTGCTGCGGCTTCACGATTGATGTTGGGATCGTGCCGCCAGATGTTGGTCATCGGCAGCACAATGTACTCGGCGAAAGCGCCCGGCCGGTTTACGCCCACACCCTTCGTATGAGCGCACAGATGACGGCGTCCGGCAAGGCAGTTGCGGCAGCGCCCGCAAACCACGTGGCCCTCGCCGCTGACCAGTTCTCCGGGATGAAAATCCGATACATTCGATCCCACCTCGACGATCTCACCAACAAATTCATGGCCAATGACGAGAGGAACCTTGATCGTCTTTTGTGCCCAGTCGTCCCACTCGTAGATGTGAAGATCGGTTCCGCAAATCCCGGTCTTCAGAACCCGAATCTTGACGTCGTTAATACCAATCTCCGGCTCCTTCACATCTTCGAGCCACAGTCCACGACCATCACGGCTTTTTACCAGCGCTTTCATGAGTTCTCCCCGGCTGCGTTCCGATTGTAGCCCCTGGCGGGTTGGCCGAGACGTAGCACCGCGCGGGTGCAGGAAGCACTCGCGAAATTGGAAGCGATCACAAGTGCTCCTAATGTTTTCCCGGCAGCGACTCGAAGTCCTTTTGCTTCGCCGCGAGTCTCGTGTGCCAATCCGCAGCGGCGCGGATGAACGCCTGAAACAGCGCGCGCGAGGCGGGGTCGCCGTCGTACGTGCGCTCAGGATGCCATTGCACACAGAGCACGAAGTGATCGTCGTCGGTGCCTTCCGCCGCTTCTTTGACCTGATCGGTTGGGCTCCAGGCAACGAGACGGAGACCGTCGCCCAGCACTTCCGCTGCCTGATGATGGCTGGAATTGACAACAATCTCAGGTGTCGCTTCGCCAGGGAGTGCTCCGGCGGAACGGAGAATGCCTGCCAACTTTGACTCTGGATCGATTGCAACCCGGTGCGCCTGGGTGACAGCGCGCCCGGCCTCGTGATTCACGCCGGGTGGCAGCTCCTGATCGAGCGTACCGGTACGCCACACGTTGAGCGACTGCATTCCGTAGCAGATACCAAAGACCGGCTTGCGCATGTTGTAGGCGTCTTGCAGGAGAAGCTCATCGGCGTTGTCGCGCAGCATGTCTGCATCGGCGGTAGAGAAATGGCGCATGGCTCCGTATTTTTCGGGATCGACATCGGCGGGACTGCCGGGAAGCAGCACGCCGTCGCAAGTCTTCACCTTTTGCGCAATGACAGCGGAGGGAGCGGTGACGTCGACGATGACGGGCTCGCCCCCAGCTTCGCGAACCGCGTGTTCGTACTGCGGCAATGCGCGCATGGCGTAGTCGGGCTTAACGGAGTTGGGAATTGGAATGGCGATGCGGGGTTTCATCGTGATTCGGGCTGCTCTCCGCGAATGCTTGCCCAGGGTAGGGTCCCTCGACTTCGGTCGCTGTGCGACCTCCGCTTGGGATGACACCGGCAACCTTCGCTCGCGACTCGTACATCTCGATCATCACTTCTCTCACGTGCGCCGAGAGCTTGTCCATCTCGCGGGGCACCATGCCTGAAGTTGCAATCGGTTCGCCGATGGTCATTTCGACCCGGCCAGGGCGAAGGTGGAAGCTGTTCATCGGCAGCAGTTCATACGTCCCGACCAGCACGATCGGAACCACCGGCGCCTGGGCCTTGATAGCCATGTAGAAGGCGCCGCCCATAAAGTCGCGCATTTGACCGTTGCGGGAGCGGCCGCCCTCGGGAAAAATTAACAGCGGCATAGCGTTACGCAAGGACGCGCTGGCGTGGTTGAGGCTGCGCAGCGAGGCGCGGGCGTCGCCCTGATCGATGGGAATCTGCCCGGAGCGCTTCAGATGCCAGCCGAGGAACGGATAGCTGAACAGCTCACGCTTGGCCAGGATGCGAAATTGTACAGGCAAATTCCCGTAGAGCACGGGGATGTCGAGGGCAGAGAGGTGGTTCGCCGCGTACACGGCGGGTTGCGCGGGACCGATGTGCTCGAGCCCGTTGATGTGCACGCGAACACCGGCGGTCTTCAGGATCATGCGCGCCCAATGAACCGCGAACCAATGCTGTATGCAGCCGTCGCGATCGAAGAACGACGACAGCAACGACAGGCTCCCCATCGCGCCGGTGTAGAGGTAGATAAGCGGGACAAAGATGCAGTAGGAGCGGAGGCGGCTGAGGAAACCGCTATTCGCTTTTCGCTCTTCGACTTGTTGGATGGTGGCCATCGATTAAGGACGAACACCCAGCTCTTTCATGGTATCGCCGACGAGGAAGATGGAGCCGGTGACGACGATGAGCCCGTCTTCGGGGGTCTGGTCAAAGGCACCGCGGAGCGCGGCGACGACGTTTGGTTCGCCGTGGATTTCGGCCCCTGTGCGAGAGCCCGCCCGCAGCAGTTCATCGGTGCCAGCAGCACGGGGGTTGTCGATGTGGGTAACGATGACCTGCTCCGCGAGCGGAAAAAGAATGTCAGCCATCTCCTGAATGGCCTTGTCGCGCATTGCGCCGAAAACGAGCGTGAGGGGCCGGTCCGGAAAATTGTCGGAGAGCGCGGAACGCAGCGCCCAGGCCCCTGCGGGGTTGTGCGCGACGTCGAGGACGACAGTGCGGCCATGCGTCGCCGGCAATGACGGCAGGATCTGGAAGCGTCCAGGCCAATGGGTTTCGCGAATGCCTTGCTCGATTTGCTGGGCAGTGATTTTGAAGCCAAAACGCTTGAGTTCTTCTGCCGTCGTGATGGCGAGGGCTATGTTGCGGTACTGATGACGGCCGACGAGCGGAGAGTCAACAACAATCTCTTCGGCCATGACACTGAGAGGATAGCGGTTGCGTCCGGCTCTGTGCGTGATGTGGGCCGCTAAATGTTCGTCAGCGCCGGGCGAGACGGGCGGAGTGTACTTTACGGCGCTGATGCCGGTGGCGCTGCGCTCGAGGATCGTATTGCCGATAATGTCGTTGGCTTGGGGGTGTTGCGGCAGCGTGACCACCAAGCCGTTCGCGCGGATGATTCCCACCTTTTCGCGCGCGATTTCTCCGATCGTGTTGCCGAGATACTTCTGATGATCGAGCGAGATGTCGGTGATAACGGAAATGAGCGGGTTGACGACGTTGGTAGCGTCGAGTCGGCCCCCCATACCAACTTCGAGAACGGCGATGTCAACGCCGATGCTGGCGAAGTATTCGAAGGCCATAACCGTGAGCATCTCGAAGAAGCTGGGATGCCACGGCAGTTTGTCCACGTGCATAAGCTGCTGTGCGATACGTTCGACGCGCTCGTGGATTGCGGCGAACTCGACGTCGGCGATAGGTTCTCCGTTGATGCGCATGCGTTCGTTGATGCGAACGAGGTGCGGCGAACTGTACAGAGCAGTTTTGTAGCCGGCGACGCGAAGAATCGATGACAGCGTCGCACCGGTTGAGCCTTTACCGTTGGTGCCGGCGATGAGCACGCTGGGAAAGCGGCGCTCGGCATTAGCCATGGCGGCTAGCATCTCGCGGACGTACACCAGGTCGAACTTGTGCGTGGGGGTCGAGGTCAGCTCGTGTCCCAAGGCATAGAGCTGCTCGACGCTGGACTGGTAGGTCATGCGAAAGTTTAGGTTAGCACTTGATGGATGGCTGTCAGCAATTGGCACTTAGCATTCAGCAGTTTAGCTTTTCGCTGCCAATTCCTTCTTCACCGTCTCGCTGACGAGCTTGCCGTCAACCCGGGCGCCCGCGAATTTCGCCATGACGTTCTTCATTACCGTCCCCATGTCCTTCATTGTGGGAAAACCCATCTCCGCTATGGTGGCCGTCACGGCGGCGATCACGGCGGCCTCGCTGACGGCCTTGGGCATGTAGGCCTCGATGATCGCGATCTCGTCGGCCTCTTTTTTGGCCAGCTCGGGGCGGCCGCCCTTTTCGAAGGCGTCGATGGAGTCTTTGCGCTGCTTAATGAGCGTGCTGAAGACCTGCAGTTCTTCCTTTTCGTCGAGGGGAGCGCGCTTGTCGATCTCCTTGTTTTTCAGGGCGGACTTGACCATGCGCAAGGTGGAGAGGCGCAATTCTTCGTGCCCCTTCATGGCGGCGACCATGTCTTTCTGGACTTGCTCGGAGAGGCTCATGAGGAGATTATAGAACCCATTACGACCGCTGCCTTCGCGTCACAACGGGGTATCCAAAGCCCGGCGGCACCAAGCCATGTCTGGCGCTGTCCCTCTGGGGCGCAGTACCTTCTCGACAACTTTGCAACTGTCAAGGAAGCCGTGGATGCTCTGGGCCCCGGAACCCTTCCCGCTGGGCACCGCTAATATGCCTGGAGAAGACCGGTTGGCGACGGCTCGCAAGCGTATCCAGCGTGATTCGCAACGTGTCGGTCCCTTACGGATTCACCACGCCCGACCAACCCAATATCTCGTCCACGCGCTGGCGAACGGTTTCCGATCAAAAACGCCCGAATCTATTTTTTTTGAATCCGCTCCACTCCAAACACTCTTTGGGTAAATCTGAATGTCAATTTCAGTGAACAAAAAAGGTGATGAAACTCGATCTCGGAAGAACCAGAGCCATGTGTACGCTGGAAACGTAGTGAAGGACTTTCAAGCCACGCCACCGTTCAAATTCCTCGGACTCGAACAATTAAGAAAACGGGTGATACAGCTTTGCGTCGTTTGCAAAGTGGGATCCGGGAAGCCCAAGCCTTGTCATTCCGAGCCAAAGCGCCAAGGATTTTTTCGACCTGAAACGGTGCCCCTGATGCAAAATAGCCGCAATTTCCAAGTCCTCAGCTGACAGCGAACCGCGTCTTGACCGGTCATTGACGTGAGGCGAGAAATGGTGGCTCATCCACAGGCCGGGGCTTTATCATGGATGTCCGGCGCATCTTCGAGTCGTAGCCGGAATCCCTACGGGCAGAGGTGGCAGCCATGCTACGTAAGACCAGGCTTTTTACTCCCGGCCCTACTCCTCTACTTCCGGCAGCGCAACAGGCGATTGCCGCGGCGGACATGCATCACCGCACCGCGGAGTTTCGCGACATCTTCGGCCGCACGCTGGCGGATCTGAAGACGTTCATCGACACGCAGAATGATGTGTTGATCCTCGCGGCCTCAGGCAGCGGCGCGATGGAGGCTTCGGTCTCGAACCTCACCTCGCCCGGCGACAAGGTACTGGTGCTGACCGCCGGCAAGTTCGGTGAGCGGTGGCGCGACATCGCGAAGGCGTTCGGATGCCAAGTGGAGGTGCTGAGCGCTCCGTATGGTCAGACTTTTGACTTCGCCGAAGTGAAGTCGAAGCTGGACGGCGCACGTGTGCTCTACATGCAGGCCACCGAGACCTCGACGGGCGCGCGGCATGATGTGAAGGGCGTGGCGTCGCTGCTGAAGGGTACCGACACGCTGCTGGTTGTCGATGCGATCACTGGCCTGGGCACGACCAAGTTCGACGTGGACGGCTGGGGCATCGACATCATCATCGGTGGATCGCAAAAGGCGGTGATGATTCCGCCGGGGCTAGCATTCCTGGCGGTGAGCGAGCGCGCCTGGCAACGCATGGAGCAGACGAAGAATCCTCGGTACTACTTCGATTTGCGCAAGGAGCGAAAGGCGGCGGCGAAGGGCGAGTCAGCGTTCACACCGGCGACCGCGCTGATCGCCGGCCTGCTGGCCGCGCTGAACTACATTCGCAAATCCGGCAAGGACGACCTGGCAGCGGGACGGGATGTGCTAATCCATAACGCTGAAACTTCCGCCGTCATGGTGCGGGCTGGGGTGAAGGTGATCGGGCTGGAGCTGTTTGCACCGACGTGTCCGGCGGCGGCGGTAACTGCGGTGCTGCCCCCGGCGGGCGTGGATTCGAGCGCGGTGGTGAAGGAGTTCCGTGAGCGCTTCGCCATGGTGGTGGCCAATGGGCAGGGCGAGATGAAGGGCAAGATGATCCGCATTGCGCACCTGGGCTACTACGACTACCTTGACGCGCTGGGCGCGATCGGCGCGCTGGAGCAGGTGCTGCTCGAGGTAGCTCCGTCGCACCGGTTCGAGCTGGGAGCGGGATTGCGCGCGGTGCAGGAGACGTATGCGGAGCAGTTCGCGGCGATGAAGGCGTAAGCAGTTGTCAGTTATCAGAGCCGCGCGCGGGTCCCGCAATGGGGGACCGCGCCGCAGATTAAAAAGAAGCGATTTGGCGGCACGACTAAAGTCGGGCGTGATACCAAGCAATTTCTAATACAAGTTTGTAGGTGATCTGCGTTGCACCGCCGAAACCGTGCTCCACCCGTAGTTGTCCGGGTGTTATCGAGAATTCATTCAGGGGCCTCATATGAAGATCGTTGTGGCAGAGAAAGTTGCACAGTCGGCGCTTGCAGTGTTCAAGGAGCAGCCGGATTGGGTCGTCGCCACTCCAGAAAAAGACGGCTTGAACGGTGAACTGGCCGAAGCCGACGCGCTGCTGGTGCGCTCGGCCGTGTTCGTCGACGGAGCGATGATGGACAAAGCCCCGAAGCTGCGCGTGATCGGGCGCGCGGGCGTCGGCGTGGATAACATTGACCTCGACGCAGCCACCAAGCGCGGCATCTGCGTGATGAACACGCCGGGCGGCAATGCCACCGCCGTCGCCGAGCACACGTTGGCGTTAATGCTGGCTCTGGCGCGGCACGTAACACGCGCCGACTCCACAACCCACGCCGGCAAGTGGGAGAAGAAGTCACTGCAGGGCACAGAACTGCGTGGCAAGACGCTGGGCATAGTCGGCTTGGGAAAGATCGGCATGGAGGTCGCAAAGCGGGCGCAGGCGTTCGGCATGAAAGTCATCGCGCACGATCCGTTCGTCGCGGTGAGCCTGGCGCAGCAGTTAGAGATTACGCTGGTTCCGCTGGACGAGCTGTTCGCGCAATCGGATTACGTCACTTTGCACGTGGGCCTGACGCCGCAGACGCAGGGGATAATTAACGCCGGCAATCTCGCCAAGATGAAGAAGGGTGTGAGGCTGGTGAACTGCGCACGCGGCGAATTGCTCGAGGATGCAGCGGTGGCGGCAGCGCTAGACTCGGGACAACTAGGAGGCGCAGCGCTCGACGTGTTTCGCGATGAGCCTCTTAAGAATTCGCTCTATCACGGCCAACCGAATGTGATCCTGACGCCGCACATCGCGGGTTCGACCAACGAAGCGCAAGACGCAGTGGGCGTACAGATTGCGATGCAGGTGCGAGAGTACCTGCTGAAGGGCGTGATCCAGAACGCGGTCAACGTGCCGTCGGTGACGTTCGAAGAATACGAGACGATGTTGCCCTACATCGGGCTGGCGGAGCGGCTGGGAACTTTCCTGGCGCAGTCGGGCGGGAACGGTGTGGAGGAGATTGGCATAGCGTATGGCGGCGAGCTAACGGAGTGGAAGACGGACCTGATCCGCAATGCAGCGGTAGCGGGCGTACTCAACCAGATGGCGCATGAGAAGGCCAACCTGGTGAATGCGAAGTCGATTGCGGAGGAGCGCGGCATCCGCATCAAGGAAGGCAAGAAGCCGTCGTTGGCACGCGGCTTGGCGGCGAACGTGCTCACGGTGAGCCTGAAGAGCGCGCAGGCGGAGCGCACCGTAGCCGGCACGGCGCTGTATGGCACGACGCCGCGACTGTTGCGTATCGACGACATCGATGTCGAGGCGCCGCTGCAGGGCAACATCATCTACCTGCGCAACCGCGACGTGCCGGGCGTGATTGGCAAGGTTGGAACCGTGCTAGGACAGCACAACCTCAACATCGCTAATTTCTCATTGGGGCGCGCGGAAGAAGTCAAAGAGCATCGAGGAGCGGTAGCTGTGGTACAGGTGGACAGTGAGGTGAGCGAGGACGTGTTGCGGGACCTACGGAAGATCGAAGCGGTGGAAGTGGCAAAGGCGATACGGTTCTGATTCAAATATTGCTAGGAACGACATCGCCTTCAAATCACAATGTCTCAGCTGCTCGGAGGGTGGAAGACTGCTTCCGACGACCTCAAGCAGATTCCGAAAAGCAGGTCTTCTCGTGAGTCCGAAGTGGCAGAGGGTAAGAGAACCAGGGCAAGATTTGAGGCTGCCGAAAACCATTACCTTCTTCACGTTCGCGAGCACGGTTGTTGGTAACTACTATCAACGCAGCTTAGGACAGTACGACAAAACGCGCCGGAGGGCATCCGGGCGCGTTGGTGTTGGCGGCCAGCCTTAAACTTGAGAAGAGGACTGTTCCGAATTCTTCACGTCTTTCGCCGCCCGAATGTACCACCAGATGAACCAAGGAAGCGGAGTAGTCGTGAATGCTGCTTGCAATCTCCGCAGCCATTCTGCTCATGGCCGTGAGTTTAACCCAGTCAGGCGAATGTTTGATATGACCTCAGGGCCTAAAACCCAAGATACCGTCGAAGGCGGACCGACACGACTCAAGTGATACCCTGAGGCGAAGAATTCGCAGGCAGTTTTCTAGTGTGTGGTTCCCGCGTGCCCGTATTGCGCAACCTTCAATCGCACTTCAGCGCGCTTGATCGCATCAAGAGTCGCTTGGTAGTCGAGATCGGGTGCGCCTTTTTGTAGAGTGGCTTCGGCGCGGGCCTTAGCTTCTTCTGCTCGTTTTACGTCGATGTCCTGTACGCGCTCTGCGGTTTGCGCGAGGATTGTGACCTTCTCCGGCAGGACTTCGGCGAATCCCCACGCTACGGAAAGGTGCTCAGTCGTGCCCTTGTGCTTGTAGGAAATCTCGCCGATGGTCAGCTCGGTAATGAGCGGCGCGTGGCCGGGGAGAACGCCGATGCAGCCGGCCTTGCCTGGAATCTCCACGCTTTCGACATGCTCGTGCACCAGCAGGCGGTCGGGCGTCACAATCTCGAGTTCGATTTGGTCAGCCATGAACTTGTCTCAGTGCTGTTGTGTGTGCGGAAATTCGATTTTTCCTCCGCGGCTAAAGCCCGGTTCCGCACAACTCTTCTGGCATGACTAAAGTCATGCCCTGATACGAATCTCTCGCACACGCGAGTTTTCAGCCCCGCTGGAGCGGCTGAAGCCGTGCCTGTTCAAAACCTGATGTATCCCATTCGCATATACTGGTTATGCCGTGGCTTTCATCTTCTCGGCCGCTTCCACGACCTCTTCGATGCCGCCCTTGAGGAAGAACGCCTGCTCAGGAACATCGTCGTACTTGCCGTCGAGGATTTCCTGGAAGCCGCGCACAGTGTCTTCCACCTTGACATACTTGCCCTTGATGCCGGTGAACTGCTCGGCGACATGAAAGGGCTGCGAGAAGAAGCGCTGAATCTTGCGCGCGCGCGCGACGGTGAGCTTCTGGTCTTCGCTGAGCTCGTCGATGCCGAGGATGGCGATGATGTCCTGCAGGTCCTTGTAGCTCTGCAAAACCTCCTTTACGCCCTGGGCGGTGTTGTAGTGCTTCTGGCCGACCACGCGCGGATCGAGAATGCGCGAGGTCGAGGCCAGCGGATCGACAGCGGGATAGATACCCAGCTCGGCGATCTGGCGCGAGAGCACCGTGGTCGCGTCGAGGTGAGCGAACGTCGTCGCCGGAGCAGGATCGGTCAAGTCATCAGCAGGAACGTAGACTGCCTGTACCGAGGTGACCGAGCCCCTCTTGGTTGAGGTGATGCGCTCCTGCAGTTCACCCATTTCGGTCGCGAGGTTGGGCTGATATCCCACCGCGGAAGGCATGCGGCCCAGCAGCGTAGATACTTCCGACCCCGCCTGCGTGAAGCGGAAGATGTTGTCGATGAAGAGCAGGGTGTCGGCGCCTTCTTCATCGCGGAAATACTCAGCGACGGTGAGACCGGTGAGCGCGACGCGGAGACGGGCTCCAGGCGGCTCGGTCATCTGGCCGTAGATGAGCGCGGCCTTCGACTTCGAGGGTTCCTTGATGTTGACGACACCCGACTCCTGCATTTCGAGCCAGAGATCGTTGCCTTCGCGCGTGCGCTCACCCACGCCGGCGAACACGGAGAAGCCACCGTGCTGCAGCGCGACGTTGTTGATGAGCTCCATGATGATGACGGTCTTGCCCACGCCGGCGCCGCCGAACAATCCGATCTTGCCGCCCTTCAAGAAGGGCTGGATGAGGTCGATGACCTTCACGCCGGTTTCGAACATCTCGGCGGTCGTGGACTGCTCCTCAAACGACGGAGCGGGACGGTGAATGGGCAGACGTTTTTCGGCGTTGACCGGGCCAAGTTCGTCTACCGCCTCGCCGATCACGTTGAGCACGCGGCCTAGGGTAGCTTTGCCAACGGGGACGGTGATGGGTCCGCCGAGGTCGATGGCCTTCATGCCGCGCACCATGCCATCCGTCGGTTCCATGGCGACGCAGCGTACGCGGCTTTCGCCGAGCTGCTGTTGCACTTCGAGAATAACGTTGATGGGGAACGGCGTGGTGAATCCGTCGCCGACGACGCGCAGCGCGGTGTAAATCGGAGGCAGCTTGTTCTCTTCAAACTGCACATCTACCGCAGGGCCGGCAATTTGTATGACGTGTCCGATGTTGTCTGCCATGATGTCGCTCTTCGCCACCAGCTGTCAGCTATCAGCTATCAGCTGTCAGTCATTAAACTTTCTCGCCCCTTCTATCGCCGCTCCAGCTCGGGAGCAGGAAATGCGTAACTCACAAAACAAAACCGATAGCTGAAAGCTAACGGCTGACAGCTCTTACAGCGCCGCCGCGCCGCTCACAATCTCGATAATTTCCTTCGTGATGGCTGCTTGGCGGACACGGTTCAGCGTCAGCGTCAGCGAGTCAATCACGTCATTGGCGTTGTTGGTGGCCGAATCCATGGCCGTCATTCGGGCGGCGTGTTCGGCAGCCACCGACTCCAACAAGCTCTGGTAAAGCTGAACTGCCACATAACGCGGCAAAAGTCCGTTCAGTAGCTCTCCCGCCGGCTGCTCGTAGATGTAATCCACCGGAGCCGCGGCAAACTCTACGGCTTTGCGGTCAATGGCGCTGGTCTCCGGCGCCTGCAGGCTGACACCCGCAGTCTTCGCTGCTTGGGCCATGCGCTCGCGCTCTTCTTTCGAAAACTCATCGGCCTGCGTAACGACGCGGCGTCCGATGTCCTGGACGGGCAGGATCCTCTGGACGATCACACGCTGTGAGATGACCGACTTGAACTCGTTGAAGACGAGATACACTCCGTCGATATCTTCCCGGCAGTAGCGCTTAATGATCTTCTCGGCGATTTCTTCGACAGCATCGAACTCGACCTTGCTGAGAATATTCACGTACTCGCCGACGATCTGGACGCGGCCTTTGCGCTCGGGTTCGTCGATGCTGCCGACCGGAAACCGACGCCGCAGGAAGTCGCGGCCTTTGCGGCCGATGGCAACCACGTCGATGTTCTTATCGGCAAGATAGTCGATGAAGCGCAGCGGCGCTTTCAGCACGTTGGAGTTGAAGGCGCCCGCCAGTCCGCGATCGCCGGTGACGATAATGATGAGTACTGTCTTCTCGGGCCGGGTCTCGCGCAACAGCGGATGCAGTGGCATTCCGGTCTCGGGATCGAGGAGCTCGGCGCGGCTCACCACCGACTGCAAGACGTTGGTAAGCATCTGCGCAAAGGGCCGCGCCTGCAAAGCGCGCTCCTGGGCGCGGCGCAGCTTCGCCGCCGAAACCATCTTCATGGCTTTAGTGATCTGCCGGGTGTTCTTCACGCTGCGGATTCGTCGCCGAAGATCGAGTACGTTGGCCATGGACGGTTATGCGCTCACTTCCGTCGCAGCTTTGCGCTCGGAGACGAAGCGCTCTTTGAACTCCTTGATGGTCCTGGTCATCTCGTTGCGCATGTCGTCGTCGAGAATCTTCTTCTCCTCGATGTTGCGTAGAACCACTGGATTGGCAGTCTCGGCGTAGTGGTACAGACCTTTTTCGAAGTCGCGTAACTCGTCGACTTCCATGTCGTCGAGCAGGCCCTGGGTTCCGGCGTAGATGATCAGAATCTGCTTGGAGAATGGAAGAGGTGCGTACTGCCCCTGCTTCAGGATTTCAGTGAGGCGCTTGCCACGGGCGAGCTGTGCCTGCGTCGCCTTGTCGAGGTCGCTGCCGAACTGTGAGAACGCCGCCAGCTCGCGATACTGCGCAAGGTCGAGGCGCAACGTTCCGGCAACCTGCCGCATGGCTTTGATCTGAGCGTTGCCTCCTACACGGCTGACGGACAATCCGACATTGACGGCTGGGCGAACACCGGAGTTGAACAGGTCGGTCTCGAGATAGATCTGGCCGTCGGTAATCGAAATTACGTTGGTCGGAATGTATGCCGACACGTCGCCGGCCTGCGTCTCGATGATCGGCAGAGCAGTAAGCGATCCGCCGCCGAGTTCATTGCTCAGTTTGGCAGCACGCTCCAGCAGGCGGGAGTGGAGATAGAACACGTCTCCCGGATAAGCTTCGCGTCCCGGTGGACGGCGCAGCAGCAGCGAGATCTCACGATACGCCACAGCGTGCTTCGAAAGATCGTCGTAGATGCACAGCGCGTGGCGCTTGCTATCGCGGAAGTACTCGCCGATTGCGCAGGCAGCGTAAGGAGCGATGTACTGCATCGGCGCGGGGTCGGAGGCCGACGCGGAGACGACTATGGTGTACTCCATCGCCCCGTAGTCTTCGAGCGTCTTGACGACCTGCGCGACGGAAGAGCGCTTCTGTCCGATGGCGCAGTAGATGCAGATCAGGTCGCGTCCCTTGCTGTTGATGATGGTGTCGAGCGCGACCGCGGTCTTTCCGGTCTGGCGGTCGCCAATGATCAGCTCGCGCTGCCCGCGGCCGATCGGGATCATCGAGTCGATAGCCTTCAGTCCGGTCGCCATGGGTTCTTTCACCGGCTGGCGATTGATGACGCCCGGCGCGAGACGCTCGACTTCGTTGAACTGGTCGGTGGCGATGGGTCCCTTGTCGTCGATCGGCTGGCCGAGAGCGTTAACCACACGGCCTACCATCGCGTCGCCCACGGGCACGCTCATGATCTTGCCGGTGCGCTTGACCTCGTCGCCCTCTTCGATCTCGGTGTAATCGCCGAGGAGCACAGTACCGACCTGGTCTTCTTCCAGGTTCATGGCTAGTCCCGCGACGTGGTGCGGAAACAACAGCAGCTCGCCTGCCATGACTTTTTCGAGTCCGTATATGCGGGCGATGCCGTCGCCAACGGACATGACCGTGCCCACTTCATCGACGGCAATCTTAGTTTCGTAATTGTCGATTTGCTCGCGGATGAGCTTGGTAATCTCGTCTGCTTTGATCTGAGCCATATAAATCCCGTTGTGGGTGGTCAGTGGCCAGTTGTCAGTAAAAACCGAAGGCCGCTACCCCGACGTATGATTTGGATTCCAACTGACCGCCGCAATCCCTTGCGGCAACTAAGAACTCGCCAACTGCTCCTTCAATCTCTGCAACTGCCCCCGCACGGAACCGTCGTAAATCGTGCTGCCGACGCGCACCAACGCCCCGCCCAATAGCTCGGGATTGGTATCGTACTTCGCGCGCACCTTCTTGCCGGTGATGCTCGCCACCTGTGCTTCGAGATCGCGCATTTCGTCCTCCGAAAGCTGACGCGAACTAGTGACATCGGCTTCGACGAAGCCAAGCTGCGTGTTGAGTTCCGTCTCAAACTGACGGGCGATCTGCGCCACCATCGGTATGCGTCCGTGATCGATAAGGATCGCGAAGAAATTCCGGATCGGCCGAATCGTCCCTGTTCGCGCAACGATGGCATCGAGCAACGCGCGCTTTTGTTCCGACGGGACCGCGGGCGACTCCCAAACCATGCGCAGCTGATTGCTCTCAGCCACCGCCGTGGCCATGTCGTTCACCTGCTCGATCGCAGTCGTGGGATCGATCTTATCGTCGATGACCACATCCACCATGGCGCGGGCGTAACGGCTGGCAACGGCGGCCATGACTATTGACCGTCCTTTCCGAGGTGGTCGACAAACTGGCGAACCAGGGCCTGGTCGGTGTTGTCGTCAACTTTGATCTTGTGAGCCGCAATGTCGACTGCCAGTGATGCCGCAAAACTCTTCAGGTCGTGGCGCGCACTGCGGGCGATGGCAGCGATCTCCGATTCAGCAGCTTCGACGACCTTATGTTTGTCTTCTTCCGCGGAAGCCCGGATACGCCCTTCTTCCGCCGCGGCTTCGCGCTCGGCTGTGGCGCGAATGTCGGCCACTTCGGCGTCCAGCTTCGACAGGCGCGTTTCAATATCGGCGAGCCGCCGCGATGCATCGGCGCTGGCGTCGTGGGCTTCTTTCAGTGCCTTCTGGATGGCGGTAGTGCGATCGCGGAACATCTGCGGCAGCCTTGACTTCAGCAGCATCCAGAAGAAAAGTGCCATGATCGCAAAGTTGATGACCAGCGAGACCCAGTACATGCCGTGGGCATCGATTCCGATAGCCCGTCCCAGTCTCGCGACCATGTTCGAATATTTGAATTCGGGGTACTCTTCATGACCTTCGGCAGCGTGGACAGCCTTTTCAGATTCCGTTGCCAACTCGCGGCTGACAGCGGTATCTGGGTTTACCGGCTGAGCCTGCTGGGCCGACGGTTGCGACGGGGCAGCAGGAGCCGCTGGTTCCGCCTGTTGGGCCGCGACAACGCCTACGCCAAGCGAAACCAGTAAAAAAAGTAATGTTAGCCGCTTATGGAGAAAGCCCCTCACGATGCACCACCCGCCGCAGAAGCCACTCCCGCCGGCTTCAGAATAGTGCGGATGATCTCACCCGCCAGACGGTCGGCCTCAGAGTGCAAGGATTGCCGCGCGACAGCCATATCCTGTTCGATGGCGGCTCGGGCTTCACGAATCTGCTGCTGGGCGCGCTCCCGGGCCTCTGCTGCCGCCGCTGCTCGGGCCTTCTGCGCGGCCTGGCGCCGCGTTTCCTGAGCTTTGAAGACGGCCAGCCTCGCTTCTCGCAGGCGTCGCTCATATTCCTGAGTTTTGGCCTCGGCAGCCGACACGTCGGCGCGCGCCTTCAGGATTGCCCCTTCCGTGCGTTCGCGGCGCTGGTCGAGGACGCGTCTGAGGGGCCTGCCCACCAGCGTGCTGTATAGGGCCACGAGCAGCAGAAATATCACCGCGGTCGGAACCGCCCCGAGCAGTAAATCGCCTACCTGTTTGAGAAGAGGATCCATTTCGGGTTCTTGAGTCCGCGGCTGAAGGCGTACAGAGAGCGCTAGAGAAAACTGGAACTAAAAACGGTAACAGACGCTAAGAGCCAAAGTCAACGAAGGTTATCGCTGCTATGACGAACGTTACAGGGAAGCCAATTTGCATTCGGTGAGAACCGAACAAGCGCGTCGCGAAACGCATTTTTGCGGGTCACAAAATGAACCTTCGGGACCTTGCAGAGGATGCGATCGGTTTGGAATTCATCAATACCCTGCCCCATTGGGGAATCGCTGCGCGTCTGGCTGATTTTCTGCGGTGGGGCAGGGTCTGCTGGGGCTCCATCTGTCGTGTTTTCAGCGAGTTGAAGAGCTATGTCAGAAGTCACACAACTCCAAAGAAATCAGCGGTTTATCGGTAATATTCCTTGACATTTCCACACCCGGAGTTACGATTTAAGCATCACCTCCGATCCATTTCAGGATCGAATGGGCCCGGAGCCAAGGAATCGTCACCGCTCTTTGGCAAACGGGCCCATTTTAGTTTTCTGTGGCAGGGCGAATTCGCTACCTTGGTCCGCCTTCGGCTGGATTGAATTTAGATGAGTAGAATAGGCGTTTACGTTCCACTGCCCTCCTAGCATGCGATCGAAAATACTCTTTGTTGCCGGCCTGGTGTTCTGCCTGACTCCGTGGGCTTCGCCGCCGCTGGCACTGCTCGCAGGACTGGCCTTCGGCGCAATCGCAACCCATCCGTATCCTGGAGAATCTCGCCAGATTTCGAAGTACCTGCTGCAGGCTGCGGTTGTGGGGCTTGGCTTTGGTATGAACCTTCACCAAGTGATTCGGGCCGGCCGAAGCGGATTTCTCTACACGGCAGTGGGGATCGTTTTTGCCCTGATCGTTGGAACGGCGATTGGCAAGCTAGTGGCGGTGCAGCCGCGGGCGTCGTTCTTGATCTCGACCGGCACAGCAATCTGCGGAGGCAGCGCCATCGCCGCCGTCGGCCCGGTTCTTGGCGCAACCGAAGACGAGATGTCAGTGTCGCTGGGCACGATCTTTCTGCTGAACTCGGTCGCTCTGCTCGCGTTTCCCACGATCGGAAACGCGCTGAAGCTGTCGCAGTCGCAATTCGGATTATGGGCTGCGCTGGCGATTCATGACACCAGTTCGGTGGTGGGAGCATGCGCAAAGTATGGGATGGCTGCACTGGCTGTGGGAACTACAGTCAAGCTGGCTCGTGCGTTGTGGATCGTGCCCGTGACCGTCGCCACCGCCGTCACCGAGGGCAGCAAGACACCCATTCAGTGGCCGTGGTTCATCCTATTTTTCTGCCTGGCGGCTATGCTCAACACTTACTTTTTGGAAGGGTTGCCCGTCTATCAGTTTTTGAGCCGTGCCGGAAAACTGATGCTGATCTTTACACTGTTCCTGATCGGCGCGACGTTGTCGCCGGCAGCGCTGCGCAAAGTGGGCCCGCGGCCGCTGATCCAGGGCGTGCTGCTCTGGAGCGTAGTAGCAGTCGCCAGCCTGCTGGCGATTCGCGCAGGGTGGATCAGCATCTAACTCAGTTCTAGTACCTCGAAGGAATACCTTTTGGACGTCAGATTCTCTCCTCGCAGTCTTACTGTTCAAACTTTACTCGCGTTTCTGCTGGCGCTGACTGCTACTGCGCAGAACACCACTACTGATCGGTCGGAGCAACCGCCTCCTCCGCGGGATGTGCACTCGCACCGGCCTGTCGTGCGCGACACGACGACCTCCCCCACGCCGGCACTTTGCGCGAGCTGCGTGCAGGGCAACCTGTCTTATCTGGCGGGACCGGCGCTGCATGGGCGCGGAAGCGGCACCGAAGACGAGCATCATGCGGCGCAGTTCATCACCGCCAAGCTCAAGCAGTACGGGCTTGAGCCGGCCGCGGGCGACGGGCAATTCATCCAGACAGGGACGGTGCGCTCGCGCCAGGTCATTGGCAACCCGACGCTGACGGTTTACGTGAAAAGCAGTCAGCCGATTGTCCTTACGCACGGCAAGCAGATCGTGATGGCGGGGCTTTCGCAGCCGACCGTATCAGGCACGCTGCAGAAGCTCGACTTGAACAATCGGAAGGCATCTCCCGATGACGTGATGGCCGGTGCGGCGGTGTTGATCAAGCTAAAGCCGGGCACCACGATGGAAGATGCCCGCACGATCCTGGCTCCTTATCGCAGCGGGAAGACCGCCATGGTAGTCATCGCGTCATCGCCGGCGGTGCAAAAGATGTTCGACTCCCTGGCGAAACAGCCGCCGCAAATGCCGCAGCAGATCGGAGCTGAGGAGCCGCCAAAACGAGCGGCACTGATGATTGCGAAGCAGGAAGCATTCGATCAGCTTTGGGCACAACCCGACGGAACTACCGTCAATCTGAAAGCAAATATCTCGCCATGGAAAGAAACCCATACCTGGAACGTGCTGGGGAAGATTGAAGGTACGACGGAGAAAGACCAGATCATCCTGCTCAGCGCGCACCTCGATCATCTGGGGGTGGTGAAGGGCGAAACGTACCCCGGCGCCGACGATGATGCCTCCGGCACAGCAGCCGTAATGGAGCTCGCGCGGGTATTAGCGAAAGAACCCAGGGCCAAACGAAGCGTCGTCGTGGCGCTGTGGGGAAGCGAAGAAGAAGGCATGGTGGGTGCGCAGTACTTCCTGCAGAATCCAACTTTCACACTGAAAGACATCACCGCCAACCTCGAGTTCGAGATGATTGGACGTCCTGATCCCAAGGTGAAGCCCGGCCAACTATGGCTCACTGGATGGGATCGCACCAACCTCGGCCCGGAACTTGCCGAGCATGGGGCCAAGCTCGTCGCTGACCCCCATCCAGCGGAGAAGTTCTTCCAACGCTCGGACAACTACGAACTGGCAAAAGAAGGCATCGTCGCGCAAACGGTCTCGAGTTTTGGCCTGCACGCGGACTATCACCAGCCGACCGACACAATGGCCAAGATCGATTTTCAGCACATGGACCAGGCGATCGCATCGATGATCGGTCCAGTGACCTGGCTGGCGAATACCGACTTCAAGCCGGAGTGGGTGGAGGGGAAGAAACCGTAGATGCGCGAGTTTATGGGGAAGCCGGGGGCCGGTTGCGCGGCGGTGTTCCTGTTGCTCCTGACGCTGCACGGGCTCACCGTGGCGCAGGAGGTAACGCTCACTTTCGACGATCTACCTGCTCATGGCCCATTGCCGCCGGGAATGACCCGCGTTGACGTGGCAAAGAGCATCATTCGGACATTGAAGTCTGTAAAGGCTCCAGAGGTGTATGGCTTCATCAACGCGGTAAAACTCGAGCAGGTCCCAGCAGACCGGGCGGTGTTGGAAGAGTGGCGAGCAGCCGGCTTTATGCTCGGCAATCACACGTATTCGCACATGAGCCTGACCGAAAACACACCGGAGGCGTTTGAGAAGGACATCGCCGCCAACGAGCCTGCCCTGCGTTCGCTGATGGGTAATGAGGATTGGCACTGGTTCCGCTACCCGTTTCTTTGGGAGGGCGAAACACTGGAAAAGCGGGATGCGGTCCGGGCCTGGCTGAAAGAACACGGCTACCGCGTTGCGCAGGTGACACTCGATTTTGAGGACTATGCCTGGAATGCGCCTTATGCGAGATGCGTGGCAAAGAATGACCAGCAGGCCATCGCCTGGTTGAAGTCGAGTTACCTCGATACTGCGCGGCAGTACCTCGAGACCGATCGGAAGATGTCACAGATCTTGTTTGGACGCGACATAAAGCACGTGATGCTGCTCCACCTCGGCGGCTTTCAAACCGTGATGCTGCCACAGCTAATCGATCTACTCAAGCAGAAGGGCTTCCGTCTCGTGACGCTCGAAGAAGCTGAAAGCGACCCGGCTTATCAGACCATCCCGAATGCCGGATTGAAATACGGAGGCACACTGCTGGAGCAGATGATTGAGGCTAAACACCTGGCCTATCCGCCGGTCGCGCCCAAGCCAATGAAAGAACTGGACGCCGTGTGCCGGTGAAGAAAGCGGTTGTGTCAGTTCTCGGTGGTCAGTGGAATGACGTTCTTTGAGACAGCGGCCATCTGCTAGCCACTGGTTTCCAGCGTCTGCGACAGCTCTTCCCACTCGGACATCAGCGCTACGAGGTCGGCGCGGCGCTGGGCGAGCAGGTCCGTCTGGCGCTGGGTCTCTTCGGCGCTGACGAATGACTGAAGCTGGCGCTCGCAGTCGGCGATGCCCTCTTCCAGTTCGGAGATGTCAGCCTCAAGCTGGTGGCAGCGGTCCTGTAGCTGTTTCAGCTTGATAGGATTCATGCGCTTCCGCGGCTCGGCCATGGGCTGATAGCCCGGCACGTCTGACAAGGTCGGAGCGCTGGCGACTTTCTCGAGCTCGCTGTCGGCTCCTTCTGCGATGCGCTGCTTGCGCCACAAGTAGTCTTCGTAGTTGCCGGGGAAGACCTCAACCTTGCCGCCACCGATCTCGAAGACACGCGTGGCCAGTTTGTCGATGAAGTAGCGATCGTGCGAGACGAAGACTACGGTGCCGTTGTACTTCTCCAGCGACTCAAGCAGGACGTCTTTGGCGCGCATGTCGAGGTGGTTCGTGGGCTCGTCGAGCAGCAGGAAGTTCGACGGGTGCAGCAGCATGCGGGCCAGGGCAAAGCGGTTGCGCTCGCCGCCGGAGAGCACGCCGATGGGCTTGAAGACGTCGTCCTCGGAGAAGAGGAAACAGCCGAGCAGGCTGCGCAGCTCCGGCGTGGTTTTCTGCGGCGCAACGTCGGAGAGGTCATCGAGCATGCGGCGATTGGGGTCGAGTTCCTTGTACTGGTCCTGCGCGAAGTAATCGGGGTCGACGTTGTGGCCGAGTTTGAGGGTGCCTTCCGTCAGCGGTTCGGTACCGGCGAGCAACTTAATCAGTGTTGACTTGCCCGCGCCATTGACGCCGACCAGGGCGATGCGGTCCCCACGCTGGATGGTGAAGTCGACGTTGCCGAAGACCTCTTTCGGTCCATAGCTCTTGGCGACACCGCCACACTCGACGACAGTGCGACCGCTAGGATTTGGCTGCGGGAACGTGAAGTGAATTGTCTTCTCTTCCAGCGGAATCTCGACGCGCTCGATCTTCTCCAGCTCTTTAATGCGGCTCTGCACCTGCTTGGCTTTGGTCGCCTGGTAGCGGAAGCGGTTGATGAACGCCTCAAGCTGCTCGATGCGCTCACGCTGATTCTTGTAGGCGGCGACCAGCGAATCGCGACGCTCCCGCTTCTGCGCCAAGTATTTTTCATAATTTCCGCTGTAGAAGTGAACGCCCTTGTTCCAGATCTCGATGATGCGATCGACCGTGACGTCGAGGAAGTAGCGGTCGTGCGAAATCAGCACATAAGCGTTCGGATACTGCAGCAGGTAATCTTCGAGCCAGTTGCGGGTTTCGAGGTCGAGATGGTTCGTAGGCTCGTCGAGCAGTAGCAGGTTCGGCTTCAAGAGCAACAGCTTGGCCAGCGCGATGCGCATCTGCCATCCGCCGGAGAACTCCTCGGTGTAGCGCGTCCAGTCTTCTTTGTGGAAGCCGAGGCCGTCGAGCACAGTGCCCACCTGGGCATCGAGTGCGTAGCCGTCGTGCACGCGGAAGTGGCTCGAAATCTCGTGAAACCGGTCGGCCACCTGCTCGTACTCTTTTGAGGCCGGGTCAAGCTCGCCCATCTTGTGAGCCAGCTCTTCCATTTCGCGCTCCATCGATTGCAGGTCGCTAAAGACCGACATGCACTCATCGAAGACAGTGCGGCCTTCGAGGCGGAGGCCGTCCTGCGGTAGGTAGCCGAAAGTCGTGTTCTTGGCGCAAGTGATAGAGCCGTAGTCAAGCGCCTCAACACCGCCAAGAATCTTCAGCAGCGTCGATTTGCCCGTGCCGTTTGCGCCCACCAGCCCGACCTTGTCATTCGGCGTGATGAGCCAGTTCAGGTCTTCGAACAGCAGTTTGGGGCCGAAGCGTTTTCCGGCGGAAGAAAGCTGGATCATTTTGTAAGTCTAGTATTCACCACAGCGGCACGGAGGGCACAGAGAGTCTCGACCAATCGAAGATCGCCGACCAGCTTGCGCGTACTTTGACCATAGCGAGTGATTTGTCTACTTGGAGAAGGAGGTCGAGCATCAAGTCACTGATCTGTTTCGTGACGTCAGTGTTGGAGATCATGCGCTATTTAGCTAATTGCTCTTCTTCTGTCCCCGAATAATGCGCTCGTCAATGGGCTTGCGCCCGGCAAAGCCGTCAGTCGCGCTATGCCAGTGGGTGATGCCTTTTTCGCCGAGCTTCCAGCAGAGCAGGATGACTTCCTCGCCTACTACACAGGGAAAATCGAGCAGGCCAATGTCGAGGTCCTTCACCTGTGCGCCGGCGGCATCGATTTCGGCGACCGCGTCTTTGGCGCGCTGGATGGCCTTCTCGCGCTCGTCCTTGCGGCGGCTGACGGCGAGGATGTCGACGAAGGTGCCGCCATTCAAGAAGATGCGGCTTTTCAGCGACTCCAGTTCGGCGTCCACCTCTTCGATGAGCGCCTTCGCCTGCATCGCCGAGCGCAGCAGCGATTCAAGGACAGGCAGCAATGTCTCGGCTTCTGCAAGCGTGAAGGTACGTGACATATCGTTATCCGTGGTTTCCTGGCCGATTTGTTCGTGAACGGCAGTCTTGCTGCGTTCGACCATGCGGCGGCGATATTCGCGCAAATCGGACCAATAGCGCGGAATGCGCCGCAGATATTTTTCCCGGGGACGCCTGCGTTGGCGGGTACGAATAATCACTGTATCTCTAACATTCTATCAAGCGCCACGCGCGCCCACTTCTTGACGCTGTCTTTCACCTTGATGGGATTCACCACTCTGCCCTCCACCAGGCTCTCCAGCGCCCAGCACAGGTGCTGCGGCGAGATGCGAAACATGGTAGTACACAGGCAGCCGTAATCGTCGAGCGTTATGACGTGCTTATTCGGATACTCCTTGGCCAGGCGGTTGACAAGATGAATCTCGGTGCCAACGGCGAAAGCGCTTCCGTCCGGGGCTTCTTTCACACGCCGGATGAGGTAATCGGTCGAGCCGATCCCGTCCGCCTTTTGACAGACTTCCCAGCGGCATTCGGGATGCACGATCACCTGCATGCCGGGGTAGGTCGTTCGAATCTTGTCCACGTGTTCCGGCAGGAAGCGCTGATGCACGGAGCAGTGGCCCTTCCACAAAATCACTTTGGCTTTGCGCAGACGCTCGGGTGTGAGACCGCCTTGCAGCTGATACGGGTCCCAGACCACCATTTCGTCGAGCGGAATTCCGTGCGCATAGCCGGTGTTGCGTCCGAGATGCTGATCGGGCAGGAAGAAAATCTTCTGGTTCGGACGGAACGCCCAGTCGAACGCGCCCTTGCAGTTTGACGAGGTACATACCAGACCACCACGCTCTCCGCAAAACGCTTTAATCGCGGCGGTCGAGTTCATGTAGGTGATGGGCGTAAGGCCGTTGCCTTCCTCGTCAGTGAGCCCGAGGTTTACGAATTGCTCCCACGCGTCTTCCACCTGACCGATCTCGGCCATGTCGGCCATGGAGCATCCAGCGTTGAGGTCGGGAAGAATGACAGACTGTCCGTCATGCGCCAGAATATCGGCGCTCTCGGCCATGAAATGCACGCCACAGAAGACGATATAGCGTCCGTCGGCCTGCGCGGCCATCTGCGACAGGCGGTAGGAATCGCCGCGATGGTCGGCGAAACGCACGACTTCGTCGCGTTGGTAGTGATGGCCGAGGATGACGCACTCCTTGCCCAAAGTCTCTTTGGCTTCGCGAATGCGTTCGTCCATTGAGTGATCGGGGAGTACGAGATAGTTTTCAAGCGAGCAGGATGTTGCTTCCGCAATGGGTGCTGTTGCCACGTTAATGTCTCTGCCTTCAGTTCCGGCCGCGAAGCTACTTGTTCGGGAAGCCACGCCCCGGAACGGGGATGTTGAAAGCTTGCCTGCGGCTCCAGTCGATCCACTATTCGCCGTGGCGAACCCGACCGACGGGGATGTTGAAGCCCCAGTTGACGCTTCTCTTTACAGCTCAATAGATGCCCAAAATACAGCGTTTGTTACAAAATTGCGAACCGCGTCACCCCGACGCGGCTAAATGCCTCTTGTAGCGCTGTAACCGGGCGCTCCAATGTTATTTTTACGCGAGCCTAACCATTACGCAAGTGGAGGAGGCGCTAGATCGCGGATTCTAGACTACCCCCCGATGTGCACCATCGTCCGCGAGGCAGGAACGAAGCCTGGCTCGCCAATGTGATGACGGGCCTCCTTATGATCGACCGCACCGCGGATGAAATCAGCCATGTCTTCCTCGCTTGCTCCGGTAGCCATCAGCCCCGCCAGGTCGTGCTCGCGGACCGAAAACAAGCAGGTCCGTATCTTGCCATCTGACGTCACGCGAATGCGGCTGCATTGTCCGCAAAACGGATGCGACACGGGGGCGATGATTCCAATTTCGCCAATGCCGTCTTCAAATACATAGCGACGGGCAGTTTCGCTGTGCTGATGCTCGATCTCGCGAAGCGGCATGAACTCCGCCATGCGTTCGACGATCTCGTCGAGAGTGACGACAATCTCGGGCGACCACACCCGATCTTCTTCCAGCGGCATGAACTCAATAAAACGCACAACGACACCTTCGTCGCGGGCAAAACGTCCGAAGCCGGTGATCTGGTCATCATTAAAGCCGCGTAGAAGAACGCAATTCACCTTCACTGGGTTCAGTCCGGCGCTATGGGCGGTGCGAATTCCGGCAAGCACTCGCTCGTAGCCGTTGGGCGCACGAGTGATGCGGGCAAAGTGCTGGGGCTCGACCGCATCCATCGAAACCGAGACGCGGGAAAGGCCGGCATCCGCGAGAGGTTGAGCCAGTTCGGCGAGCAGGTGTCCGTTGGTGGTGATGGCGATGTCGAGCCGGCGGCCATCGAGCGTACGCATTCTGCCGAGTTCTCGCACCATGTCTACGAGTCCCTGCCGCAACAGCGGCTCGCCGCCGGTCAACCGGACTTTGGTGATTCCAAGGCCGATGAAGACCCGTACCATTCGCAGATAATCGGCAATCGGCAATTCCGGAAACGATGGCCCATGGTTCCCCGAGCGGCAATAGACACACTTGTAGTTGCAGCGGTCGGTGATGGAGACCCGCAGATCGTGAATGTCGCGGCCGTATTTATCAGTTAAGGACACACCCTGTTCGCAATTCGCTTTTCGCCGGTGCTTTTCGCAGGTTCAGTCAAGAGCGAAAGGCGTACAGCGAAAAGCCCACTCGGTTTCAATTGTGCTGGAAGAGAAATACAGGCGGGGACACAAGAAGACTTGCTGCGGCTCGCCGTTCCCTTTCCAAGCACGGGAGGCATGGACGTTTCCCTCCACACCCTCGACCCCGCTTTCGCGGGATACCGCCGCCGCGCCATGGGTATACCGTTAGGCCACGGAGGTCGGAAACACTACTCATTATAGATGCGGCCCCCCAGCGGGAAAGAGCAAAATCGGCAATCCGGTCTGGGCCTGGAAGATCGGAGCCAGTTCCCACCCGTTGGCAAGGTAGCCCGTCCAGCCCTTCACCTCGAAGGCGAGTCGATTACTGCATTCCGGGTGAAGCGCTGCCGAACGTCGAGTTCGAGTTGCCGTATTCGCATTTCAGGCAGAACGGTTCAGCAGGTCGTTGGTGTCGGTGAACGTCGTCTCGTTCTGGCCGAAGTCGAGGGCATGGCAGGTGTTGGCGTCGAATTGAACGCTGTGGCCTAGGTTACGGTTCACCTGAACCACGAACCCGTTGTAGCTGGAGTTCCCGCCACTGAAGATGTCGGTCATTGCACCGAAGTTGGGATTGGGGCGCGATTTAAATTTAAGGAGAAGGCCGGTCAGCGTCGACGCCGTGATAGGTCACGCGTGATTGCGATCGATCACGGTGTGCGTAATGGATGCGGGCATCGAGGTCAAAGTATGTGCTGTGAAGAAATTTCTTATGGCCCTGAAGTGCCAGAATGGTACGCCGGTTTGTACAAGAGAATTCAGCAGTAATTGCGCGAATTACGGGGAAATGTAACCTAACACGCTCCTCCGCAAGAGTCCGGCGTTACATGCCCTCGTAGTTCGGTCCGCCTCCACCTTCCGGCGGTACCCAGGTAATGATGGCGTAGGGATCCATGATGTCACAGGTCTTGCAGTGCACGCAGTTGGAAGCATTCAGATGGATTTGCAAACCGCTGGGGGTGTCAGGCGCTTCCATCATCTCGTACACACTTGCCGGGCAGAAATTCTTGCACGGGTTGCCGTACTCGCGCACGCAACGCTCATTGCAGATGTCGGTGTCGTGAATCACGAGGTGGGCTGGCTGATCTTCTTCGTGCTTCGTTCCGGAGTAGTAAACGTCTGTCAGCTTATCGAAGGTAAGTTTGCCGTCACCCTTGGCGGCGTTGATGATGTGTGCGTCAGCTCCGCCGTTTGCGGGCAACTGCGAGAGCTGCTTCAGGCGCGCGTGCCCGGCGTGATTGCTGTAGCGGGAACGCAGGCCGCGGCCGCCGGTGAATTGTTGAATTCCGGCGTGAAACATTCCTGAAAGGAATCCGTTCTCGAACCCCTGATGGAAGTTGCGCACCGGCCAGAGTTCCTCTTTGATCCAACTCGACTCCACGCGCTCCTGGAATGTCGCCAGCACATCGAGCGAGAAATCGCCCCTCTTCATGGCATCGTAAGCAGTCTCTGCCGCCAGCATTCCGCTCTTGATGGCCAGGTGAATGCCCTTGAGGCGCTGCGAATTCAGGAACCCAGCGGAGTCGCCGAGAATCATCCAGCCATCTCCGGCGACAGGTGGGATCGACCACCAGCCGCCGTAGGGCAACGATTTGGCGCCGTAACGGATCATCTTCCCGCCCTCTAAAAGTCCGGCGATGAAGGGATGCTTTTTGAACTCCTGCAAAATGTGCTGCGGATCGATTCTAGGGTCGGGATAATCGAGACCAGTCACAAAGCCAAGCGACACCTGATCGTGCTTCGAGCCGTAGATCCAGGCTCCGCCGTATTCATGAAAACTCAGCGGATAGCCCATCGTGTAAATGACTTCGCCGGAATCAATGCGACCCGGAGGCAGCTCCCACAGTTCCTTCACTCCAATGCCGTAGGTCTGTGGATTGCGCTCGTTGTCGAGCAGGAAACGGCCGATCAACTGTTTGGTCAGCGAGCCGCGGCTGCCTTCCGCGAGGATGACGACCTTAGCCTTCAAGTCGTAACCGGGTTCGAAGTTCGATTTTTGCTCGCCGTTCTTGTCGACACCTTTGTCATCGGTGCGAACACCGAGGACGCGGCCTTTTTCGAAGAGCAATTCGCTTCCGGCAAAGCCAGTGAAAACGGTTATGCCCGCCGCTTCCACCTTGCTCCCCAGCCACTTCACGAAATTGTTGATCGAGATGACGTAATTGCCGTGATCGCGTAATGGCGGCGGCGTGATAGGCAGTTTGAATTTGCCGTTTCGAGTGAGGTAGTAAGCCGCTTCTTTCACCACGGCAGCATCAAGCGGAGCTTCGTTTTCGAAATCCGGAAGCAGCTCGAGCATGGAGCGCGGATCGAGCAGCGCGCCCGAGAGGCAATGCGCGCCTACTTCGCGCGCCTTCTCCAACACGTAGATGTTGTCTTTGGAGAGCTGGGCGTCGAGATGCTTTTCGTTGTGTTCGTCTATCAACTGCGACAAACGGAGCGCGCACGCCATTCCAGCGGGGCCACCACCGACGATAACGACGTCCGCCTCCATCGTAGGGCGTTCAATGTTGGGAAGTGGCTTGCGAAACACAATCATGCGAGGGCCTTCTTACCCATCGAAACCTGTGATGAGTTACCTCCATCGTAGCAGTGCGTGAATTGATTCATAAGAGCGATTTACGAAAGGGACGAATCGCTCGTGACCATATTGAAGGCAGCGGTTTGAACTGCGAGCTGCCGCTTACGCGCCCTTCGCCTTCTTCACCTCTTCGATCAGCGGAGGAACGATATCAAACAGGTTGCCGACCACCGCAATGTCAGCGATCTCGAAGATGGGAGCTTCCGAATCCTTGTTGACCGCGATAATGCTGCGCGCTCCCTTCATCCCCACAACATGCTGAATTGCACCGCTGATGCCGAGCGCCAAGTAAAGCTTGGGGGCGACCGTCTGTCCGGACGAACCCACCTGACGGTCCATGGGCAGCCATCCTGAATCGCAGATGGGCCGTGACGCAGCAATCTCGCCGCCGAGCGCCGCTGCTAGCTGCCGCGCCAGGTCGATGTTCTTCTGCTCTTTGATGCCGCGGCCAACGGAGACGATGATCTCCGCCTGCGTCAGATCGACTGCCTGCTTGGCCTCCTTGAACGGAGCTTCCGGCTTGTTGCGAATCATGCCATCGGCAATCTCGACATTCATCGTCTCGACCGCAGCAGCCGCGCTGCCTTCTTCCACTCTGTCTCCGCGATACGCGCCTGACTGGAACGTCGCAAAGTATGGAGCATCACCCGTAAACGAAACGTCAGCCACGAACTTTCCCTGGAACATCGGCCGCGTGAGCAGCAGCTTGCCACCTTCGTACTTGTATCCGATTGCATCGCTGATGAGGGCGCGATTCAGCGCAGTCGCGAGTTTCGGCGCAAAATCGCGCACCTGGTAGGTATGCGGCATGAGAACCAGCTTTGGCTGCTTCCGCTCGATGAAGCCTTTCAGCGCAGCCACAAAACCGTCAGGGGTGTACGGCTCCAGGTTCGCCGACTCCAGCGTGTACACCTTAGCGACCTTCTTCGCTGCGACCTTGTTGGCCACATCGCCGACGCCGCTGCCAACCACGGCTGCCTCTAGCGCCCAGCCCGTTTCCGCTGCCAGGGCCTGTGCTCCCGTGAGCGTTTCCCATGAAACGCGATTGAGTTTCCCGTCTTTCTGCTCAACTACCACCAGAATCGTATCTGCCATTTACGTCCGTATCCTTACGCTGAATTGCTCTACGCAGGGCTTTCCCCGCAAAATCACACTCTGACCCTCACCACGCCTTTCTCACGGAAGCAGCCCCGTCCGGAGTTTCAGGAAATATGCTTCCACACCCGAGGCCGTAGATATTCAGCAGCAGCCCGATC
>Ga0306926_10000647_pt1 | contig 32834 bp, 19 predicted proteins | sample flu12Cox44000178_FD_203759 | JGI IMG/M metagenome (GOLD analysis project Ga0306926, IMG submission 203759) | Lab enrichment of tropical soil microbial communities from Luquillo Experimental Forest, Puerto Rico - flux8day.12C.oxic.44.000.178 (v2)... | ecosystem: Environmental > Terrestrial >...
CCGCAGCGCGTTCATTCCCGTCGCCACCGATGGCCGACGCCGCTTCGGACTGCGTGAACGGCTGCTGAGTGTTGAGCAGGCCCAGCCGGGGGGTCTGGTCCTCTTGAAAGGCGTGCTCGCGACCCGACTCGTTTTCGAGCAAGGCGAACAACCTCCACGCGTAGTGGGTGTGGAGGTGGAGGAGGGCCTGCATCTTTACGAGGCGAGTCCACTCAGCGGTCGGGCGTCGACCGCGTCACAGCCCCAACAGTATTTTGCGCGGCGCGAAGTGGTCGTGGCCGCAGGCGCATTCAACACTCCACAGCTGCTGATGCTGAGCGGTATCGGGGATGCGCAACACTTGGAGCAGATGGGGATCCAGGGACCGCGAGATCGGCAAGGCAATCTGGTCTCTAAGGTCGTCGACCTTCCCGGCGTTGGCAGAAACCTTCAGGACCGATATGAAGTCAGTGTCATCAGCGAAGCACAGCAGCCGTTCTCCACGCTTGACGGAGTGTCCTTCGAACCGGGCGACAAGGACGATCCGGCACGCACGAAGTGGCTGCAAACCGGAGAGGGACTCTACACCACGAACGGCGGAGCGCTGGCCTTCTTCTATCAGACGACTCAGGCCAGTAATGGCGAGCCCGATCTGTTCATCTTCGGCGCGCCGGCCGCATTTCGTGGCTACTACTGGGATTGGTCGAAAGAGCTGCTGCGCGCCACGAAGGGGTCGAAGGTCGTTCAGCGCAATCTCTGGAGCTGGATCCTGCTCAAGGCCTATACGCGCAACCACGGCGGTGCGGTCAGACTGCGTAACGCTTCCGCCCGCAGCCAACCGGAGATCAACTTCCACTCTTTCGGCGAGGGCTGCCCGGCGCCGCAGGCGGCCGCGGATAGGCAGGCTCTTGTCGAAGGAATCGAGTTCGTCCGCGATATCAATGCGCGCGTCAGCGTCTTCCAGAAGGAAATACAACCGGGCGATTCGATTCAGGGGCCGGGACTCCCCGCTTTCGTCGAAAATGAGGCCTGGGGTCATCACGCCTGCGGTACATGTCGCATGGGGACCGACCCGTGGCGCGCCAATGTCGCGGACCTGAGGGATCGCGACGCGGTTCTCGACAGCCAGTTTCGAGTGCACGGCGTCAGCGGATTGCGCGTCGTGGACGCGTCCGCTTTTCCGGAAATTCCCGGGTACTTCATCGTCACGCCCACCTTCATGATCGGCGAGAAAGCGGCGGATACGTTGCTGGCCGACTCAGCGTCCTATCCGCGGCAACTCGAGGAAGCCGAGTCACACGCGATTGCGGAGAGACGACAGAGAGCAGCGGGCGGCACCGGGCGAGCCCCGACACCCGCCGAGTCTGAGCGGCTGCCCGCGGATGCTGTCGGTCTCGCGTTGTCCGGAGGCGGCGTCCGCAGCGCGACCTATTGCCTCGGGGTGCTTCAGGCCCTGGCAAAGAAGCGCCGGTTGTCGAGCGTCGATTTCCTCTCGACGGTATCGGGCGGCGGGTACATCGGCGGATTCCTCGGCCGGCTCTACATGTGGATGTCTGCGGGTGATCCCGTGGAGCGCGTCCAGGAGATTCTTTCCGACAGTGGGTCCGATCAACTCTGGTGGTTACGCTCGCATGCGAAGTATCTCACGGGTGCGGGGCGTACGGATCTGGAAACCAACGCCGGGACGGCCTGGCGGAACCTGCTGTCGATGCACGTCTGCGTGGCGCTCCTGATCCTCGCCGTCGAGTTGCTGCTGTGCTGGATCGCGATCGCGCTCGATTTCCCGCAGCCCCGGTTGACGCTTACGGGTTCGGGTGGAGCGATTCCATTGAGCGCGTGGTGGTGGGTTCCGGTCGCCGTTCTTCTGCCGGGTCTGCTGCCGGTCTGGTTCGGTTACTGGCTGGCGCCGACGCCGCTGACAACGGGATCGCTGTCAGTCGGGGGGCTCGCGATCTGGCTGTTCGCGTTGGCCGGTTCCGTGGCGACACTCGCGACGACGGGCACTTTCGTCTTGCCGATGGCTGCGATCGCCATCCTGCTGCTGTCATGGCTGTGGCAGGAAGCAGCCTTGTGGGGTGTCAGCCGCGCAACTGATCGAGCCGGCCGCGGCGGCATCGCGCGGAGCCGTTTGAGCCGCGCCGCCGGCATCGGTTTGGGCGCACTGGGCGCTGCACTTCTTTGGGTGCTGATCGATACGGGTGCGGGTCTTGCGGCACAGCGTCGTTCGCTCATCCCTGTGGGGATGATGGGGCTCGTTGCCGCGACCCTTCCGGCTTTGCGAGCGCTCATCATGCAGTTACTGCAGTACGGGGTCGGTAAGCCCATGCAGCCGGTCGGCACCGGCCCAACGGAGCAACAAGCCGAGGGTCAAAGTCTGTTGCGTAATGCCGCTCTCGGTGCATTGGCGTTCTTTTTGCTGGGCCTGCTGATCTTCGGGCTGGACGTCATTGCACATTGGGCTTTCCTCGTCGGCCAGGGCACATGGTTCCTGCTCGCAACGGCGATCGCCTCGATCGTGCTCGGGCCCGCGACGCGATTTGTCAACCTGTCGTCGCTTCAATCGCTTTATGCCGGCCGCCTGGCGCACACGTATCTCGGAGCAGCGAACGAAGACCGAGTGCATTCCGGCGAGAGCTCGGAGACGCGGGACGTGGACGAGTCGGATCCCCGCGACGATGTGCTGTTGTGTGAGTACCACCCTGAGGCCGCCGGTGGGCCGCTGCATCTCATCAATGTTTGCGTCAACGAGACGGTCGATGTCGCGTCCGGGCGGCAACTCTCCGAAGACCGCGGACTGCCGATGTGCCTCGGGCCGCAGGGGGTCTCGGTCGGGCTACGATTCCACGCTCTGTGGGATCGCCTGGATCCCACTCACCTCGCAGTCGGCGAACGGATGGTCCGCCAGATGGAGAATCCTGTCGCACCTGCAGATGTCGAGCGCAGCGCTCTGCGCGCGATCAGGGAATCAGCCAACCCCGACGCCTTCCATGTGCTGGCGAGCCGCAAAACGTCAACCGTCCCGGTCGAATCGCTCGGGCTCAGCCGGTGGATGGCAATCTCGGGAGCGGCGATCTCAACCGGCGAAGGTCGCCTCACCAATCTGCCACAGTCGCTGCTTCTCGGCTTATTCAACGTGCGACTGGGCTATTGGTGGGATTCTCACATCCGCGCCAAGGACCGTCCGGGGCGATATCCTCCCGACCTGTGGCGACGACTCAAATCCATCCCGGGCGCGCTCTTTCGCACCCAGGCCACATTTCTCAACGAGTGGCGCGGCTACTTTCCCGGCCCATCACACAAGCTGTGGTACTTGAGCGATGGCGGCCACTGGGAGAATACCGGACTGTATGAGCTCATTCGGCGCCGTCTTCCGTTCATCATCGCCGTCGACGCGGGTCACGATCCCGATTACGCGTTCGACGATCTGGCCCTGCTGACCCGGCGTGCACGGCTCGATTTCCGCGCGAAACTGACCTGGATCGATCCCACCGATGCGCGGGGCACTGGCGCGCGCGATTGGGCTGCCATCCATCAGGCCGCCGGCGGCGCGAGCGTTCCTGCCTGGATACAGAGCTGGCTGCAACCGAATGCTCTCGGCGATCTCGCCACGCTCGCTCGGGAGGGTGCGTTCGGCGCAGCCCTGGCGCGCATCACCTACGACGGCTCTGCGAGCGAAAGCTGGCTGGTCGTGCTCAAACCCTGCCTGGTTTCGCCACCTCCAATGGCGCTCGACGTCTGCAATTATGCGAAGGCCAACGGTACCTTCCCGAATCAGTCTACCGTGGACCAGTTCTTCTCTGAGGATCAGTGGGAGAGCTATCGCCTGCTCGGTGAGGCGTTGACGAACGCTGTAATTGCGTAATTCTCAGAAAGGAGCCGCCGATGAAATCCGCAAGCCACTCGAATATCCGGAATCTTCTGACGGTTTCAGAGCCGTTGGGCCCCATCGCGCACGAGCGCATCGTAGACGACCTCGCCGACGATCTCGTTTATCACAAGATCACGCTTTTCAGTGACCTGGTAGACAAGCCGCACCTGTTATTTCTGGGTCGCAAGGGCGCAGGAAAGTCGGCCGTGCTTCGTGAAATCCGACTCGGCACGCGCAAGAAGTCGCAGGCACGCGAGCCGCACGGGTCCAGGGTGAGCCGGGCTTCTGCCCCCAAGTATGTGATCGACATCTTCTCCTGGCGCTCCTTCCACCAGATCGTTCGCAATGTCAGCAGTCAATCCCGCAAGGACCCGGGCTTCGAAGAGATGATCCCCAAAGAATACTTTGGAGTCCTCTGGCATCAGACGCTATGGGACGAGATCTTTCAGTACTTCTACAAGCACGCACACGAAGCCGAGCATCGGGAATCGCTGAAGCCGGTGGAGAAATACGTGAACGTGGACGGTCTCTTCCACGGCAGTGCGGAGCAGCAGGCCATCGCGGTGTTTGAGGAAGCCAAGCGCTGCGTGCTCTCCTTCCTCGAGCAGCGAAATGCCACGCTCTACTTTCTGTTTGATTCAATGGACGACTACCCGGTGCGAAATCCGACGTTCGCCCGCATTCTGGGAGGCCTGTTTCAGGGCCTCTCCAGGCTGAGCGATGAATCCAACCGTGTCGTGGTCTCCTTCTGCATCCCGGAGGAAATCGAAGCATTCATTGCGCTGAGTTCCTCCAATCTGATGAAAGATCTCTCGTCATCATTCCGCATCCGGTGGAATCCGATCGATCTGCTCCGCGTCGTGGCGCACCGACTCCGGGTATCGGCATCCGTCTACGATCGCGATCTGTACCACAGGGCCAAGGACCTGGACTTCTCGCGTCGCCAGGACATCCACGAGCTTTTCAAGCTGATTCTTCCGCCCCGCATCATGAATCTGCAGGGCACGGAAGAGGATCCATTGGCGTATATCATTCGTCACACCCAGCTCCTCCCACGACACATACTCGCCATCTTCAATTCGGCCCTCAGCATTCATTATAAGAACACCAAGTCCTTCATGGGCGTCACGCAGGAGGCGATCCGAGAGGGTGTCAGCTCGGTACAGAAGCTGATCGCCAATCAGATTCTCCTGCCGTTCGAACACGTTTATCCGAAGCTCCTCGCGCATTGCCGCACGATTCTTCCGGACCTGGATCCAATTTGTCCTTACACAACACTACGCAAGGTTGACAACCGATTCCACCGCTTGATCGAAGATGATGTGACGTCGGTATGGAACACGCTGTTTGAGATGGGAGTGATAGGCAGATCCACGGGCCCGGATGGCACGAATAGTCACGAGGTCGAACGCAGCGATCGCTATTGCTACGGGCAGTTCCATTTCAATATTGATGGTGCATTCGGCCTCGCCAGCGACGGAGAGTATTGCTTCCACCCGGTGTTTTCACGTGCGTTCGGCATGGTGCGTCGCAGTGCCGATAAACGGGTGGTATATCCGGCACGCATCAGCCTGGAGGGGCTCTATGCCGATCCAACTTCATAGTCTGCGCGCGGCTATCGTATTCATCGCCGCGATCGTACTAAGTATCGGATGGGGTGTCTGGGCGACGGTCAGGCACCAGGAGCCACGTTCGCTCGAGCGTAGTGGGGCAGCGATTGCCGCTATTGCCGCGATAGCAGTGCTGTTTCAAATCAGGACGGAGTTGAAGATCGAGGAAGAGCGCAACGCGCTGTCCAGGCAGGCACAAGAGGCACATGAGGTCGAAGACACAAGTCCGATCGGGGCTCTCCAGGCACGGCTCATACGGAAACGGATAGAGTCACTGCAAGAGGGACTGGTTCGTGCGCGCTTGAGGGTGGCCGCATTCGTTGTGACCGGAGCGATGCTCGGTGAGCTTCTTCATGGTTTCGGAGATCTGATCGCCTGCCATCTTCTGATCTCATGTCCGCTGGGAAAGTGAACATAGGGGCACCGCCCGTGTGGCGGGCCACCGCAGCGCGAATGTGAGCGTGAGCGTATGGCTGATAGTTCAGGGAACCGATCCTCGCTGCCGGTGGCCGGACTGGCGGGCCTGGCGCTGGCCACACTCTTCGTGTTCGTGTCGCATGAGGTTCCGTATCTGGCGACGCGGCCGCCGGAATCGGCCAAGTTTCCCGACCTGTCGATTGCGTTGCAGCGCGTAGATGCGCGCCTGTGGCAGGACCCGTTTTCAGCGGTCGAGGATTTTGAGCACCGGGAAGTGGCGCGTCGGACCTTCGACGCCGATGCGCAGAAGGTCACGACTGCGACCCCGACTGCGACCGCGACTGAGTCCCACAGGACCGAACAGTCGAAGACCGGTGCGCCGCCGTTTTCTGTCGCACGCTTCGGCGTCAGGGTTGAAGACTTCAAAAAGCTGTTGGCGCCCGAGGGCGACGGATCAGCTCAGGTTCCACCCCCGAGAGCGTTGCCGATCCTGATGTCGGGTTCGCATTTTGTAGGGGACGAGGAAGCCCGACGGAGAACGCGATACGCGGTGCTGGCGGCGCTCGATGAGCTCCGGTATGTCCCTGTCGACGGGGACCATATCGGCTATGTGGTCGTTGCCACTACCGATGCGCCCTCTGGCGCACCTCCCGTGCGCGTGCCCTTCGAGTCGTTCCGAGCCACGGCACAGGGGCAGGGTGGGGCGGTTGCGGGCCTTCCGAAGAGCGTCATCGTTTTGTGGGTGGATGAATCGGCCCTGATCCCGCCGGTTAGCAAGGGGTCGACCTGGCTTGAATCCCTGGCGAGCGTGTTGCGAAACCTCGGCGTCTGCCCGCCCGCGCCACAGCGTTGTGATGTTCCGGTGATTGGGCCATCGAGCTCGGATCGTTACCAAGCACTCGGGCGCGATCCGGATTCCTCGGAGAACCCACAGCCTTTTCCATTGAGCCGGCTCGTCTCGCCATTCGTCACCTCGAACGTTCTCGACGACGACACGATTCGCAGCGAGCTGCGGAACCGGAAACTCACGGTCGTGCCGACGATCGTGCAGGATCAGGTCGTCATCGACGCACTGCTGGGCGAATTGAGTTCGAGACAGGTGCCGCTGTGTGACTCCTCCAAATACATTCTGCTTGTGGGGGAATGGGACACCGAATACGGTCGCCGGGCCAAGGATACGTTCCTTGAGGAGCTCATCGAATCATGCGGCAAGTGTAAGAGCCACAAACATGCCACCATTCTGTCCTATTCATTCGTTCGCGGTCTGGATGGTGTCGCGCCGGGTAGCTCCAGTAAAGCGCCATCGGACTCGCTCGCGAGTCCGTCCCCTGCATTCATGGGGGGCACGGGGGCTCAAATTGAATGGCCGGAAAGTCCCGATCAACGCGACTACCTGCGCCGGATCGGGCAACAACTGAGTCAACGCAGCTTGTCGCGGTACATCACGGCGGTAGGCATTCTCGCCAGCGACACTCACGACAAGCTCCTGCTTCTGCAAGGCCTGCGCGGGATCTTTCCACGCGCTGTATTTTTTACGACCGATGTCGATGCGCGGTACATGCATCCGCTCGTTCAACAATGGGCACGGAACCTGATCATCGCCGGCGCTTACGGGCTGGCTCTCGGCGAGGATGTTCAGCAGCGCACCCCACCCTTCCGGGATGGTTATCAGACCTCGACGTTCCTCGCGACGAGCCTGGCGCTCCAGCTTCCGGCGATCCCTGCCCCGGATGCAGATTGGCAATTCCTCGCTCTGCAGCCTGTGCAACTGTACGAAGTCGGACGCACGCACCTGGTCCCCCTGCTGCCGGACACCGGCGAATCCACGCAGCGATCCGCGTGCGCGCTCGGGGCATTGCAGAGTTGCCGGGAACAGGGCCTGCAACCACAGTACAGCATGCCGCCACGCGGTTTACTGGTGCGCTATTCCCTATTGGTGCTATGGCTCGTCTCGGCGTGTGCCATGCTCGCGTGGGCATGGCGCAGGCCCGTCGCGGGCACGACACGTGGGACTGACGTGGGACCGGTGTTGAGCTACGTGTTTCTGCTCGGGCTCATCGGCTCTCTGATATGGTTTGCGGCACTTCTCTGGCAGGTCGCTCATCCGAGCGCCCGCGCCTATCCGCCGGAACCGCTGTTGTTCAGCGAGGGGGTCAGCAGTTGGCCGGTGGCATTGCTGTGGTGTTTTGCCCTCGCGCTGACCTTCATGTTTCTGGTGCGCATCGCACGGACGGTGGGTGCGCGCCTGGATGAGACACGAGCACGGTTTGTGGGTGACGCGACCGATGCGGCCAACCAAGGTGGGGAGACATGGGCACGCTGTTGGGAAGGCAGGGGGACATGGGCAGGCTGTTGGGAATGGCTCAAGGCTTGCCTGTTCGGGTCGCGACAAACCACCGCACACAACTCGCCCACTCAAGTCAAGTTTGAGGACATTTGGAACCGCTACCAGCTGCGTGCACGCGGATTGTGCCGGGTGGTTCGAATTGGCGGAATTTGGGTCGCCCTGTTTCTGCTTCCGTTTCTCCTCCTGCATGGCCCGGACCTCGCGCCGCCTCCAGTCATTCGCGGCGCCTTTCACAATACGGTGTTGTGGCTGGACCGTATCCACTTCCTCATGCTCACGATCCTCATGGCGGGTGTGGCCGACGCCGCCATTCTCTGCACGTCGTTTGTCTTTGACCTCGGCCAGGGGCGTAGCGAGTATCCCAAACCCGTGCAGGAAGACTTTTGCGCGCGGCTGGGGTTGTGCAAGGAGCTCATGCGATACCTGGATGAGTACATCGATTGCGAGGTCGTGGGCGAGCGAACGGAGGCTATCGCTGAGTATCTTTATTACCCCTTCATCGTGCTCGCCGTGCTGGCGATCTCCATGACCAGCCTCTTCGATGACTGGGTTTTCAGCCTCGCACGCGTCGGCCTCTACGCCTTCTATATCGGAGTCCTTCTGCTCTTGTGGCTTGGTCTGCATTGGACCGCAACCCGCGCTCGGAAGCAGTCGCTCGCTGAGATGGAGCGCATGTGGATCGAGTTGCAGCGGGATGGGAACGTGGACCCGAAGGCTGCCGAGACCATGCGGCGCCAATTTCCGCTGTTGATCAATCACGTACGGGAGCTGAACCGTGGGGCCTACGGCCCCTTGCTCGGACAGCCTATTTTTCGTGCGCTGCTATGGCCGCTCGGGAGCCTGAGCAGCACGCAGCTCGTGCAGTACCTGTTCCTTCGCTAGGGAGAGCGCTGGCGCTCGGCGGACTCGCCATGGATTATCGCACGATCGGCCAAAACGTGGTCTCGAACTGCGCAATATGACTCCGTCATGTCCAATGCGCGAAGAAGCGTTCGACGCAGAAGCGCAATCGAACGGCGGAAGTGCCACGCGTCACCTGCACGGGACGCCACTACTGTGGAAATCAACTCAGCACGGGTGGATGCATTTCGTCGGCGGGGAGAACAGCGCGAGAACCGGGGAGCCGGCACGCGTTTACCCACCCCAAGTTCAACCGCCCGATCGTGTGGAACGGCCGCATCTACCGACCGACCTATGACGGCAGGATCGACGTCTATGGACCGCCGGCGTGAGCCCGGCGGCGCCGAGCAGCCGCTCGTACCTCGTCACACCCAGCGTTCCCCACCTTCATCCAGGATCAGAATGCGCCCGTTCGCATCGGACTCCGCGAGCCGGCGAATGCTCTCCGCCACCCATTCAGTCGGAACTCGAGAAGGAAAGCTGTTGGGGGCCAGTGCATTCACACGAACACCAATGCCACCGAACTCGTCTCCCATGTGCATTGACAGATAGTTGAGGGCGGCCTTTGACGCGCTATAAACGCTCTGCCCTTGTCCCGGATAGATATAGATGCCGGCGGTGCTCGAGATATTCACAATGCAACGGTTGACCTGCCGATTCTCGACCTCGCGGTTCTTCCAGAAGTACTCGGCGATCAATGAGCTGAGCCGCAGTGGCAACAGCACGTTGGTGTCGAATTGTTCCTGAAAGGCTTCGAGGAGCTGATTGCCTTCCAGCATTGGGGCCCAGTAGCCCGCCGCCGCAGCGTTTACCAGCAGGTCGATACGGTCGCATCGTGCCAGCGTCACCTCGACCACCCGTCGCAGATCCGCTTCATCGTTGAGATCAGCTTGAACTGCAAACACGCCGCTCTGGTTCTCCGGCAGCGGCGCGTGAGGGTTTAGTGGATCGACCCACCACTGCTCCTGTGACACAATCTGCGGGACCCGCCGACCCAACACCGCGACGATCTGGTAGTGCGCGCCGAACATACGGCAAAAGGTCTCTCCCAGCGGGCCTCCTGCGCCGGTAAACAGACAAACCTTCCTGCCGCTTTCAAGGTTCATGTGCATCCGCCGTGGCTTTTTGATCCCAGCCCACGATCGCGGCTTCGCCCCAGCGCTGCACGACGTCACTCCTCGGGCGGTGCAGCCACATGATCATTGAATTCCGGCTATTGCCCCGATTCTCGATGAAGCTGTGGTAGGAATTGGGTCGGCACTCGAACATCAGCAGCGAATTGTTGAGTGGCGGGAAGGCTTTGGTCGGAGACGATACGTCTTGTTCGCGATGCGAGTAGAGGCCCGTCTCGCCCCCATAACCCTCCTGCCAGCGGTCATTATGGAGGAAAAACAGAACTGCGACGGCGCGTACCGACACGTGCACCTGCGCACCGCTGCCATTGCCAGCTCCGGTACTGTAGTCGCAGACATCGTCGCGGCACAGGTTGACGCGGTTGACGTCGGCACAATCGGCGAACCACCCGGGATTCAAGTCGTTGTGCACTTCGCCGCTGCGGCTGCCCTGACGATGGTGATGAAATCCTCCGGCGACATCACACGTTGCGCGAACGCCGGTCACCTGCGCCAGCATATCGTGCCATTCCTTGGAGATGAACAGATGCAACGGTGCCGGCATGTGCTCGGTAAAGCTGACGGAGTAAGCGTCGTAACCGGAGATGTTACGTGAGAAATGAGCCGCATCCCGGCCCTCGCACAGGCCGCGATCCAGAATCTCGCCGAACGACTCATCGATACGGGAGTAGAACTCGGGTGTGAACAGATCACGTGCAATGAAGTGCGGGAAGGGGCGGGTGCACACCTGCCAGCGGCGTTGATTCAGTACACTGGCCAATGGAAACGCAGGTTTGTCGAGGCTGCTCATAGAGTGTCCGTGGCTCTTTCGTTATCTGCGCGTGGCGGCATCGAGAAACATGTAGTTGCGTATGGCGTGGTGTATATCCTTGCCGGGTGGCGGCGGGCTCGGAGCCGGAGCGGGATTCGGAAATTCGCTCCAGCGTGCAGCCGGCACGTGGAAGCTTCCGGGTTCGCTTGCCTGGTCGTACTTGATCGCCGTGACGGTGGCGGTGGTCAGCAGCTCGTCGGAGTCGGTCTTGGGGTAGCCATCGAAGTCCCAGACCTGCCGCAGCAGCGGCTGCACGCCGGCTGCCGTGTGCCTGAAGTTCTCAGAATAGACGTAACCGGCGCTGAAACTCGAGACCACGACTTCGGAGAGGGTGACCGGCCCGCTGCCCCCGACACCGCTCAGGATGCGGGCATCGGTCAGAATGTCCGTCACGATCCCCTGCCAGTTGGCGTGAAAAATACCCGTGTCGGTCGCGGTCGAGGTGAGGAAAGGCATGATCAACACCTGGTTGCCCGGCGCACCGTAGTTCTTGATTGCTCCGTCCAACTGATAGCCGAGCAGCTCCATGTAATAAAACAGATCGGGCCAGATCGGGCCGCTTGCGCGACCGGTCTTGGAAAAGTAGTCGGCGTCGATATAACCAGCCTGAGCCGGAAGCGGGTGGAAGAAAATGTTCGGACTCGAGAAGTCCGTGACATTGTCGGGAATCGCGACACCGAACCAGTTGGGCACGACCTGTTGGTTGATTTGGAACAGCATCGTCGCAACGTGCACGTTTGCCGCGAGGAACTGCAGCTTGCCGGTTCCGGGCACGGAACCCGGGTCTACGATCATCTGCCGACGGCCGTGCGAGCCGGTACCATTGTGATAGCCGGGGATCGGGTCAAGATGAAGGGGCTCGATATCAAAAGGGGACACGTGGCTCATGCCGCTCGATCCGAGCCCTGATGTCAGACTGCCGGAGGAGCCTGAGTGTCCGGTGGTCCCTGAGGAGCCCGGACCGCCTGATGATCCCGGCTGGCCTGAGGAGCCCGGATGACCGGATGAGCCAGGCTGGCCTGAAGAGCCAGGCTGGCCTGAAGAGCCAGGCTGGCCTGAAGAGCCAGTTCCCGCAGAGCCCGAGGAACCGGGCTGACCTGAGACTCCCGAGCCCGATGAACCGCCGCGACCCGAGGATCCTGCGCCGGAAGATCCCGGCGGCCCGGAGAACCCCGAGGTGGCTGAGCCGGAGCGGCCCGAGGAGCCGGGCGCGCTCGACGAGCCGGGTGCGCCCAAAGACCCCGAGGCCGCTGAGCCCGAGAACCCTAACTGGCCGGACACTCCTGAGCCCGATGTGCTGCCGAAACCGGTACCGGGCTGGCCCGAGAATCCCGAGCCCGACGACCCCAGGTCACCGGAGGCTCCAGAGCCGGAAGACCCGGCATGCCCCGATGAGCCGGCAAGACCTGAATAGCCCGGCCCGGACATTGCGGGACCAGGCGTCGAACCCATCGGCCCGGGCCGCGGGGGTGGTTCGGTCGACGGCAACAGGCCCGTGGCGGACGAATCGGGCAGCTCATGCGGGTACGGTGGATAGGGCGGATACGGTGGATAGGGCGGGTAGGCCGAAGGCGCACCACTCTGATTCGCCGTATATGGAGGGAACGGCGGCAGGGGCGGATACGGAGGCTGAGTTGGCTTCTCGTCAGACATCCGTGCCTCCGAGAGGAGTAACGTGGAGAGGATAGACGAGTGACATCATTGCCTCCTCTCTACGTGAGTTACTACACGATCGACACCGGCTATGAGCTCGAGGCTGCCGGATTGTTGAGCACGCTTGAAGCCTTCAAATTGCAACATCATGTCGCCGGAGTAACTCCGCGGTCGGCTGGCCGCACCTGGAGCTGGGACAGGGCTACACAGTACAAGGCCGAGTTCATCCGCGACATGCAGGACCGTCATCCCGGGGAGCCGATCGTCTGGCTCGATGCGGACGCACGGGTGGTGCAACGGCCGCGATTGTTCGAATGGCTGAATTGTGATCTCGCGGCGCACTGGTACCGCAACAAGGAGCTCTTGAGCGGTACGCTGTATTTCGCCCCCGGGGCCGACAGTCGGGCTGTCGTCGAGGCTTGGATCGGGCGCAACCGTTTGAGACCGCACGGACGCTGTGCGGATCAGCGCAATCTGCAGCAGGTGATCGGGGAGTGCCGAGGCCTGCGCATCGTCAACCTTCCTCCGGAATATGCGTGGATAGATGCCGGTACGGGGGGTGACTTGAGTGCCCGGGCTTACGGACGGCGCTACCCGGTGATCGTGCACCGACAAGCGAGCCGAAGACTCAAGAAACATCTGCAGACCTCACCCGCTGAAACTGTCGAAGAACCAGTCGTCTGAATGGCGGCGGCTCATCCGGACCTGTGACTGACGATGGGTCAGTTCCGCGCCCAATAGCGCCGCCGCGGCGGCGCGGTACTCCGGGTAGGCCGAGACGCACGCCAGGAATGCGCCAAGCCGCTCAGGAGAGAAATGCACGATTGCGAGCCGTAGCAGATTGTGGAGCAGGTCCTGCCAGTAATCCCTTGGCCGCAGGGCACCAGCGGCAAAGGGGTTCATCCAGGCAACGGACAACTGGGGCACGACGAAACATTGGAAACCGCAGGTCCACAGGCGCAGGCAAAGTTCCAGATCTTCGGCGCCGCTTTGACGCATACCGCCATCCCAGCCACCCACCTGCTGAAATACCTCACGCCTGATCGCGAGGAAACTGGCAGGCAATAACGGAACGGGATATGGAGTCTCCTGCCGCTTCGGAAGTGCAATGGTGTTCAGCTCGGGATCGGCGAACATCATGCCGCACATTGCGACTTCCCGCCGGTACATATCCGAGGTCATCGGACCGGCAGCGGCAGTGTTCTCATGGGTGAAGACATCGAGCAGCGGCGCGCACCAGCACTCGGGCGCCTGAACATTCGCGTCCGTGAACAGCAGCACGTCTCCGGAGCAGCCCATGCTGGCGCGGTTTCTCGCTGCGACGAAGCTTTCTCCCGGCCACCGTTCGATGCCGCGCAGTGGAACCGATCCGCATGCCCAGTCTGCCTGCGGCTCGGAAGTCCCACCCGAACTCACGACGACAATCTCATCCGCAGTAGAAAGGTCCGCGGCGAGAGTGGCAACGGTCTCTCTCAGCTCCTCGGATGTTGACCGCTCCTGTGAAACGATGGCGCTCACTGTGAGGGGTCTTGCGGCTCCGTTGCGCGGCGCGCCAGCCGTACAGCCAAAGAGCAGCGGCCTGACCTGCCGGCGCCAGATGTCTGAAAACTCATGTGGCGCTGGTGGCGCACGCGGCAGTGGCGCGGTCTCGCAATCGAGCTCCACGGTCGAGGCGTCGGCCACGGACTGCTCGATATCGGGCATGGAGCCCGGAACGATATCCGGTGACCCAGGCGCACTCAGCCGGCAGCAGATTGAGGTCCTGGTGTTGATGAGGCGCGAGAGGCGTGCGGCGTTCGGCTGGACCTGTCGGGAGGAAAAGAAATACACGCGCTTTACCGGGCGCGTCCACGAGTGGGTCCGGCCACTTTGCTGCAGATCCCAGAATTCCTCGGGGGTAAGGCGCGGGAACGCGCGCAGGCGGCTTTCCACGCTGAGATTGAAGATCTTGACGCCGCGCTCGAGGAGCTCGCTTCCCAACGCATAGAACCTGCGATCGATCCCGGCGAGCTGATTCGCGAGTCGGTGCTGACCGTCCGGCGCAAAGAAATGGCCGTTGGTGAAATCGACTCCGATCAGTCCGATCGCCTTGGCGCCCATGTGCGCAGCCAGGCACAGCGCCATGAACGGCGAGGTCACGGGTCGGCCGGTGAGATAGAGGACATCCGGATCATCGAGGCGCGGAGATTCCGCTCTGCGAATGGGAAACCTGACTATGTGTGGGCCGCTGATTCCGAGGTCGTGATCGGTGAAGACGAATTGCGCTTGCGAGCCTTGGATGTATTGCAGCCTTTCGGGAGTGAAGGTGTGCGGCGCGTCCATGCAGAACATGTAAGTGGGGGTGAACGCGCGCTCGATATCGTTGACGCCGATCGTGCGAAACCGCTGGGGATCCCGCAGCGAGCGGATGGAGTTACCGAGCCCGCATACGACGATGGCTTCCCCGTGATGGATGCCTTTGAAGTCGGCGAGTCGTGGCATCGTCGTACTCAGCGAATCACGAGCGCCGTGCGAGCGGGTGCGGGAATGGCGTTGCCGACATGGGTGCAGCCGCGAAGAGCGAAGTGGGCAAGAGGCCCCCGCTTCCCGAGCGCCCACCGATCGCGCATAGCGCAGAACCCGACGATCCGCTGCTGCCGCTGGATCCGCTCGTCGATCCTGGACCGGGCTTGGGTCCCGGTTGCGGCCCGGGCGCGGGTCCCGGAGTTGGTCCCGGTTGTGGTCCCGGAGTTGGTCCCGGTGACGGCCCGGGAGCGGGCCCTGGCTGCGGCCCGGGGGTAGGTCCCGGTGCTGGTCCAGGTGTTGGAGGCTCCGGGCACGGAGCCGGCGGACACGGCGGCGGCTCACACGGAGCCGCGGCATACGGCGGGTAAGGCGGGTACGGGGGATACGGTGGGTACGGTGGGTACGGTGGGTACGATGCGTGGGCTGCCGGCGAAGATCCGCCGCCGGCCCAGACCGGATAGGGCGGGGCGGGCGGCAACGGCGGGTTAGGAGGGTACGGCGGATAGCTCGAATAGCCCACGGCGTTTCCCCTTGTGGTCCATCCTCATTTCGGAAAATCGAAGGGAATGATTGCCGCGTATACCAGGCGGTGACCGAACTGCGAGACCGCGGCGATGTTGGCCGTCACCGTTGGATCAACCGGCAGCGTCTCGAATTCGCGGATGACCACGCGATATTGGTTGGCCGGTGGTATTTGCACAAAGGTTATCGTGCCGGCCCACAACGCTTCGTCCGGGTTCCCGGAGCCCGGCGCATCCTCTACCACGGTCACGACCTGCTTGGGCGCACTCTCCCAGCCCACATCGCTGATCACCCCCGCCATGCGTCGCTCGACGCTGACCTGGAACATCGACGGCTGCGGTCCCTCGGGCGTCAGGCCGCCGACGAACACCCGCGCGGTCCTGGGGTTTGACGGATCGATGCTCAGCACCGCGGAGCGGTCCGGCGATAGTTGCACGAAGTCTGCCAGCACGACGTGCGATAACTCGGCTCCTGGAAGCGAATGAGGCTGGAATCGCGCCAGAGCCATCCTCACGAATGGTGTGTAGGTAGAGGGATTGTCGAACGTGATGTCGCAGTACCAGAGTTGACGTTGCTCGTCGTAGAAGACGCAATGGCCGGCTACATCGACCCTCAGATCAGTCTCTTCGAGGGATCGCGCCTGGGCCTGGGCGACGGCGAGGGTCAGCTGCGGAATCTGCGGAACCTCGTCCATGAATTGCGTTTGCCAGATGGGGTCCTGACCCCATTGCGTAAAGAAGCTCTTGTATAGCTCACGCCCGGGCGTATCCAGCTGCTTGCCGGAGTTCCACAGCAGGACACCGAGCAACTCGGCCTCGCCGGATGAATACCACGAGCGGCCCAGGTAGACCCGTACGCTGTTGCCCCGCCGCACCGTGGTACGGACATTCGTGGACTCCTGCTGCTCGAACCCGAACAGCGGCAGCACGTAGCGCACGTCGGGAACCGCGGGGCGCGCCGAGCTCGGCACGTTCACCACGATCTTGTCACTGACACGCGTGAAGCCGAGGCCGGTCTGCTGAAAGTACTCCCGGAAGCGGGAGGTTGAGGTCGCCTGATAGTGAATGCGGCGATGCTTGGTGTCGTTGAACACGTGCTGAGGCGCCGCAACCATCGACGGCGCAGACATTCCGGGCAGCGAGTCGCCGGGTGCCGAGAACCACAGCGTGTCACCCTGTGGAATATAGGTGCCGAGCGCTCGGCTGGCGGTCGCGTCGGCGTAGAGAACCCCACCGTCAAGGGATCCCAACTCGATTTTTTCCACATGGGCCGATGCCGGCAACTGCTGCGGCCCAGCCTGTGAGGTGTCGTCCACGTATTCTCGCCACGAGGCCTGTATGTCGACCTGGGCCGTGCTCTTGCCATGCACATGCAGGCCGCCCAGAAGCACGCAGCTGTGCGAGCCAGGGCTGCGCCAGGCGGTGATGGGTGAAAAGGCAATGGCGAGCGCGGTTGACTGTCCGGATGGGCGGACGACCGGCAGCATGGTGAATTGTGGACGACCCAGTGGTTGTTGGACAGCGTGGACCAACATCACCGCGCGGGCCGGCGTGATCATTGGGTGACCGCCTTCCAGCGTGAGCTGCGTCAACCGGGCCATGCCGTCCGAAGGATAGACCGGTCCGCCGCTGTTGACGGATTCGAGCTCCGCAAACTCAAGATACTGTCGCAGCCAATCCCACACGCCCATGAGACTCAGGTCCCCTGAGCTCAAGTACGAGCTCAGCTCCAGCTCCGTGACGGCCGACTTCGGCAGATAAACGGTCAGCACTCGCTCCGTGGCCTGCCAACCCGGCTGTTTCCTGCCTTCGGCAAGCACCATTCTGAAGGGCACGCGGTTCGGCCACTGTGAGCCGAAATCGATGTGCGTGACCGAGCCCGCGCGCCATTCGACCTGCGGCGAGGCCGAGTAGATCAGGCGGTTCTGGACCAACTCGCCGTTGCTGTTGGACCGTATGTTCGGGAGATTCCGCAGGGCCGCCCCGCGGGCGAGCGGGTCGGGAAGATAATTCATGACAGCCTGCGCCTGAGACTCGAACAGCTGTTTGTTCTTTACGGGAATTTCAGCTTCGTCCCGCGAGGTGATCATGTCATACGTTGCCGCGTCCGCCTTCAGCTCGCCATGTGCGTCATCCAGCATGCCGTGATGCTCGACCATGCGAACGGCCGTGCGCGGTGGGCAGATGTGCCGCTGATCCGTTTCGGAGGTGGATGCAGTGTCGAGTGAAATATCACTGTTGTAACTGCGTATCACGAGTTGCGCCATCGATGCACCGGGCTGGAGGTCCTGGCGCAGCACCAGTATCGGATGCGGCACGGGCTCGAAGCGCAGGTAGGGCAGCTCGAGGCCTGCGGCCGGCAGGTTCAACTCGGGAGGCGAGGACGAGCTCGCGGCGACGCTGTTGCCGGCAAGATCGACCGTGCGAGCGCGCAATCGATAGCGAACGCCGAAGCGCAGCTTGGGCAGACTACGATTCACAGGCGTGAAGCTCGCCACCATCTTGAACGGCGTCACCGGCTCATTCCGGGTCGGGTCAGGGTCCAACGCCTTGGCGGGATCGGCGCTGCGATTGAGCGAACCTCCGGGCCGCTGCACGCTCAGACTCCAGCCGTTCCAGCGCGCCACGCGCTCATGAACGAACAAGTCGGTTCCGGGCTGAGGAGCGCCGGCGGCCTTGGCAACCTTGTCGACCTGGCGCGAGGGATCGTCCGCCGGCTGCGCCACGGCCAGCTGCGTGAAGCCTTCCTCATCGTCCCTGTGCAGGACGGTGCCTGCACCGGTCCCGAACAGATACGTGCTGTTTCGGCGATGGAGCGAGTGCCACTGGTTCGTCTGTGACGAGTGAATGTCGATGCGGTAGCCCCGTACCAGGTCTCGCGCGGCGAACGGACGGGGCAGTGGGCCCTTGCTTCTCAGCGCGGCATCGAATGCCTGATTGTTCCGAATGGATTCCAGCAACTGCAGCGCGCGTCCGTCAGCCATCAGGGCAACGCCTCCGGAGCGAAGCGCGGCCATTGCCTGCTCTACGGCGATGGGAATGCTGGGGCTGGCGGCATTGCGGAACTCGGCGAAGGCCACCGCATCCGCCAGCGCCAGCGCATTCAACATGGCACCGTCAATGTCCAGCTGAGCCAGGTGGAAGGAGTCCGGCGACAGTGACAGGAAGCCATCGATGACGTCGCCCGGAGTGTAGTTCTTGCCGGGCAAGGAACCACTGGGCGTCACCGGAGCTGCTGCGAAGGCGGCGCCCGCGCGCAGATACGCCGTCTGCGGCAGACACAGGTCCGGAGTTATTTTCCACTTGAACCCGGGTTGTACCTGCTGCACCGCGACCGTCAGGTAGCTGCCCGCCGCGGTGGCGGGTGAATTCGCCAGAGCCGCGGATGGTATCTCCAGATCGAACACCAGCCCTAAAGCGCGCAGCAACGCCGGATAGGAATTGATCGCCGTGAGCGCCTTGTGAAAATCGAGCAGCTTGGCGAAATCCGCCGGGGTATGCGGCAACGGCGGTCTCTTGTGCGCCGGAGGCATGCGGTGGAATAGCGCGAACTGCTCGGCCATGCTGCGAGTGTCGGCCGGCGGCTGACCGGTCGTCGGTATGCCATCGGGAGCTGCCGGCCCTGTGATGGCGCTGGCGAATCGGATGCCGGTTGTCGCTATCGTGCCAACCGCATTTTGTGCCTTCCAGAGCGAGACGCGCAGCGCAGCGAGCGCAGAGTCCAGGTTGGATACCGCTCCGTCACGGAATATCAGCTGGTTCAAGAGGGAATTCAGCATCCGGGGTTCATCAGAGGACGCCTGCAGTACGTTGGCACTCAGGATCTGGTATGCGTACTTCACGAAGGCGAGCGCGCTGCGCGAGGGGTACGAGACGAGCAGACGCTTTTCAAACGCGGGATTCTTGAAAGGCTGGACGAGCGTTTGCGCCGTGAAGATCGAGCTCCATATGTCGGGCCGCAGGACGCTGCGATTGACAGCCGCGACCGTCGTATGGGTTCCGTCCGAAAGCGTGAATTTCAGGCCAAAGTTCTTGATACGGCCTGTCCAATCGAGCAGGTCTGGAAAACTCTGCAGCTGAGCGGCGCCATCCAGACGTGGGGTGACGTAAATCGAGAGTCGTAATACGCCCTTCGACCCGGTCCCGTTGGGTAACACGACAAATGTGAATGTCTGCTGCGGCATGGGAAGTGTCTTCCGTGGTCAGGCGAACGCGGCTGCGTACGCTGCCCAGTCGGTGGGTCCAATGAGTTGTCTTACGCGCGGATCTCCCTTGCCACTCCCAAAGCTTTTCTCCACCGACACCGAGGCCGATATGCCGAAGAAGAACACATGCACCGATATGGTGAGCGTCGCGCGGCCCTGAACCTTGTCTCCCTGGCTCGTGTGTATGAAAGACAGGCTCAGGTTGAGATCGATGGAAATCGAAATGATGCCCAGAACGGACACCTCGCCTCCAATGTCGACGAAACCAGTCAGGGTGGTAGCGGTGTTCGTCAGCTGGAAGTAGATCCCAGCCATGATGTGCACGCCGCCCGAGGCAACACCAAGGTCGATCGAGAACTCGCCACCGAATTCCAGCGCGCCCTCGACCATCTGCACGCCGTCGGCATTGACGATGAGGTGGACGAAGCCCCCTCCGCCAAGGCATTCGACCGTGATCAGGAAGGGCGAGCTGCGACTAGCGAAGGCGAATTCAAAAGCCGGCTTGCCATCCAGATAAGGAAGATCGAGCCCGGTCGTGAGCGCGATGTGCTCCAGGGATAACACGCCTACCGAGAGGGACGGAAGCCCGAGCGTGTAGCTGACCTTGACGTAGCTGGGCGCCAGCGTAATCGATGGGCCGGCGCCGCCAAATAATCCCGGCGGCAGCACGTCGGCAATGGCCTGCACGAACTGGAGCGCGCCGAGAAAGGCGATCGGATTGGAAGCGGGCAGGTGAGCCGCGACATCCGTCTTTGACCCGTTGGTCGAGTTGAAGGTGATCGAGGAGACCCGCAGACCGATCACCCCGAAGAGTGTGATCAGGAAATTCGACAGCTCGCCCTTAATCTGGCTGGTCGGCGGGGCGCCGTCCAGATAGCGTTCAAGAGTTGCATGCAGTGTGAGTGCGGATTTGTTGTTATCCGTGTTGAACTGAATCTGCAGCGGCGAACTCGCGGTCGTGTTGAGCGGGTAGTTCTGCAACTGCGGTGCCCAGCTCACCTTGGTGACTACTTTCTTCGGGTTTTTCTGATTCGGGATCGACTGCGTGCGAATCTCCGGTGCGTTCGTCTTGGCGTCGGCCTTATTGATCGCATTGACCGGAATGAGATTCTTCAGGGGAATGACGCCGAACAGCTTGGCGGACACGTCGGCAAAGAATGCCCCCGGATCGATCAGGCCTGTTGCCGCGTCGCTCACGCTGCCGGCTACGACTCCCTTGCGTGCCGAGATCCCCGATGCGCTCAGGTTCGGTGTTGCGAAGCCGCCTGACTTGCCGGCGGTGAACTTGACTGGCGGTGGCAGGTTGATCTGCGCAAAGACGCCCGCATGCTGATCGAGGCCCTTGCTCAGGTATTCGGAGTACAGGTGGATATCGATCTGGGGTGAGCCGCCGATCAGCGCTTCGAGCGCCGGAATGATCACCGTGGCGGCGTCTTTGCCGTCGAGCTTGGGTGTGAACGGTGGAGTGGCCTTGACCGGCTGAGTATCGAAATTGAGCGCTGTGGTCTTCAGCGCCGTGTCGCCGGCTGCCGGGTCGGCATACGTGACATTCTGAGAGTGCACCGTAAAAGACCGGCGCGCACCCGATGTGGCGTATTGCTTCTGAACGGACTGAAGCGAGGTTTCCGAGACCGGAACAAAGATCAGGGCACCCAGAAAGTCTACTTGGATGCCGGCCAGGTCCTCGCCGTTCACGTGAAAGGGGAAATCGGCGTTTTGAACGCGGACCCAGAAAGAGGCTGCGGAGCCCGGCACCTGGCTGCTTCCGGGCGGATCGATCTCCGGCGTCACGACCGTCTTGAGTGCGATGCGAGCGCGCAGCGGCATCTCGCGCCCTTTGGAGGTGTAACTGGCGGCCGGGTAGCTCTTCTCGAGCTCGCGCACCACGATGTACATGCGCTGCCGCAGATAGGCGACGGGCGAATTCACCACGCCCTGATCGCCACCGATGAATTTTCGCTCCGTGACTTTGACCAGGGAGGCACGATGGCCGAACGGATAGAGGTAGCCGTCGTAGACGATCTTGACGTAGTGATCCCGAGCCTCCGTGGCCTGATGAACCCACTCGGTCAGCTCCAGCGGCTGCACGGAAGGCACGACAGCGGCGGGTGCCACAGCCCTCGTCGCCACAGAGGCTGTCGAGATCTCGTAGCTCGGTAGTGGGTCCCAATGCCCCCGCGAGCTGAGCCAGCCACCGAGCGTCGTGAGGAACAGCCGACTCGCCTGAATCGGTGTCGGCTTGAACGGCAGCCGTTGTGTCTGACCCGTTGCCGGGTTCGTGACCTCGACGAAGTAGCCTTCGAAACCCGAGGTCAGGATCACGATCTCGTCCCGGTCCCGGCGAGTCATCGGGGCGAGGAATGGAGTGTTGTCAAAGAAGCCGGGAAGAGCCTGATGGTCCCGAAAATCCGGAGACCAGATGGCACGCAATGCAATCGTATTCAGCGCAGTGGGATCGACTGCGACGTTGACCGGTGGTTTGCCCTGAGTAATCAACCGCGCGAGGCGCGTGTGCCAGAGCTCGCTCCTCCCTGAATGTGTTACTGGTTGCTTTGCATGCAACCAACCGACATTCGAATTGGGCGAAAGATACAGGCGATACGGCAGCTCAAAGTAAGTCTCGAGGTCCTTCGGTGCAGCAATCTTCAAGCCCGAAGGGATCGGACCCTGCGGGAGCACCGCCGCAATCGGCGAGACCACCAACTTCAATCTGGACCAATCGAGCAAAGACTCGATCGTGAGTGGTATGGGTTTGAAGCCCGGTGGAAGTTGGAATACCAGCCGACTCGGTCCGCCCATCCTGACCGGGACTTGTCCAGGCGGCTTCAGCGGATCGACCGTGGGATCAGGGGGTGGCGGCGGTTGGTTAAAAGGCGGACTTGCAATCGGTGCCGTCTCGAAATAGGCACGCTCGAGAATAGTCTGTGGCTGGAAATGAACGATGAGGTACGCGGGGTCGGTGGCCTTGTCCGCAGTCAGTAGCGGCGCTTTCGGATTCGTCTTGTCGAGGCGAACGTTGCGCAGCTCTACGGTCAGCGCGAGAAGATCGTCCTGACGGAGAAGTTCGAATGTGAGCGACACAAACGGTCCTTCGGTGTCGGATAGGCTTGAGGGCGGAGCTCACCTCTTGCCAGCCGAGGCGAGTGCGTGATGAGCGCAATCGCCTCGGCGGCTCAACGCATCGCTCATTTCTTCAACTTGCGCGCGGGCCGTATCAGCGGACGAGCGAACGACGTGCTCGCCGAGCCAGGAACCGTGCCCCCCGGAGATGACCCGGGACCGGCGGACGAGCCTGGACCGGCTGATGACCCGGGGCCTGCGGACGAGCCTGGACCGGCTGATGACCCTGGACCCGCCGACGAGCCCGGACCCGCGGATGAGCCTGGACCTGCCGATGAGCCCGGACCCGCTGACGAACCGGGACCTGATGAGCCTGGGCCGGCGGACGAGCCTGAGCCCGAGGAACCCGAGTGCCCGGAGCCACTCGATCCGGAGCGCCCGGAACCACTCGACCCGCTCGAGCCCGAGTGGCCCGAGCCACTTCCACTCGGTCCGGGTTTCGGCCCAGGTGTGGGCCCAGGTTTCGGTCCCGGTGTCGGACCAGGCTTAGGTCCTGGTGCGGGCCCAGGTTTCGGCCCCGGTGTTGGTCCGGGCTTGGGTCCAGGTGTTGGTCCCGGGGTGGGTCCCGGCTTTGGCCCTGGCGGCGGTCCCGGTACCGGCCCCGGCCGGGGACCTGGCTGTGGTCCCGGTGTTGGGCCAGGTGTTGGTCCCGGTTTAGGTCCAGGTGTCGGTCCCGGTTGCGGCCCCGGTGTTGGTCCAGGCTGCGGTCCAGGTCCGGGCTTCGGCTGCGGACATGGAGGCGGCGGACACGGCGGCATCCCGCATGGCGCCGACGGGTACGGCGGGTATGGCGGATAGGGTGGATATGGCGGGTAGGGTGGGTACACCCAACCGCTTCCTCCGCCCGGGCCCGACGGATAGGGCGGATTCGGCGGGTAGGGCGGTGTTGGGGGATAAGGCGGTTGTTGTGACATACGCATCACTCCGTCGATGCGAGATCGCCGTAACGAGAATGTAACGTCAGGGTTCTTCGTTCTTGCTGACTGCAAGAGCGCGCCGGATTGATTTCTCCCTTCCGTAGCGGCCCTGCCTGGAGGGTGCTACGGTTATCACATCTGCCGCGACAGTGTCGAGTCGATTCTAACATTTCGAACACCATTCGCGTCCCCTGAATAGGCGCGCGTACGATGGTTGATGGCTCTCGCAGCGTACACACCGATGGATCGCAGTTCGCACTTTCACTGCTTTCTCGCTGATCAGCCTTCCTACCTGGTTCCCGAGCGACTCCTGCCGGACGTTTCCGAGCGCTTAGAAGCGAAACCGCTACAGGTAGACTCAAACGTGTGGTTTTCATGGGACGACTCGTTGCCCGCTTCGATTCTGGACAGTTACCCGTTGCCCGATAGGTTCTTGCAGAACGCCGGGCTGATCTGGATCGAGGATCCGTTGCGCGGAATGCAAACGCCGTTCTGGGCCGGACCCTGGTTTCAGCGACAGCTTGCGGGGCTGAAGCGAGGTCAAAGCGCTCCGCGACTATCCCCTCACTACAAATGGATACTGTACGCAGCGGGAGTGCTGTCGCACCGCGAAGAGCGTGAACAGAGAAGCGCAGAATGGAATGAAGTCACGTCGCGGCTGTCGCGTGATTTTCGCGCGAAGGGTTTCGTGCCGATCAGCGGGCTGATTCATCCGTTTCTCGTGGGCGCGTTGCGAAGATACTACCGGCGCTTACTGCGCACGGGCGGTATGACGCTCGGCGACACTGGAAGCCCCCGCCGCTACGTCGCACACAACGAATGCGTCGCTCGATTTTTTCACCGCCAGATCGCAAGCGTCGTCATGGCAATTGCCGGAGTACGCGTCAAGCCATCGTATGTATATGTGAGCTCGTATCAGAGTAGTGCAGAACTTCCGGTGCATACGGATCGCGTACAGTGCGAATACAGCCTCACATTGCTCATCGATCAGACACCTGAGCCCGCCGACCAATCGCCGTGGCCTCTCTACTTGAATTGCCCGACAGGCGCCGTTGCCATCTGGCAGGGAATCGGCGACGGTCTGTTCTACCGTGGTCGGCAGCTTGAGCACTACCGCACGCGCCTGGCCGATGGTATGAGCTCGACGTCGATCTTCTTTCACTATGTCGATCAGGACTTTGACGGTCCGCTCGACTAGAGACACGCGCCGCATGACCTACCTCGGCGGTTACTACTGGCCAGACGGTGACCGGGGAAACGGCGGCTTGTTCAAGGCTGCGGGCGAGGAGAGCACGCTGCGGTGGATAGAGGTCCAGCAGCAGGCGGCCCGCTGCTACGCTGACATCACGCGTCGCGCCCGCTCGTCGCCGCACACCGTGGTGTGCGCCGGCGGGAACGTGGGCATCATGCCGCGAACTTACGCAAGGCACTTCCAACAGGTTGTGACGCTCGAGCCGGATCCGCTGAACTGGCAATGCCTGCTCAAGAACCTGGAAGGCGACAGCAACGTGAGGTGCATCAACGCTGCGCTTGGGCAACGAGCGAGCACCGGGCATATCGTGCACAACACTGCCAACTGCGGCGCCAGTTACCTCGATCCATGCAACAGTGAGCCCGGCTCCGTTGACGTCGTAGAGCTGGACTGCCTCGAGCTGATGACGCTCGACCTCCTCCAGCTCGACGTTGAAGGCATGGAGTACTTCGCGTTACAGGGTGCGGTCAATCTGATCCAGCAGCATTGCCCTGTTATCGTGCTGGAGATCAATTCGTGCACGCTGCGCTACGGCAGGACCCAAGGTGACATCGACGAGTGGCTCGGTCAGCGGGGCTACACGGAGAGTAAGGCGCTTCAGCGTGGCAGGGACCACGTCTATTTGCACGGAGGCTAAGGCCAGACTCATCGGTGAAGAGCGACGAATCCGTGCGGGAGATCTGCGTGTGCAAATCGGGGGTGTCAGTCGCGCTCGCTGCGTGGAATTCGAGGAGTTCCTGGTACTGGAGGAGCTCAATGCGCTGATGCAGTACACCTTATCGCGGGAATCCGGGTTCAGGGCGAGCGGCGTCCATGATCCCGAGAGCACCCAGCAAGCGCATCGTCGCTCGCTCGTCAGCATGGAGACCGGTCCATTCCACGAGTTGGTATCCAAGCGCATTCAGTTCTACTTCCGGTTCGTGCTTTCTGGTCTGAATCATCCTTATTTCGAAATCTCGCGAGTGGAATCGCAGCTTACGGCCAGTAATGACGGAGACTATTTCCGCCTGCACAACGACAACACGCACGCGAATTGGCCGACGCGTGAGATTACCTATGTCTACTTCTTTCACTGGCTGCCCCGGCCATTCACGGGAGGCGAACTCCTCCTGTACGACAGCGAGCTGCCAAGTGGCACGGCCGCACCCCGGAAACGCATCGATCCCGAGTGCAACACGATGGTGCTTTTCCCGAGCTCGTGCCTTCATGAGATACTCACGGTGCGGTGCCCCTCGCGTCGGTTCGCGGACAGCCGTTTCACATTGAACGGGTGGCTGCACCGATGAGCAGTCGTGGTGGGGTGCAAATGAGCGGCTCTCGGTCGCAGGAGTCGCCGCAGCGAACCATTCCGCGCACTGCATTACCCATCCTCGAGACCCGCGGAGCGAATCATGATGTGCACTCATCGTCGCTATGTTTGTCTTGCCGCGCGCCTGGGACTCATGGCCTTCCTGTTCACCGCCTGTGCAACGCAGCCCCCGCCGGTCGCGGCGGCGGCGCCGGGTTTCCTGATGGGATTGATACACGGCTTCACTTCTCTGTTTGCTCTGATCGGAGAGCTGTTCACCGACTATCGCGTGTACGCGTTTCCGAACTCAGGCGGGCTCTACGACTTGGGATTCGTAGTCGGAGCGGCCGTGGCGTTCGGCGGTAGCCATCGGGTGAGAGTGCAGATTTTTCGGGGACGTCGTGGCGCACGCCCTCAATACTAGAACTGACAGGCCATCACGATGCTGCCGGGATCGTTCTCCGGCGTGATTCCCTGAGTCGTCGCGCTCAGCGCAACTCTCTTGCGTGTACGCGACGCTTCGCCCGTTCGAGCACCTGGACGAAAGCAAAAGCGAGCGCGACGCCGAAGGCTGCTCCGCCGAGATCGAGAAGCATATGCGCCCAGTTCAGGCGGAACTTGTCGCTGCTCACGGTTGCGATCGTAGCGCTGGCCGCGACTGTCAGAAGACTCAACACGATCCGCCGACGCGCAGTCGTGTCGCGCACGACCGGTACGCCTATCGCGAAGGCGAACAGAACTGGAACAAGCTCTTGCATGGAGCCCCCCGGGGTACTCGCTACGCTTGAAAAAGCGGTCGCCGGTTTGGTCTCGATTATTCGTCCTTTCTACTCCTCTGTCGTGATCTGCGCAGCAGTCTCACCAGCAGACGGCCGAATTGATGCATTGCACCCGTGCAGCTTGGCGAGAACATCGGTGGCATGCGCGAGGGCGGCAGCTCTCAATATTGAAACTGGTACACCATCCCGATGCTGCTGCCGGGATCGTTCTCGGGTGTGATTCCCTGAGTCGTCGTGGTGCCGTTGCCGACCCGCGTCTGGAGCTTCAGGTGCTTGGAGAGGTCCACGTCGGCCTCCACCTGGGTGAAGCCGGTGGTGCTCTGCCTCGCGGCGACGAAAACGCGGTTCGAGACGTAACGCCCGGCCTCGACGACCGTACCGGAGTCCTGGCCAGCCGCGCTGGCACCGGAGACCGAGAGTACATCGAGGCCCAACGCCTTCTGCACCCTGGCGAGTGGGTTGGGCCCGGTTCCACCGACGCCGCTGAGCGAGGCGAGGGCGGCACCGAGCTGCGCGATCTGCAGTGCGCTCAGCTGCGAGGCGCTCTCGCCGAACAGGAGGCGTGCCAGGATCTCGTCCTGGGGCAGCGGCGGACTGCTGGTGAGCTCGAACTGCGGTGAGTCAGCGAGGCCGCTGATGTGCAAGGTCGCGGTGGCGTCGGTGACCATCGCCGTCGCCGTGAAATCCAGTGTCGGATCGATCTTGCCCGCAAGTCCCGCGCCCGTGAAGCTGACCCGGCCACTCGTGAAGTTGAGCTGAGTGCCTGCCAGCGCGAAGCTCCCGCGGATGAGGTGGAAGCCACCCGTGATCGCCGGGCTTGCGCTCGTGCCGCCGATATGCAGGTCACCGCCGAGCTCGGCGTTCAACCCGCGCCCTAGCACGAGGATCTGCCGCGGAGCGTGCAGCTTCATATCGAGGCCGATCACGAGCTTGCGCTGCGGCGGCGGTGGCGGCGCCTGACCCGGGCGGCGCACATCGAGCACCGCGACCTGCGGGGGCAGGGCGTTCGGGATGCCGATGACCGCCCGGTTCAAGTTGATCACGCCCGAGAGGTCGAGACGCTCGCGCAACGTTCCCTCGACCTTGAGATCGCCATCCAGGTTGGCGGTCAGGATGTCGCTCGTGACCGGCTGGGCGTTCCTGGCAGTCAGCTGGAGGCTCACGGGCAGCTTTGGCTGCATTACACCGAGCTGGCCGGTGACTGAGAGCTCGCCCGGTCCCGCGCGTGCTGTCAGTGTTTCGATTCTCAGGGTGCCCTGCTCGCCTTTGAGGTGCGCGGTGATGTTGGAGAGATGCACTCCCCGGACGTAGTCGCGCAGGCTTCCGTTCGTGAGATCGAGGGTTCCGCCGATCTCGGGCGACTGCGCGGTACCGCTGACCGTGGCATTGACGGTGAGCGCACCGGTCATGCGTTCACCGTTGGCGGCGAGCAGAGGATTGGCAAAGCCCGCGTCGAGCTTGCCGTTGATCTTGACACTCAAGCTGCCTCGGGCTTCGAGCGGCACGGTTCCCGCAAGCGTGAGCTCCGACGCGCCGCCCGTCTTGAGGCGCCCATCGAGTTGTGCGGTGTCTCCCGTGAGGTGCGCGGTGGCGTGGGCATCGACCGTCTGCAGGTCCGAGAGCCCCGCGCGCGCGAGCCGCAGGCTGGCCACCGTGAGCGTCACTTCGCCGGTACGCTCGGAAGAGCTGCCCGCAAGTCGAGCGGTCACATCGAGAGTGCCCTGGGCGAGGAGGTCAGGGACGAACGCGTTGATCAGGGCGGCATCGATGTGCTGCGCGGAAGCGTGCAGGTTGGGCACCGGCGATACCCGTCCGTCGACCTCGACGACGGCGTTTTGCATGCCGAGCCGCAATCGATCGATCGCGATTCCCTCGGCAAATGCCACCGTCGAGGGCGACAGCAGCCGCAGTGTTTGACGGTGATAGTGCGCTTCGGCCTTTTGGATGCGCAGATCGCGTGCCGTGAAGTTGAGATGTGCCTCGGCCTCGAGGCTCGCGGGTTCGCCGCGCAGGTTGGGCGATTGCGCGGTCAGGTGCAGCGCGAGGGCATCCGGTAACCCCGAGGCGGTTAACCGTGCGCTCGCTGGGAGGTCAGCCACGACGATGTCCCGGGCATCGAGCTCCAGCTGAATGAAGGTGCGGCCCGCGGCAGGCCTCAGCGCGAGGTGACCCGCGAGGCTGCCCTCGAGGCTCGTGCCGAGTAAAGGCTCCAGATCCTCGAGTCGTCCCATGCTGAGGCGCAGCATCCCGTGTCCGGGCGTCAGGTTGGCGGCAGTGGTCAGCTCGCCTTCGATCCGGGCACTCCGCCACTCGGCGCGTTGCACGGCGAGGTGGAAGGTGTCGTCCGCGCCGCGGTCGAGCGAGGCATCGAGCCGCAGCGGCGCCCCAGCCAGGTCTCCCTGCGCGTTGAGCGTTGCACTGGCGCGCGAGGGCAGGCCGCGCGCCTTGATGGTCGCCTCGATCGTCCCGCGCGGGGAGTCGCGGACCGACAGGCTCGATGTCAGCTGCAGCTGGCCCGCGAGCGATGTGATCGGCCCCTCGATCTGACCGCTCGCCTTCAAGGTGCCGGCGAGCTCAGGCGAGAGAACCGCAAGGCTCGCGACGCTGGCCTCATAACGGGCCCGCAGCGACTCGAAGGCGTGCGCGGTTGCGCTGGTCCCGCGCCGGGCGCTGCCGCTCGCGCTGACGGAGAGGGAGCGCCCGTTCAGCGTCAGGCGTTCGACTTCGAGGGTCTGATGACTCAGCACGGCGGCGAGCTGCAGATGAGAGTTTCCAGCCAGCATCGCGGTGAGTGGCGTTGCTTCGCCCGACAGGGCGATGTTGCTGTCCAGGTCGACGCGCGTGGTCGCGTCGCTCTTCACGACGGTGCCTTTGAGCTCGGCGCCGCCAGCGACTCTCTGGTCGTAGACCGCAGCGAGCGGGGCAAGATCGAGCAAGCGCAGGGTGAATGTCGCGCGCGGCGCTGCGCAAGTGGCGGCATCGGCCTGGAGTGAGAACAAGCGATGATCCGCCGTCAGTCGCACCGGACGCGCGGGATCGTCGAGTCGCATCGTGGCGTTCACGTTCACGGGGGAGTCCGCGAGCAAACGCGGCTGCGGTCCCGGAACCACGACGCCTTCAGCCACGGCGCGGACGCCAAGGCCGCCAGCCTCGGCATGGAGGGCGGCGCGGAGCTGTGCCAGCGCGCTGCCGCCCGGTATCTGCAGCCGATCGATCCTGAGCTCCGCGTCTGCACGTGGCGCGGTAACGGTGCCTCGAAACTGTCCCTCGAGCGCGATTGCCTGCCAGGAGAGACCCGCGGCCGGAGTCATCGCCGGGGCTTCCAGCTGATAAGAGAGATCCGCACTCCTTCGCGTGAGATCCAGGCTGCCCTGCGCGAGCGCGCGCAGCTCTCCGGCGCTCGCCGTGAGGTGCAGGCGCCCGGCGTTGCGGGGTCCCTCGAGGCTCGCCGAGACGGACAGATCGCCGAGGCCCGGCAGGTGCAGCAGATTCTCGAGCGCGCCACCGGCCGGCTCGTTCAGCGTCAGGCTCGCATCTACCCGGGAGGGATCGGACCGCAGTCGGATCTCGTAGTCGCCCGCGCCGTTCGTGCGATGTGCGGTGAGCGTCGCATTCGCATCCTCGAGCGACCGCAGGTGCGCGCTACCCTCGACCGAAAGAGTTGCGGGTATTCCCGCCAGCTGCGGTCCGAGCTCGAGGTCGTCAATCGAAAGTTGGCGGATATCGATGCGAGGGAAACGCGTCTTGCTTTGTGTAGATGTGGACGCCTGGCTCACAGGCCGACGCTCGAACTCGAGTCTAGCGATATGCAGACGCTCGATGTTCACGTGACGCGCGATGAGCGCGAGCGGCGACCAGCGCAGCGACAGGCCCTCTGCCGTGAGCCACATGCCGTGCTCGTCACTCAGCTGCAGTCGGCCGAGATCGATGGCAGAAGGGAAGGAGCCCGCCAGGCCCGTGAGCCGCACATGGCCGTCCGAGACGCGCGCAACCGCGCGCTCGATGAGCGCTCGCCCGGCGTCGGTGTTGCCGGCGATCAGCACCGCGGCCACCAGCGCGACGAAGACCGTCAGCACCGCGCCGAGCGTCCAGGCACCGATCCGCCAGAGGCGCCCCATCAGAACGCCTGCCCGATGCCTATGTAGATCGCGAAGCGATCGTCATTCTCGCGGCGATAGGTCGGCACCGCGACATCAAACCGCAGCACGCCGATGGGCGTGTAGTACCGTGGGCCGCCTCCGACTCCGACCGCCCAGCAGTTGGTCAGATTCTGCGTCGCTGTGCTCGAGCCGCAGCGGCCGCCGTGAATCAGGTCGGAATACGGGCTCAATTTCTCGCCCACCTGGCCCGCATCGGCAAAGACCGCGGCGCCCCAGTTCCTCCCGAAGCGCTGTCGAAACTCGATGTTGACTGCCGCGAGCGCGGTGCCGCCGATGGGGTTGCCATCTGGGAATTCGGGTCCGACGGACTGGTAGCGGTAGCCGCGCACCGTGCCGCTGCCGCCGGCATAGAAGCGCTGATCGGGCGGCAGGTCGGGGACGGAGCGACTAACCGTCGGCGGAGACTCGCCCGGGACGTTGGGGACCATCTGCTCGGACACCGTGGCGCCGGGCGCGCTGGCGAGAAGGGTGCGCAGCGCCAAGACGCTCCGTCCCGGATCGGTGCGGAACAGCCCGTGCAGGTCGAGGTAGTAGGCGATGTTGAATTGCGCGATGTAGAACGTCGTATCCAGGTGTCCGTAAGAGCGGGTCGGTGTAACAGAGAACGAGCCGCGCAAGCCATGGATCGGATCACTGAGCGGCGACGGGACATTCGTCGAGTCGTAGAGAATACCAAGCGGCAGGGCATACAGGGTGTAATCCTGGGTGATGCCTTGCTGGGTGATCGTTTCGTCGATGGCCGTGATGCCGACGCTTGCGGTCCAGACGCTGGAGAGCTTGCGGCTGAGCGTGATGCCGGCGGTGATCGCCTTCTGCTGGTATGCCTCCAGGTACTGCTTGATGGCACCGACCGCGAATTGCAACGACTGGTCGCGATGCGCGAATTCCGGAATGATGTATTTCGCGCTCGTGTCATAGCCGACGCCGGTGCTCGCCGTACCGCCGAGATTGGTCGCGTTCGCCGAGAGGTTGAGCTGCTCCGCGTTGCCGCGGACGTTGCGATCGCTCCAGGTCACACCACCGCTGCCGCCCAAGTCGCTCGAGTAGGCGGCACTCAGGCTCACGGCATGCCGCAGCCGCTCTTCCATCTTAAAGGTGATGGGCACTCGCCCCTCGCTATCCGGCGCGTCGGCGAGGTGAACGCTGACCGTGGCGAATACGCCGAGTGTCAGCAGATCCTTACGTGCCTGCTCGACTGCGAGTGCGCTATAGGGTTCGCCGGTATGAAGCAGCAGACGCCTGCGCACGAGCCGCTCATGCACGCGCTTCAGTCCCTCGAACCGTATCTCCCCGACCCGCACGCTCGGGCCGGTCACGACTTGAAAGGTCAGGTTCAATACGTGCTTGTCCGGATCCTCGTAGGCCACCG
>Ga0306926_10000648_pt1 | contig 32833 bp, 26 predicted proteins | sample flu12Cox44000178_FD_203759 | JGI IMG/M metagenome (GOLD analysis project Ga0306926, IMG submission 203759) | Lab enrichment of tropical soil microbial communities from Luquillo Experimental Forest, Puerto Rico - flux8day.12C.oxic.44.000.178 (v2)... | ecosystem: Environmental > Terrestrial >...
GCACCCGCTGATCGGTAGTGAAGTGCTGAAGGTCGAGCTCAACAATGGCAACTACGTGGAGGAGATCGCTCCGGCACGTACCTTCGGCTTTCTCGAGCAGCAGCGCGCGATGCTCAACCTGGGATTGATTCGCGGCGCCACGCGCGAGAGCTGCATTGTGCTTACCGCAGACGGGATTGACAATCCTCCGCTGCGCTATGCCGACGAGTTTGTAAGACACAAGGTCCTCGATCTGATCGGGGACCTGGCGCTGTTCGGCAAACGCATTCTTGGATACGTGAAGGCCGACAAGGCCGGCCACGCCATGCATACCGCCATCGTGTCGCGCATTCTGCGTGACGATTCGTACTGGGAAGAAGTCACGCTCGACGAAGCCGAGGCGGCACGGTACCCGGAAGACCTCTTGGCGATCGCGGACTGACCCTGGCCGCGGATTCGACGGGTCTACACAGATCGGGTTCAATCCGCAAAGCTAACCTGGGAATTCCCTGCGTCCGTGCCAGAAGCTGACAACTGGCAACCGGCAACTGCTTCCCCGCGCTACCATACCTGCGTGAAGAAGACGGTCTATCTCTCCCTGGGCTCGAACCTCGGCGACCGGCAGGCTAACCTGCGCAACGCCATCGGGCGGCTTCTGGGCTTGGGCGATGTGGCTGAGGTGTCGTCGCTTTACGAGACCGAGCCAGTCGAGGTGATCGATCAGCCCTGGTTCCTGAACTGCGCGGTGGCGGTGCGGACCGATTTAACGCCGCGCGAATTTCTGGCGGGTATTCTGGTCATTGAGAAGTCGATGGGCCGGGTTCGGACGCAGCCAAAAGGGCCACGCGTGATCGATATCGACATCCTGCTGTTCGGCGCGCAAACAATCGACACGCCGCAATTGACCGTGCCGCACCCTCAAATGACGGAGCGGAGGTTCGTACTCGAACCTCTGGCCGAGATCGCGCCGGATATGGTGCATCCGGTGCTTAAGAAGACGGTGGGCGAATTGCTCAGATTGTTGCCACAAAACGGACCGAAGGCGAACAAGATCCTTCGCAATTAACTGCGGGTTTTAACGCGCTGGAATTTTCGCTAACAATAGTTAAGGCTCCGCTGCCATCGGCAGCTATCCCGAGATCGGCCGTGCTTCGACCTCATGAGGGACGGTGATAAAGAGAGACTTATGCACATTGTTCTGGTTGGCGACTCCATCTTCGACAACGCTAGTTAAGCTAGCTATACCCGAGGTGGGCGGGGCGTAATCTCGCAGGTTCGCGAGCTTCTGCCGGAAGGCTGGCGGGCATCACTTCTGGCTGTAGACGGGACAACAACCGAGGAAGTTCCTGCTCAATTGCAGCGGATACCGCCCGATGCTTCGCACCTCGTCCTCAGCGCGGGAGGCAATGACGCGCTGATGAAACTCGATATCCTTGATATACCTGCAGCTCTCGCCTCAACAACGATGTTATCTTGAGGGTCGGGATAGAGTCGGGCCTGCAATAATCGATCTGCGATTTATTTGTTCCTCACCTGCCGACTATGCCAACCCCATCGAACCATCGCCGATTGCCGGTGCCAAAATCGCTCGCGCGATCGTCAATCTGGTCTCGTCACCCGGCGCTCACAACGGCAGCGCCAAGGTGGTTGCTGGTTAGAGTTAGACCTTCTCGAGTTCGCGCAGCGTGCGCTCGCTCTCCACGTTCCCGGTGTTCAGCGTGCTCTTCGGCTCAAGCAGCATGACCTGCGTCTCCTCGTCGGCCGAGGGACAGTGCTCGACGCCGTGTGGCATGATGATGAACTCGCCGGGACCGACGACGATCTCGCGTTCGACGCCGTTCTCCCGCACGCCCATCCGCATCGCGCCCTTGACCACAAAGAACAACTCGTCCTCGACATCGTGATGGTGCCAGACAAACGGCCCCTGAAATTTCACCAGCTTGACATAAAAATCGTTAAGTTCGCCGACGATCTTGGGACTGTACTGGTCAGAAAAGCGCGAAAACTTTTGGGCGAGATTTACTTTATCCATTGCCACCCTCGCCGACATACTATCGCAAAAAGCGAGGGGCGCGATCTCTCGCGCCCTTTATAAAACCGCCAGACGTCCCGCTATTTTCGCGTCTGGTTGCTTTGTTCTACTGCACCAGCATCGGCGTTTCGCCATTGCCGTTTCCATTGGTCTCCTCGGGAGGAATGACCGACGCGGCAGCGACGCGGTCGCCCTCTTCGAGGTGCAGCAGACGAACGCCCTGCGTGGAGCGTCCGGCTTCGCGAATGTTCTTGGTGTCGATGCGGATGATCTTGCCGAACTGGCTGATGACCATTAGTTCGGACTTCTCGTTTACTAGCATAATCGAGACGACCTTGCCGTTGCGGGCGGTGGTCTTCACGTTGATCACGCCCTTTCCGCCGCGCGATTGCAGGCGATACTCGTCGACGTCAGTGCGTTTACCGTAGCCCATCTCGGCAACAGAGAGAATCAGGTTCGACTCTTCCTCGCCTTCCTTGTCCTTCGTACGGACCTTCGGCGTAACCGCCATGCCAACGACGTAATCGCCACGCTGAAGATCCATGCCCCGGACGCCGTAGGCGGGGCGTCCCATCGGGCGAACGTCAGCTTCGTCGAAGCGGATGGCGAGGCCGTCGTGCGAGGCGAGGAAGACGATCTGGTTGCCGTCGGTGCAGTTGGCGGCGACAAGCTCGTCCTCTTTGTCGATGTTTATGGCGATGATGCCGCGCATCATGACGTTGCAGAAGTCCTTGAGCGGCGTTTTCTTCACGGTGCCGCTGCGCGTGGCGAAGAAGACGTACTTGCCTTCTTCTTCGAGATCTCGGACGGCCAGTACAGCACGCACGGTTTCGCCGGGCTGTAACGAGACGAGGCTCGCGATCGCTTTTCCTTTTCCGGCGGCGCCAAGCTCGGGGATCTCGTACACCTTGATCCAGTAGACGCGGCCGGTGTTGGTGAAGATGAGCATGTAGTCGTGCGTCGATGCGATGAAGAGCTGCTCGACAAAATCCTCTTCGCGCGTGCTCATGCCTTTGCGGCCGGTGCCTCCCCGACGCTGCTGGCGATAGGTGGAGATCGCCGTGCGCTTCATGTAGCCGGAGTGGCTGAGCGTGACCGCTACCTGCTCGTCGGCGATGAGGTCTTCGAGGTTGATCTCGGCGGCTTCGTCCTGAATGACGGTACGGCGGTCGTCGCCGTAGTGCTTCTTGATCTCTTCGAGCTCTTTGACGATGACGTTGCGCAGCTTCTTCTCGGATGCCAGGATGGCTTCGTACTCGGCGATGCGCTCGCGCACGTCAGCCAGCTCTTTGAGGATCTCGTCGATCGACAGGCGCGTCAGGCGATGTAGTTGGAGTTCGAGGATTGCGTCGGCCTGGGCGGCGTCGAACGGACGCGTCAGGGTCTTGGGCTCTGTCCCCTTCAGGGTGGCTAGCTTGCGCGAAGAAGCATTTCCTTCGAAGACCGTAATCGTCTTTCCTGAGAAGTACTCGACGAGGTTGTTCCGGGCGTCGACGCGGTTCTCGCTGCCACGAATAATGCGGATCACGTCGTCGACGCGATCAAGTGCGGCCTGGTATCCCTCGAGGATGTGCTCTCGGTCGCGCGCCTTCTGCAGCAGGAACGCAGTGCGGCGCCGCACCACGTCGATTCGGTGATCGACGAAGTGCTGGATGGCCTGCACCAGGCCCATTTCCTTGGGCTGGCCATTGACGACCGCCAGGAAGATCATGCTGAAGCTCTCCTGCATCGAGGTGTGCTTGAAGAGCTGGTTGAGCACGATCTGGGGCTCGCCGCCGCGCTTGAGTTCGATGACGATGCGCATGCCGTCGCGATCGCTCTCGTCGCGGATGTCGCTGATTTCGTCGATGACCTTGTTGTTCACCAGCTCGGCAATGCGCTCGATGAGGCGCGCTTTGTTGACCTGGTAAGGAATCTCGGTGACGACGATGGCGTCTTTGTCCTTAGTGAGGTGCTCGATGGCGGCCTTGGCGCGCATGATGAAGCGGCCACGTCCGGTGCGGTACGCCTCGTGAATGCCGCTGCGTCCGTGGATGAATCCGCCAGTCGGGAAATCGGGGCCTTGCACGAACTTCATGATGTCGGCCAGCGTCGTGTGCGGATTGTTCACCAGCATGATGCAGGCATCGACGATCTCAGTCAGGTTGTGCGGCGGGATGTTGGTCGCCATGCCCACCGCGATGCCGTTGGAGCCGTTGACGATGAGATTCGGGATGCGCGCCGGAAGAACATCGGGCTCGACCTCGCTGTCGTCGTAGTTGGGATGGAAGTCAACTGTCTCCTTGTCGAGGTCCTCGAGCAAAGGCATCGCGACTTCCGCGAGCTTCGCTTCCGTGTAACGGTCGGCTGCCGGTGGATCTCCGTCGATGGAGCCAAAATTTCCCTGTCCGAAAATGAGAGGATACCGCATCGACCAGTCTTGCGCGAGACGGACGAGCGCGTCGTAGACGGCCAAGTTGCCGTGGGGATGGTATTTGCCCATCACGTCGCCAACAATGCGGGCGCACTTGCGGGTTGCCTTGTTGGGCTGCAGTCCCATCTGCTGCATCGTGTACAAGATGCGGCGATGCACCGGCTTGAGGCCGTCGCGCACATCAGGCAGTGCGCGGCCGATGATCACCGACATTGAATAGTCGAGATACGAACGCCGCATCTCGTCTTCAATGTTGACGGGTTGAATGTTGCCGGCGCGTCCGCCGTCGAGCGGGAGTTGCTGGTTGGGATCGTCAGCCATGAATGCGCTATCAGCCGTCAGCTATTGGCTTTCAGCAGTTCCTTCCTGATGCAAATCTTGGGGGAAAATTGAGGTCGAAGAGCACCCTCCAGTATAGCACGGGGAGAGATCCGAAGATTGGACATAAGTGTTTACTATTCAGCGCCTTGCGGGACATAAAGAAGGGTAAAGTAAGGGCGCTTTTCCACCTTCGACTCCGACCCGGTTCCAGCGAAAATCATCCCCCCAAGACGCCGCGAAAACCAAGCAATTGGAATTCTCCGTGACCTCTGAGTCTCGGCGGTCCTTTATGCCCAGAGGAGCTAGCTCTGCTTTGGCTTCGGTAGCTGGAACTCGACGCCGCGGTCGTCGTTGGCTTTAATAGTGGCCGGAACATCCAGATCGCCGAGCGCGATCTTTTGGCTGCGCGTGTCGAAAACGTACAGGGTCTGACCCATGATGGCGTAGTTTGTCACTTCCAGCTTGTGCCCATCGCGAAAGACAAGAACGGTGGGCTCCACGGGGCTGGCGTCGTGCTCATGCTTCGGTTGTTTCGCAGCAGCGGAAGCAGGTGCATCGTTGTCGTCGGGATCGGCTGCGCGGTGTGCAGGCGGAGTATCAACCACGATGTGCAGCGTCTGTTCGGCGGGCGGGCCGGAGTACAAGTATGGACCGGGATCATAGTCCGCTGATGTGTCGTAGACGGGAGCGTAATAGGGATATACATACCCGCCAGAGCCGTAGTATCCATATCCGTTACTGTGGCCGTGACCATAGATACCATGGCCATAGATGGAGCGCGGAACCCCATAGGGCGGCGGAATCAGCCCGGCATGATTCGTGAAAGGACTTGGACCAAGCGAGGTCACGCTGGGCATAATGTTGGGCAAGAACGGCGGCACATGAAACTGGATCGAGGTGACAGAAGGCGGTACGCCGTGAACCTGAGCGGTCGCAAGTCCGGTGGAGCCAAGCGCGAGCAGCGCGAGTCCGATCAGGGGCAGGATGACAAGCCTGCCTCGCCTGGCCTTCCGCAATAACGCTCCACCCAACATGATTTCTACTGATGCCAACCCATAGGATGCGGAAAAGTTGTCAGCGGTTCATTGTCAGCGGGACAGGGGGCGAGCCAGCTGCAGCAGCCCGCCCATGTCGACCACGGCGTTAGCGATCAGTACTCCGACAATTATCGCATTTGCGAAGACGGCATAACGGCTTTCCAACAGGTCGGCGGAGACTCCGGCCATAAAGAGCATGAGAAACGGCAGGGCGACGAAGAGAAACTCAATGCCGGCAAAGTGTTGCATGGTAAGCCCGGCAGCGATCAGCAGGACGGCGGTGATGAGCGGAGCGGCATTGCCGAAATAGCGGGCGCGACGCCAGACGCCAAAGGTCAGCAGTGAAGTCAGCAGCAGGACCAGTGTCCCGAGGCCGTTCTGCACGAAGAAAAGCCAGAGCAGGGTCACGGTGGACTTGGAGGAAAGCAACGCTGGTGAGAATTCGACCCAATTGGCAGCGTGCAGGGCTTCGACAAAGGTTGCGGGGCGAAAGGTGAAGACAGCCCAGAGCAGGACAAGTCCGACGCCACAGGCAGCGGCGAAGATGGCGAGCGCCGCCATGGGCCGCACCTGCCCTACCCATAGCATGAACCCAAGCGCGGGAAGCAGAACCAGCCACAGGGACCATTGCGCGCCAATGCAGAGAGCGATCGAGATCCCCATAAGGAGAATGCGCTTCCAGTTCCAGAAGACGACGTCACGCGGCGCATAGAGGGTGTGGGCAGCGGCGATTCCGGTGAAGATCAGTCCGAAGGCTCCCCAGGCACCGATGATGTCAGGCTGCACCTGGCTGGAGCGCGTGATGACCATGGGCGAGAAACAGTAAAGGCCGAGCGCGATGTAGCCGCCGAAGTTGCCGTAGAGCCTACGGGCGACATACCAGAGCGACGCGCCGAGCAGCAGGCCCGCGACGAGAAATGGCAGGCGAATCAGCAAACGGTATTCGCTGAGGTGACCGAAGTTCGCCTGCGGATCGATGGCCCGCGCTGGGACTCCGGCAAGCACCGGAATCAGCGGAGAGTGGTATTCGGTTCCGGCATTGACGAGGCCGTCGACATGCAGAAGGCCGTCTTCGATGTAGCTGCTCTCCATCTGCGTGATGGAAATGTGGGCCATGAACCACAGGCACTGCACCAGGAAGAAAAAGAGCAAGGTCAGGGCAGCGTATTGCGGCAGGCTGAGTTTAGGGAGGATCGGGGAAGCCATGCGTAAGTTGTTGTACCACGTCGCTTCCGCGGGAATGTTGAGGATGTCGATCGACACCCAGGTTAGCGACATAGGGCAGCCCACAATTGCCTGCTTTTGGCAATTGTGGGGAGGCAAAAGCTAAATATCTAGGTTCTTCACGTCGAGGGCATTGTCTTCAATGAACTTGCGACGCAGCTCCACATCCTCGCCCATGAGCGTGGAGAAGATGGATTCGGTCTCGGCAAAGTCCTCGAGCTTGACTTCGAGCAACGTACGGCGCTCGGGATCCATAGTGGTTTCCCAGAGCTGCTGCGAACTCATCTCGCCCAGCCCTTTGTAGCGTTGGATGGTGTAGTCTTTGCGGCCCTCGTTAAGCACATAGTCGAATAGGTCTCGTACCGTCTGCTTTTCCACGGTCTCGGCCTCCGCCTTGCGCTTGGAGGTCTTGGGGCTTTTCTGCTCGGCCTTCTCCTGCTCGGCGCGCTCGGCATCGCTGAGTTCTTCCTTGCCGTTGCTGCCCGATTCCTTCTTGATGGTTTCGATGTAGTACGGCGGCTGCATGTACTGCTCGATCTGCTTGTACTTCGACATCATCTGCCGGTATTCGGGCGAGGAAGCCAGTTCCCAATTGACAATGTGGGTTGCGCCCTGCGCATTGACGAAGTGGCACTCCCAGAGGCTGTGCTCTTCTTCGAAATGTCTTTCCACCGACTTGAGATTCTGTTCCTTCGCACTGCCCTTGAGCGCCTTCTCCAGTTCGGTGATCTTCTTCGGCGGATGCGACTTGTCTCCTTCGAAGTCGGCGCGCTTCGCTAGGTCGAACTTTGGAAGCATTTCCGTAATCACTTCATTGCGGATGCGCTTGTCCACCTTGTCGACGAAGCCGAGGTACTCGTTGAGTGTCGTCATGAACCGCGTCAGCGGAGCACCATCGAGCGCGGCTGCACCTTCGCCGTAACGCACGATGATGCCGTCGGCGGCGCGCTTGACCATAACCTTCACGAATTCGGCGTCGTTCTTGATGTACTGCTCAAATTTGCCCTTCTTGATGCGATACAGCGGCGGCTGAGCGATGAAAACGTTGCCCCGTTTAATCAGCTCATCCATGTGGCGGAAGAAGAACGTCAGCAGCAGCGTGCGAATGTGCGAGCCGTCGACGTCGGCGTCGGTCATCAGGATGATCTTGCCGTAACGTAGCTTCGAGATGTCAAAGTCTTCTTTGCCGATGCCGGTGCCCAGCGCCGTGATCATGGCGCGGATTTCTTCGTGGCCCAGCATCTTGTCGTAGCGCGCCTTCTCAACGTTGAGAATCTTTCCCTTGAGCGGCAGGATCGCCTGGAAGCGGCGGTCGCGTCCCTGCTTGGCGGTGCCACCTGCGCTTTCACCTTCGACCAGGTACACTTCGCAGCGGTCTGGCTGACGTTCGGAGCAATCGGCGAATTTGCCAGGTAGACCTCCGCCGTCGAGCGCACCCTTACGCCGGGTAAGATCGCGGGCCTTGCGGGCCGCTTCGCGTGCGCGCGCAGCTTCGATCGCCTTGTTGATGATCTTGCGCGCAACCGGCGGATTCAGTTCGAAGAACGCTCCCAGGCGCTCATTCACGAACGCCTGTACGATTCCGGCAATGTCGGAGTTGAGCTTGCCCTTGGTCTGGCCTTCGAACTGCGGCTGCGAAAGCTTCACGCTGACAACAGCGACCAATCCTTCACGAACGTCGTCTCCGGTCAGGTTCTCTTTTACGTCCTTGAAAAGACCGAGTTGCTGGCCGGCGTAGTTGATGGTGCGAGTCAGCGAAGTGCGGAAGCCCGACAAGTGCGAGCCGCCGTCAACTGTATTGATGTTGTTGGCGAAGCTGAAAACCGTTTCGGAGTATCCATCGTTGTACTGCAGCGCGATTTCCATGGCGACGCCGTCGCGCTCCGCTTCCATGTAGATCGGCTTGTCGTGCAAGACCGATTTGCCGCGGTTCAGGTGCTTGATGAACTCCGCGATTCCACCATTGAATTTGAACTCCGCGCGCTTGGGTTCGCCGGTCTTCGGATCGGTCGTGCGCTCGTCGGTAAGCGTGATGAGCAAGCCTTTGTTGAGGAAGGCGAGCTCGCGCAGCCGCTGCGCCAGCGTGTCGTAGTTGTATTCCGTCGTCGAGAAGATCGTCGCGTCCGGAACGAAGTGGACCTTGGTGCCGCGCTTCTTCGTCGTGCCTGTCTTCTTGAACTTGCTGGTGGGCTCACCCTTGGAATACGTCTGCTCCCACACCGCCCCGTCGCGCCAGATCTCCAACTCAAGCAAGCTGCTGAGGGCGTTGACCACGGAGACGCCGACACCGTGCAATCCGCCGGAGACTTTGTAGGTCGAGCTGTCGAACTTGCCGCCGGCGTGCAACACCGTCATCACAACCTGGGCCGCAGCAAGACGCTCGCCGTCGACATCCATTTCGCCGGTCGGGATACCGCGGCCGTTATCGACGACCGTGATCGAGTTGTCGATGTGAATCGTGACGTCGATACGATCGGCGAAGCCGGCCAGCGCTTCGTCGACGGAGTTGTCGACCACTTCGTAGACGAGATGGTGCAGACCCATGTCTCCGGTCGAGCCGATGTACATGGCGGGACGCTTGCGCACAGCTTCCATGCCGCCCAGCACTTTGATGGATTCGGCAGTGTAGTCGGTAGCGGACTGGCCGTTGCCGTTCTTACCGTTCGGCGACGGCTTCATCTTCTCGGTTTCGAAATTGTTTTTCTCGCTAGTGGCTTTGGCAGCTTGCGTGTCGGTCGGGGACATCGTGCTCCATTTCATGCAGAACGCGCACCATTGGCGGTTCCGGCTTCGTCACGGTGGGATCCCGGCGGGGTTCGGGCTAACCCGGCGATGTGGCTCAAGTACCCGTAATTTCAACGATTTGAGGGGCCCACCGATACTTATTTATTTTACCATGAAACGAGGTCGGTTTGAAGGGCGATGTTACTTGCTAAGCTACCTATTTTCAGTAGGTTGAACGGTAGTGTCTGGTTGGTAACAGGGCGCTCTCAAAGAAGCCCGTTTCAGGACGAAAACTCGCCCCGAATGGTGCACGATTTTTCGCGTTTGGCAGGCGGAATTCAGAGCAATTTTTCGCCGGCTCACGCAACCACCGAAGTGCAATAAGCGCATTTACGCGCGGCGATGGGAATATCGCTGCGGCACTCCGGGCATTGCTTCTTGTCGGGCGCAGCTGCCGGCTCGTTCTGGTGAATGCGCGCCATGAGCGCGTTGACGGGGAGAACGACAAAGTAATAGATAGCGGCAGCGATCAGTAGAAACGAGACGACCGCGTTGATAAAGTCGCCGTAGAGAAACTTTGAGCCATTCACTTCGAAGACATATCCAGAGAAATCCGGTTTGCCGACCAGCGCAGCAATCAGCGGTGTGAGCAGGTCTTTGACGAGTGCGGTGACGATGGCGCCGAAGGCGGCGCCGATAACCACGCCCACTGCCATGTCCACAACGTTGCCGCGCAACACGAACTCGCGAAATCCTTTGAGCATGAATTCCTCCTGCTCGAAACAACGGTACGACTATAGGGGCGAGAGGTAGGAAAGACAAGTGGAGATGGGCAAGCGGTGCTACTCAGTTGTGCCTTGCGCAAACCATTCTTTGACCGGCTTCTGACTGAGGTAGAAGACGATCATGACCCGCACGATGATTTGCAGGCCTTCGCGTGCGATGGCGAAGAGGCGTGAATCCACCACGGCGCTGGAGATAGCGGGGACCGCCAATGCGATGCCGAGAATCGCAGCCAGCGCAGTTGCCCGGCGCGCAAAGCGCAGACGTCTGCAGAGTGCGATGGCGAGAAGCAGAAGCAAAGCAGCGTAGAGCAGGAAGGCGACGGGGCCGAGTTGTTCCAGGCCGCCACCAACGAGGAAACCTCCCGATGAAAGTGGAATCCGCCCCGTCGCGATCAACAGCGCGAAAGCGAGTGATGTGAGCGCTGCGACAATGCAGAGTGCGACGATCGCGGTCACACCAGCGGGACGGGTGCTGGTCATGGGCAACCATAAACGGGGTGCTTCGGATGGCGAAGCACCCCGCCGATCAGGGCCCCGAGCGATGACATACTACCGAACAGCCACGGGCCTCGGCTGCTTGATGGCGATAGGATCGGCCGCCCTGCTGTGAGTCGTGACCTTGCGATGCTGCTCGCCGAGGTAGATCTGGCGCGGGCGCGAGATCTTCTGCTCGGCATCAGTCATGAGTTCATTCCACTGCGCCAGCCATCCCGCAGCGCGCGGAATAGCAAACAGCACAGTAAACATGTCAGGCTGGAATCCCATCGCCTGGTAGATGATGCCAGAGTAGAAGTCGACGTTGGGATAGAGCTTGCGGGTTACAAAGTAGTCATCGCTCAGAGCAATGCGTTCGAGTTCGAGTGCAATGTCGATCTTGGTATTGCGGCCCGTAACTTCGAACACCTGGTCGGCGACTTCTTTGATGATACGCGCGCGCGGATCGTAGTTCTTGTAGACACGGTGCCCGAAGCCCATCAGCTTAATTTCGCCGGCCTTCACCCGCTTGATGTAGTTGGGGATGTTGGCCACCGAGCCGATTTCGTCGAGCATCCGCAATGCTTCTTCATTGGCGCCGCCGTGCAGCGGGCCCGCCAGCGCAGCCGCTGCCGCCGCCATGGAGAGATACGGATCAGCTTCAGCGCTGCCTACGACGCGCATGGTGGTGGAGCTGCAGTTCTGCTCGTGATCGGCGTGCAGGATGAACAGAATATCGAGCGCGCGGGCGATCACGGGGCTGGCCACATACTTCGGCTCTGTCATGCGCCAAAGCATGTTCATGAAGTTCTCGGTGTAGCTGAGATCGTTGTCCGGATAAATGTACGGATGACCCATGCGGTGCCTGTAAGAGTACGCCGCCAAAGTCGGCATTTTGGCAATCAGGCGGACAACCTGCTTATGCCGGACTTCGCGGTCGCGAACGTGGCGCGCTTCCGGATAGACAGTAGAGAGCGCCGCCAGCGTGCTGACGAGAATCCCCATTGGATGCGCGTCGTAGCGGAAGCCATCGATGAAGTGCTTACTGTTCTCGTGCAGCATGGTGTGGAAGGTGATGTCGTGCACCCATTCCCGTTCACGCTCGGGATTGGGGAGCTCGCCGTGGAGCAGCAGATAAGCGACCTGGAGGAACGTGCAATTTTCAGCCAGGTCGTCGATGTCATATCCGCGATAACGGAGTATGCCCTTGTCGCCATCAATGTAGGTGATTGTGCTCTTGCAATCGGCCGTGTTCATGAAGGCGGGATCGTACGTCATGAGACCAAAATCGTCGGGGTTGACTTTGATCTGGCGGAGGTCCATCGCACGAATGGTTTCGTGCTCGATGGGCAGTTCGTATGTCTTATCAGTGCGGTCGTCCGTAATGGTCAAAGCGTCTTTGGGCATGACCTGTTTCTCCTTCTGGCCTACGTGGCGTCTTTGCCAGTAGATGCTTCGGATTTGGAAGCGCCCGGCTTGGTCTCTGTGGAAGAAGACTTAGCGTCGGACGCAGGCGCAGATGAAGGATTAGTTCCGTTTCCGGCGGCGGCAGGCCCTCCCGACTTCTTGGCATAGTCGGTCACGTACCAACCGGCTCCTTTGAATTGCACGGCAGGAGCGGAAATTAACTGCTCAAGCTCGCCTCCGCAATGCGGACATTTGGTAAGAGGTGGATCGGAGAACTTTTGTATGCGCTCCGTGAGGCTATGGCAGCTTTTACATTGGTATTCGTATAGCGGCACAGCGATTTTCCCGGGGGAAGGTATAAGCAGTTGATTTTATTAGGCCGTGATGGGGCGGGTCAATGCGAATTCGAACAGTCGTTTGAATTTTCCCGGGGGAAGCACCACGCTTCCCGCGTGGTGAAAACACTGGCTTCTTCATGAGGGGTTTTAAGCCCGGCTTTGCTGCGCGCCCTCAGGATTTCATGTCTTTTCTATGCACTACCCCTAACCACTCTCCACTGTCTCGGCTCTACTTGCGCTACAAGCCGTGAACCCCGCACACTACCTCCGTGAAAGCCATTGCCATCATCCCCGCACGGTTGCCCTCGACCCGGCTTCCCCGCAAGATCCTGCGTGAGATCAACGGGCGACCGATGCTGGCGCATGTTTACGAAGGTGTACGCGCGTGTCCTGAGCTCGCCGACGTTATCGTCGCCACCGATTCTGAAGACATCCGAGGGGTATGCCAGGCGAACGGATGGAATGTGCGCATGACGTCCTCGTCCCACCGCAGCGGGACCGACCGCGTTCATGAGGTCGCACAGACAGTTCCTGCTGATGTCTACATCAACGTGCAGGGCGATGAGCCGATGGTGCGCCCGGAGCATCTCGACGCGCTTCTGGCGCTGATGCGGCGTGCCGATGTGCAGGTTGGGACTCTGAAGACACCGTGCGCCGCCGAAGACATCGACAATCCCAACGCCGTGAAAGTCGTCACCGCCCAGGACGGCCGCGCTCTGTATTTCTCGCGCGCGACGATTCCCTTTGATCGCGACGGCAGCCGAAACATCACCTACTTCAAACACCTCGGCTTTTATGCCTACTCGAAAGCCGCGCTGGACGCGTTCTGCACCTGGCCTGAATCGCAGTTAGAGCGCAGCGAGCGGCTGGAACAATTGCGGTTTCTTGACAATGGCATCGCGATCCACGTGGCCGAGACGCCGTTCGATACCGTTGGAGTCGATACGGAAGAGGACTTGCGAAGAGTTCGTACTCGCCTAAAGTTGTGTTGAGAGCCAACGCTTCAGCGTTTTGAAAGCTCCAATGAGCAGCCACCCACGAGCAAAACGCAAGGCATTGAGTGTGCTGCCGCCGATCGTCCACTGCATAAATTACAGGAAGACACGCTGGGCAAGCCCACTGCTGCCCGAATCCAAGCAAGTTGAGGTAGAAAGAGGCCGCGCCATACTCATTATGGTGAAGAGTCGGCAAAACTTGCGCTTCTAAGTCCAACCGACAGAAGCACGTTAACTGCTGTATTTTTCAATCGGTTAGGGATAATCTTCCCCTGACCAATGGAATCTAAACAGCCGCGGTAAAAGACTTCCTTAATTGACTTGTTGCTGCGTTTCGGCCCACGCTTCAGCGGCGGCGACGCGCTTCTGAATCGACGGGTGTGACTCGAAGAACCACTCCACGAAACGTGAGGGAGTGCGCTCGGCGAGGTTCTGGTCGGCCAGCTTGGTCATGGCCGTCACGAATGGGCCGATGGCTGGAATGCTCTCCCATGCGTAGAGGTCGGCTTCGCGCTCGTGCTGGCGCGAGAGCGCGTTCAGAGCCGGCATCAGGAGAAAGCCCAACACCGTCGCCACCAGGATGATAAGAGGCAGATTGGCAAAGTCGTAGAGCCGCGGATCGAGCACCGGAAACCAGTCGTGGGCGAGGGCGAAGCGCAGTACCTGGTTGGTCAGCCAGAACCCGAAGAACGTGATGCCCACCTGCATAAGAATACCCTTCACGATGTGGCGGCGGACATGGTGTCCGAGCTCGTGGGCGAGCACGGCTTCAATCTCGTCGTTGGTGAAGTTCTGTAGCAGCGTGTCGGCGAGGATGATGCGGCGGGTGCGGCCGATACCCATTAAAGCCGCGTTGGCTTTCTTGGACTTCTCCGAGAGCTTCCACTCATACACGCCGCGCACTCGGGTTCCGGCGCGCTCGCCCAGCCGGGTGAGCCGCTCGCGCAGCGAATCATTGTTGAGCGGTTCAAATTTGTAGAAGAGCGGGAACAGGACCACAGGCGCGAGCTGCACAATGAGCAGAAAGAGGCCTACGAAAACGGCCCATGCGATGATCCACCAACGTTGCGGGGCAAGGCGGATGATGGCGTAGATCAGTTCGACGAAGATGGCCCCAATGACCAGGCCGACCAGCCAGCCCTTCAACTCGTCCCAGAGCCAGGAGCGCATCTTCTGGTTGGAGAGGTTGTAGCGGTGCTCGAGGCCGAAGCCGAAGTAATCCAGCGGCGCGCTGAGCGCTTTCACGATCAGCGAAAACATCAGCACGTAGAGGAACACCGCCAGGAAGTAATGCTGATAACCGAGGTGATAGGACCAGTCACGTAACCAGCCCGTCCATCCGGTAACGAGCAGAACCACCAGGAGGAGGAAGCCGATGATCGCGTCGGCGATGCCGAGCCAGCGGCGGATACGGTTGTAACGGCGAGCCTCGGGGCTATCGCTTACTGGCGCGGGCGAATCCGGCGCGGCGGTGGTGTTCAGTTGCTCCATTACCGAGCCTCCACTTCGACCGGTGCCTTCACGAACGCCTCGGTCTCGCGCAGGATTTGCGCGACCAACTTGGGCGTCGCGGCCTCGCAATAGATTCGCAACAAGGGCTCGGTTCCCGACGACCGGACCAGCACCCAGGCTTCGGCGCCGTTGCCGTTGGTAGGTGCATCGAGGAAGAACTTCACGCCGTCGAGCGTACCGACATCGATCACACGGAAGCTGCCAATCCTCTCCGGCCTGGCTTGGACGCGACGCATGGCTTCTTGCTTGGCCTCTTGCGTGAGGTGAAGATCGGTGCGGGCGTAGTGGTGCTCGCCGTACGCCCGCTGCAGGTCGCGGACGAGCTGTCCGAGCGGCTTGCCTTCGTCGGCCACGATGTTGGCGAGCAGTAGAGAATTCAGAATGCCGTCACGCTCCGGCAGGTGGCGGCGAATCCCGATGCCTCCGGACTCCTCACCGCCAATGAGGATGTCGCGCTCAAGCATGAGGTCGCAAATGTACTTGAAGCCGATTCCGCACTCGTGCATTTTGCGACCGTAGTTGCCTGCGATGCGATCGATCATCCTCGTGGTGTTGAAAGCGCGAACCACTTCACCGGGCCATTGCTTACGCTTTAGCAGCCACTCGAGGATCAAGGAGAAGATTTTGTGCGAATCGACAAAGCTGCTGTCTTCTGCAACTGCGCCCAGCCGGTCGGCATCTCCATCGGTCGCGAGTCCGGCCTGGCAATTCTCGCGAACGACGGTCTCCTGCAGCAGGGCGATGTGCGGAAGAATGGGTTCCGGGTTAATACCGGGAAATGCGGGATTGACCTCGCCGCGAATTTCGATGTAGTCAATGCCGGCGTCGGCGAAGATGCCTTTCAGCACTCCGCGACCGGAACCGTACATGCTGTCGATGGCAAATTTGAAGTTCGCTTTCTTGATGGCAGCAAGATCGACGAATTTCTTCAGCGCTGCGACGTAGGGAGTTTTAAAGTCAGCGGATTTAACGCTCCCGCCGGGCCGCTCAATAGGTGGAGCGTCGAGGGCGAACTCAATCGACTTGATGATTGCTGGCGTAGCCGAGCCGCCGTAGCCCGCTTTGTATTTCACGCCATTCCAGTTAAACGGATTGTGGCTGGAGGTGATCATCACTCCGCCGGTGGCTTCAAGATTCACGACAGCGTAGGAAAGCGCTGGAGTTGGCGTGTAGTCGTCGGAAAGATGGATCGGGATGCCTGCTGCGGCCAGAACTTCCGAGATCGCCTCCGCGAAGGCCCGCGAGCTGAAGCGGGTGTCGTAACCGACGACGAGCCCCTTGGAGGCGTCTTCGTTCCCGTGGACGTAGTGCGCGATGGCGTTACCGACGCGTCGCACATTCTCAAAGGTGTAATCGGCGGCGATGACGCCGCGCCATCCGTCAGTACCGAATTTGATGGGAGTGGGCATCGATAAATAGTCAGTATAGCGGCAGAGCAGCAAACCAGTTGCTCTCCTCAGACCAGCTTCTCCAGTTGCTTTTCGTCAAGGTACTTCACGATTTTTCCTACATCCTGGCACTTGTCGCGAGTTGTGATGAGCAGGGCGTCCTCGGTTTCGACGATGACGAGATCATTCACTCCGACAAGCGCAACGAACTTTTCCGAGTGTACGAAGTTGCCTTGGGCATGGAGGGTGAAGCTATCCGCAGAGGAAATGATGTTCTGTCGTTCAGCGCCCTCAGCGCACCGATGCTCGTAGAGAGCAGTCCAAGAGCCGAGGTCGTTCCACCCGAACATCGCTGGGACGCAGAAAATTCCCGAGTTGCCCTTCTGCGAGCGCGGCTCCAGCACAGCGTAGTCGATGCTGATGTTCCCGCATTTCGGATAGAGCTCGGTGAATCTTGCGGCGAACGCGGCGCTGCCGTAGGTCGCGGCGATCTGTTCGAGAATCAGTGCTGTCTTGGGCAAATGCTCGCGCAAGGCGTCGGCGAGGGTGTGCGCGCCCCAGACGAACATGCCGCTGTTCCAGAAGTAATTACCAGCGGCCAGGTATTGTTCAGCGACGTCTTTCTCGGGCTTCTCGACGAAACCTTGGACGGGCAGACTATCCTGCCTCGCACCGGAAGCGACCTCGATGTAGCCGTAGCCGGTTTCGGCGCGCGTGGGTTTGATTCCCATGACCACGATGTTCGGGTCAGCGGCAGCGATCTTGGCGGCGGTTCGCACGTCGCTGCGGAACTCGGCTTCGCCGACGATCACGTGATCGGAGGGGAACATTCCGATGACCGCGTCGGGGGTCGTGCGCTCCAGAATGAATGCCGCCAGTCCGATGGCCGGTGCAGTGTTGCGGCCAACCGGCTCAGCGAGTACTTGCCTGGGGTTCAATTGTGGTAGTTGCTGCACGATGGGTTCGTGCAGATCGCCATTTGTGATGATCCAAAACTTGTCGCTGGGGGCAAGCGGCTCGAGGCGTTCGACAGTCTCCTGGATCATCGATTTGCTGCTATTCAGGGGGAGCAGCTGTTTCGCACGGCGTTTGCGGCTAAGCGGCCAGAAGCGCGTGCCTCGGCCTCCGGCGAGGATTACAGGATAGAAATTGGGGATGAGTGAACTCGCCAAGCGACTTCCTTTGCCAAAGGCGGCGTTCGACCTATGCGGCCAACGCAATCCATGATTATCCAAGCTTGGTCACAGGTTCTGCAACGCTGCCGGAGGGTACTGACATGCGCATGACCTCCAAATCCCATTGCGGACGCACCGAATAGCCCGGCACAGTGGCGGGGACGACGACCGCCTCACCCTTGGCGAAACTGATCGGCTCCATGCCTGGAGATTCGACGATGCCTGATCCGCCAATGGCGACGATGATGTGCGGCGACTCTGCCGTGACACGAGCGTCGAGCGGCGTTCGAAGTTCCAGCTTTTCCACCTGAAAGAACGGCGAGCGCACCAGCATATTTGGATCGTCACAAGCTTGATGAACCACTTTGCCCGCTCTTGTGTTGAGCTTAACGGCCGCGATTCCGTCCTTGATGCGCAGCTCCCGACCGCGGCCATAGTCGTACAGGCGATAGGTAATGTCGGAGGTCTGCTGGGTTTCAACGAGCACCATGCCTCCGCCGATGGTGTGAACGGTCCCCGCCGCGACGAAGAGCATGTCGCCTGGGTAAACGTTGATCCAGTTCAACAGCTCTTCGGCGCGATTCTCGCGGATGGACTCCCAGAACTCGGCAGTCGTGGTGCCCCCCTTGAGTCCCAGCGCAACTTGGGCGCCGGGTTGCGCGTCGAGCACGTACCAGCATTCCGTCTTGCCGCATGGCTCGCCGGCCTGTCGCGCAGCCGCGTCGTCGGGATGAACCTGCACGGAAAGCTTCTCAGAGGGAAACAAGAATTTCACGAGTAAGGGAAATCGATCTTCGCAAACCGCAGCGGAGCCGACCAGGGCCCGCTTGTACTCGGTCGCGATGTCGCCGAGGGTACGTCCTGCGAAGGGCCCGTTCGCGATGCGATTGTCGTGCCATGTCAGCCAACTCTCTCCGATCGGTTCCTTCACGATCTTTGTGTAGACAGGACGCAGGTCACGCAGGCCCCACGGACGCTCGTCAAAAATCGGGAGCAGGAGTAATGGATAAAGGCTGGACATAAGTGCTTCGGTTTCCCGGCGGCACGCGGAAGCTCAGCTGACAGACAGGTCCTTCGACTGCGGCGGGCCAAAAGGAGCGCCGCCTCCGCTCAGGATGACACGCTAGCTGCGCTCCCAGGTTAGCGCCCGAAGACGGCGCGAACCTGGGCCACCGAACCAAATCAAAATATCAATTACAGACTGGCGAAGAACCGGCGCATGCGTTCCAAGCCTCGCTCCAGATCCTTTTCCTCTACAGGATACGAAAGCCGCGCGTGCTGGTTCGAGCCAAATGCTTCGCCCGGAACAAGCGCCACATGCGCTTCCTGTAAGAGCTTGCGTGCCACGTCAGCGGCGGAGTTCAAGCCATGGCGGCCGAAATACTGGCTCAAGTTGGGGAAGACATAAAACGCCCCGTGAGGATTCGCGCATGTGATTCCGGGGATGGCGCGCAGTCCGGCGACAGCGATGTCGCGCAGATGAATATAGTCGGTGCGCATATCCGCTACACACTGCTGCGAACCGTTCAACGCCGCTACCGCCGCCTTCTGCACGATCGAAGTCGGATTTGACGTGCTCTGGCTTTGTAGCTTGTTCATCGCGCTCACGATCGGCGCCGGACCGAGTACGTAGCCCAGACGCCATCCCGTCATGGCATACGTCTTTGAGAGTGAGCCGACGATCAGCAGCCGGTCCTTCACATCGTGAACTTCGCCGGCCGAGAACAGTCGTCCGGTGTAATTCAGGTACACGTAGCATTCGTCTGCGATAACGTAAATGCCGCGCTCATGCGCGAGACGCAGCACAGAGGTCATGTCTTCTGGCTTCATCACTGCACCAGAAGGATTCGAAGGCGAGTTGAGGATGATCAGCTTGGTGCGCGGCGTGATGGCGCGCTCCACCATTTCGGCCGTCAGCGCAAAGTCGTCCTTCTCGTCGGTGACGATGAAGACCGGCTCGCCACCGGAGTAGCGGATCATGTCTTTGAAGGAAACCCAGTACGGTACGGGAAGGATCACCTCGTCGCCATGATCCACCAGCACCTGAATCGCGTTGAACAGGACGTGCTTGCCACCCACCGACGCCATGCACTCTTCACGCCTGTAGCCGGAGCCAAAGTCAGTGTCGTGGCGCTTCACGATCGCGTCGCGCAACTCCACCGTGCCTCCCGCCGCCGTATAACGCGAGAAATTGTTGTTGATGGCGGCGATGGCGGCTTCTTTGATGTGCTGGGGCGTGGTGAAGTGCGGCTCGCCAACGCCAAAGTCGACAATGTCGACCCCGTTGGCGCGCAGCTTCTCGGCTTCGGCCGCGACGGCCATCGTGGCCGACACTTCGATGCGCTGAATGCGATTGGTGAGAGGGGTGGAGAGCTGAAGTCCTGTTGTTGTCATTCGTCGACCCTTTACTTAGTTACTTAGATAGGATGGCAAACGCAGCCGAACGCTTCTCTCGAATTCTACGATGCAGGCGTTCTTCCACCATATCAGGCACGAGACCGGTAAGCGGCCCGCCGAACGAGGCGATTTCGCGCACGATTCGCGAGCTGAGGTATGAATACTTTTCCGCCGGCATCATGAAGACCGTCTCGACCCGCGGCTCGATTTTGCGGTTCATCAGCGCCATCTGCAATTCGAATTCGTAGTCGCTGACGGCCCGGATGCCGCGCAGCACTGCATTGGCATTTTTTTGGATGCAGTAGGTCATCAACAGGCCCTCGAAGGAGTCGACGGTAGCGTTCTCGATCTGGGCAGTCATCGCCTTCAGCATCTCGACCCGCTCTTCCACGCTGAAGAGCGAGCCGCCTTTGTCAGGATTCTGTGCGACAGCGACGATGAGGCGATCGAAAAGTTTGCAGCCCCGGTTAATGAGATCGAGGTGTCCGTTCGTCACCGGATCGAAGGACCCGGGATAGATGGCGATGATCTGTTTCAATTGGCCTCGGCGGGCGAGAATCGAGTCCGATTTTATGCCGCAGCAAGGGCGCGAGGCAATTGTTGGGTAAAAGCCGTGCCCCAGGTTCGCGCCTTCTGTTGGCGCTAAACCTGGGACATCGGAGCGCCCTGAGGAGAGAATTATTTTCGTCCCGGAGCAGCTTTCGGCGCCGGTGTTGGTGACGCCTCGGCATTGGCCGCCGCAGCCTGTGCCTTCTCCGCGATCGAGGTCAGCCCCAGCGCCTTGCGCACCTCGGCTTCGAGCTTTTCGCAGATGTCGGCGTTCTCCTTGAGGAACTGTTTGGCATTCTCACGTCCCTGACCGATGCGGTCGCTCTTGTAGCTGAACCACGCGCCAGATTTCTCAACCAGGTTTAAGTTCACGGCCAGATCGATGAGGTCGCCTTCGTGCGAGATGCCTTCGCCGTAGACGATGTCGAACTCGGCCTCGCGGAAGGGCGCAGCCGTTTTGTTCTTGACGATCTTGACCTTGGTGCGTGAGCCGACCACCTGGTCGCCGTCTTTGATGGCGCCAATGCGGCGGATGTCGATGCGGACAGAGGAATAGAACTTCAGCGCCCGACCGCCGGTGGTGGTTTCCGGATTGCCGAACATCACGCCAATCTTTTCGCGGATCTGGTTGATGAAGACAAGACAGGTACGCGATTTTGCGACGATGCCCGTAAGCTTGCGCAAGGCCTGCGACATGAGGCGCGCTTGCAGTCCGACGTGGCTATCTCCCATTTCGCCGTCAAGTTCCGCCTTGGGGACGAGCGCAGCGACCGAGTCAACCACGAGCACATCGATTGCGCCGGAACGGACGAGCGCTTCGGCGATCTCGAGCGCCTGCTCGCCGTAGTCGGGCTGCGAGACCAGCAAGTTGTCCACGTCCACACCGAGCTTCTTCGCGTAAATGGGATCGAGGGCGTGTTCGGCGTCGACAAACGCTGCCATGCCGCCGTTCTTTTGCGCCTCAGCGATCACTTGCAGTGCGATTGTGGTCTTGCCGCTGGCTTCGGGGCCGAAGATTTCGATCACCCGGCCACGTGGTACGCCGCCCACTCCGAGCGCCGCGTCAAAGGAAATTGATCCGGTGGAGATCACGGAGATGGGAACAACGGCTTCCTTTGTTCCCAGCTTCATGATCGAGCCTTTGCCGAATTGTTTTTCGATCAGCGAAATGGCGGTATCGACGGCGCGATTCTTTTCTGTCTTCTCGTCTGCCATGAGGGCTGCTCCTTGCGCTCTGCCCCTTGGGGAAGAGCTTTCTAATCTATTAGTTACGATGCACCAGTCGTGAACATTCCGCAAACCGTACGGACTTAGTCGAGGGTCGCTGACGGCGTAGTATACACGGTTTGGAAAGCGAAGAAATAGCGAAATATCATGGGGCCATCATGACTTTGGTAACCACTTTGGCCCGTCTTCAAACCAAAACGGCTCGAGAGGTGAGAGTTTTGCGTCTGGCGAATGAATTCGGGCTTATCGATCACCGCTTGAGGAGATCAACCGGCTGGCGCACGTCGGTCACGCGGAAGTACTTCGCCAGGTCCGGATAACGCTGGGCTACAGCCTCGTACATGGCATGAGCCACCTTGCGGTACGAGAAGTGCCCGGCCGGTCCGGTTCGCAGTTCGCTGATGTAAAGCGCCTCGGCGAAGTCCATCTTGAAGAGAGCACGTTTGCGATAGGCCAGCGGGATCACATACTGCGAGTTCTCACTGGCCTCGGCAGCCGGTCGCACGGTAAGTGCGGTGGATGTTTCGCGCGCCCGTGCCATGGCTGTGTCGTAGCGGTCCGCGAGACCTGCACGGTCGATGTCGTCAGGACGGTCGAAGCCATGCAGCGTGGTGTAGTCCTCGAGGACCTGCACACAGCGGCGATGGCGGTGCATGTCGCGGAAGCCGCCGATGTCCATAAGTATGTCGAAGCGAAACTTCTGGCCGCTGTGGAACGTGCGTGCGACCTCGTCATGGCATCCGCGATGACGCAGGCCGCGGTCAATGATTTCCGCGCGCTCTGCCGCGGTCATTCCCTCAACCACGCCGCGAATCTGCCGGTAAGAATGGTGCGAGTTTTGGTACAGCAGCGTTGTCGCCAGTTCAACTTCCAGCGGCTCGTCTTCCAGCAGGTCGACCAGCGGGGCCGGGGCAATGGGAATCGAGCCCAGGAGTTGAGCGGCGGCAGCCCTTAGCTCTTCCCTGCTCTCAGCCTCGTAGGAGTTGGGCTCGGCGTACTTCATCAGGGTAGGCGCGGCATGGACTTCCCGCAGAAGCACGTTCTGAACGCGATCGGCCAGCTCGGCCGATCTCTGCTGGATCTCGTCCAGTGCGGCTTCCGCGCTGGTGTGGTTTACGTTGTATGCGGCTTCGCGCGCCGCTTTCTTCAGTAGCTCTCCCAGCCGGCGAACCTCGGCACGCGTGTCCGACAGCAACCGTGAGACCTGGTTTTCCAATGTGCGGGCGCTGACAATTTGTCCCAGCGATGTATTCGTCGCCAGGGGCAGCAGGTAGCGCGACAGGTCAAAGGCGCGCGCCTTGAGGGTCCGCTCGTAAGCCTCCTGCTTCATCTCCTCCGGCTTAGGCGTCCGATCCCGCAGATACTGGAACATCTGCTCTGAAAAGTACCGGTACTCGGTGAACAGAAAATCGACAGTGTCGCGATAAAGGTCGCGTGCTGCCGCATCACCACCGAAGTCCGGAACGAAGTAGCCACTCTTCCGGAAGTCCTGATAGCGGGTGGATCGCTCTTGCCCATCCCATCGCGGCTCGTCCACAACGACGGTCGCCGCCAATATCGACAGCTGCTCGATCGCAAACGCGATATGCGCAAGGTCGGCGATGCTACGATGTCCGTACTGAAAGTAAAACGTGTTGAGAAACTTTTCCGCTTTCTGCTCATTCAATTCGGCGAGCGACTCGCGCAGCGACAAGGCAGAGCGCGAATACTTGGCCAGGCCGTAGGCGAGGACCTCGGGATCGGCGCCATGAACGGCGTAAACATCGGTGGCAACTTCCGGCGTGGCGGGCTCAGCAACAGCGTCAACCGCGGTTTTGGTATCCTTCGGCATTGTTGTGAATCATAGGAGGCGGTGGAGCTTCGGGCAATCACCGAAAAGGCGCGTGCTGAGGAAATCTTGTCCACATTCAAGGAACGCGGCACATTGCCACGGCTGAATCGGAATAGAATCGCGGGTATCCGTGTGCCACGCAACGCTGCAGTCGAACACGAGGAAGGCCGAACCCGGTGGATCGGCGCTGATTCCATCCTTTTCGCTACCCGACATCGCCCATGGCCCGCGCCCATGACGACGTGGGTCATGACCCAGCGCTGGAACGACCTGTTGTTCCTGCATTACGAAGTTCCGGCAGAAAAGCTGCGGGCGCTCGTTCCGCAAGTCTTGACCCTCGACACCTTCCAGCACCGCGCCTGGGTTTCTGTGACGCCGTTCTGGGTCAATCACCTGCGTCCGCCGGGCATACCGTCGCTGCCGTGGATCTCGCAGTTTGCCGAGCTGAACCTCCGCACGTACGTGACTTACGGCGGAAAGCCGGGGGTTTATTTTTTCAGCCTCGACGCTAGCCATCTATCGGCAGTATGGGGAGCGCGTGTCTTCTACCGCCTGCCGTACTGGCACGCTTCGATGAGGGTGAGAGGGCGGGGCGGCCCGGAGATCGAATATCGCAGCCAGCGGACCCACGGGCCGCGTCCGGCTGAACTTCGAGGTATGTATGCACCTGTGGCAGCACCCGGCCGCGCTTATCCGGAGACGATCGAGCATTTCCTCACTGAGCGATATTGCCTCTACTCGGTCAGCGGAAAGCGGCTCTATCGCGCCGACATCCATCACCTGCCATGGGAATTGCAGGCGGCGGACGTGGAGTTGGAACAAAACACGGTGGCCGCACCCGCTGGCCTCGAACTTCCACTCAAACCCGACCTGAAATATTTCTCGCGGTCGATCAAGGTGCTGGTCTGGGCGCCAGAGCGATTGATCTAGGTAGCAGCATCGCTCCCGGGTTAGAGCCCCAAGGCAGGACGCAATCTGAAGCACCCGTCGCTATAATCCTGCTGAATTCATTGAGGAGGCAATCATGGCAGGTGTCGAAGGCCGCGTGGCATTGGTCACGGGGGCCTCGCAGGGAATCGGCCGCGCCTGTGCGATCGAGCTGGCGCGCGCAGGCGCTAAGGTCGCTTTGTGCGCCCGCAATGTTGAAAAGCTACAGGAGACGGCGAAAGAAATCGCGGCGAACGGTGGCGAGGCCGAAGCGATCAAGATGGATGTTGCCAACGAAGAAGAGATAAAAGCCAGCGTGAAAGCTGCGATGGGACGGTTCGGCAGGGTCGACATTCTGGTCAACAATGCCGGCATTACCCGCGATCAGCTCGTGATGCGCATGAAACGCTCCGACTGGGACGACGTGATCAACACCAACCTCACCGGACCGTTTCTGCTGATCCAGGCGGTAATTGCCTCGATGCTGAAACAGCGCTGGGGGCGGATCATCAACATCACCAGCATTTTCGGGCAGATCGGACAGGCTGGGCAGGCGAACTATGCGTCATCCAAAGCCGGCCTGATCGGGTTGACCATGGCCGTCGCCCGCGAAGTCGCCTCGCGCAACATCACGGTCAACGCCGTTGCTCCGGGATGGATTGAAACCGCGATGACATCCCTGTTGTCAGATGAGCTGAAAGAAACTATGCGCAAGTCAGTGCCGCTGGGACGAACTGGTACCGACCTCGATGTCGCAGAAGCAGTGAAATTCCTGGCGTCGGAAGAAGCCGGCTATATCACCGGTGAAGTGCTGAAAGTGAACGGCGGAATCCTGATGGGATAAGTTCCGCGATGACGCTTGCCGTAGAAATCCAGGAAGTACGCACCGCTGAAGAACTCGACCACATTCGCGAACTTTTCCAAAGCTATCGCGACGGCCTGCCTCCACACCTGCGATTTCCCGATGCCGAATGGCGAGAGCTGCCAGGAGCGTACTCTCGCCCCGGCGGCGCGCTGCTGCACGCAACGGTTGCGCGGCAGTCTGCCGGATGCGTCGGACTAAGGCCGTTCCCACGCGAGGGCGTCTGTGAGATCAAGCGATTGTTCGTTCGTCCAACGTTTCGCGGACACAAGCTCGGTCATGCCCTGATGGTTCGAATCCTCGATGTTGCCCGCGAACTAGGCTACCGGCAGGTTCGCTTGGACACCCATCTGGCGAGCATGGGCGCTGCAGTTGAACTCTATCGTCAATTCGGATTTGTGGAGGTCCCACCGGACCCCATGCCGCTCACAGAAGGATTGTTGTACATGGAGCTGACGTTCTAGCAGAGGCAACGGCAGCCGGAATCGAATACTGCGACTTTCGTCTTTCACCGTGCGAAAAACTCCGAGTGAGACAATGTGCCCACGCTGTTCAACCTACAAGCAAGCCAATCGAGACCGCCTATGAATCCATCCAGCACTTTAAGGATCGAAGCCATCACTCTGGCTCTGGTAGCAGGCTATGTAGACGGGTATGCGCTTCGCGTCTTTGGGATCTATGTATCGTTCATGAGTGGGAACACTACCATGGCGGGAGTAGAGTCCGGACAAGGGCACTTCCTCATCGCTCTCATTCCTGCCTTGGCCATCGCCGGTTTCGTCCTCGGCAGCTTCGTCGGAAACTGGTTTGCTCACTCCCAGGTACCGCATTCACAGCGTCTCTTGTTCATAGCGTTTGCTGTTTTGATCGCGGGCTTCGTTGTCTTGAATCTGCATATCTCCGGCAACGCGAACCGGAGCCTGCCTATGCTCAGCGTGGCGATGGGGATGATTAATCCCGCCGTCACGCGCATCGGAGGCGAGCCTGTCAGCCTGACTTTTGTGACGGGCACGCTGAACAAAATGGCCAACCATCTCGCACTGGGTGTTCGCCGTGAGAGCTGCCGAATGCTGAGGGAAAGTGGGACACCCATTTCTACCGCGCGGCTCTCGAAGCTAGCCTTTGGGTGGGTTTTTTGGCAGGGGCGATACTCTCCGGTGCGCCAGCCACTCATTTCGGTGTACGGGAGCTGGTTCCCGCATCCCTCGCTCTCATCGCCTTCTGCTTTGTCAATCGTGGCCAAACGCCGACCCTATCAACGCAAACGCGTTGACCGGCAACTTAACCCGCAACCCGAGGGTTATATTACTACCACAAGCGCAGGAAGCCCGAATGGCGCGCCCCCCTGACTCTTCGCGTGCGGACATTAGTTTGGACACGGACGCTAGCAATCCAAAGTCACCGCTGTTTGGTTCCTTTGTTCGCCCTTATTGTTGTACCCTTCCTCTTTTTTTTGACGTAGCCCTCTCGCAAAAATTGTGCTGGAGCTTGTCCGGAAGGCACAAGGTGTATGGGTGGTACTTGTCAGCCTGTTCCTTCCCGCAAGCCAACCCCACCCCGGTGCGACAAAGGCGCCGATTGTCCATCGGGCAGCTGTGTGGACCATGTTTGCTCTCTCGTTCCGCAAAGATCTGATTCCGGCAAGCCGTGTTTGAGCGATTCGGAGTGTCTTTCAGGGAAGTTCTCAGGGGACCAGTGCATCAAAAAGCTGCACGCCCCGACCACGCTACTCTTTGGAAGTCTCCGCGCGGCTGACCCACAATGCTCTTCGGGGAAGTGTGCCTTCTGGAAAAGTGCGGGCTTAAGATCCCGAAGTTGGCGGACGGCGATTCGTGCGTCGATGGGTCTCAGTGTTCCTCGCGGACTTGCTCGCTTGGAAAGTGCGTTCCGGCAAACTAGGCGACATGATTTATGCAGGTGGAGCACGGCTTCAGCGGTGCGGCTACGCCTCATGGAGACATCCGACCTCAGCAGCTGAGGTAACTGGACCGAGCTCTCTGCTGATCGCGACGCCTCATTCAGTGGCCTTTACCTTAGCCACGATCGCTGTTATGTCGTCGTTTTGTTCGTCAGCACTGAATTGCCGAACCTCATCCACGATGGCTGTCAGCATAGACTGGCACGACAGGTCCCGATTTTGCCCCAGCGCTTCGATCAGGCTTCGCTCGCCAAACTCTTCGCCTTGCCCATCAGTCGCTTCGGTGATGCCATCGGTATAAAGCGCAAGCACGTCGCCGGTTGACAGCTCCTGCTCCTGGATTGAGCAGTCCCACTCCTTGAACAATCCCAGCAGGCCGCTGGTTGACTCGAGCCGCTCCACCTCGCCGTCTCGCCTCATCAAAAGCCCCGACAAATGTCCGCAATTGACGTAGCGAAGGCGCCGCATCGTGTCGTCGTAATCCGCAAACAAAAGCGACGCGTAGGCACTCTCAACCGTGTTGTCAAAGAACAGCCGATTCACCGATCTGAGCAGTGCTTCCGGCTGATCGAAGGCCAGCGCCGACTGACTTCGCAGGCTGGCCTGCAAATTTGCCATCAACAAAGCTGCAGCGATCCCCTTCCCGGAGACATCACCGATGATCATGCCCAGCCGCTGTGGCCCGAGGCTCAGGAAGTCGAAATAATCCCCGCCCACCTGCCGCGCCTGCAGGCAGATGCCTGCATATTCCAGCGTTTTCAGCTGAGGTTGGACTTGCGGAAACAACCGCGCCTGCACTTGCTTCGCGATTTCCAGTTCGTGTGCGGCACGGCGCTCGGACTCGAGTTTCTCCGCCTGGGCCTGCCGTCGCAATTCCAGGCTTTGCCTTACCTCATCGAATCCTTCCAGTCCAAACGCATTCCCGTCGGGATCCTCGAACCGGGTATAGGTCCCGCCCCAGGTCGCGTTCTCCGGGGGAGACACGAAATGCACCCCTCGCTCCTTCCACTCCTTGTACTTGGCCTGGACATCTTCCGTCATGAAAAGAACCCAGCGGTAGCCGCCAATCAGGTTGTATTCGGGCGAGTCAGGCTTGGGAGCAACCAGCGCGAGATTGGCGCTCCCGTCCGGAGGCGCAACTTCGATCCATCCCACACCGTCAGATGTAACCCGCTTATCGGCGATGAGTTCAAAACCCAAGTGGTCCACGTAGAAGTGCAGGCTCCGGTCCAGATCGCGAACGAAAACGACGATGTCCTGAAGGCACAGGTAGAGGTCTTCACGCCCCGGGCGAAGCACAGATCGATTCGTCCATGAGAGAGTTGGGTCGCTGGCCATCGGAGTGATTATAGTGCGACGCCTGTTACCGCCGCCCTAAGCGTCAGTCGCGTCTTTGCCCGGGTGGAGCAACGCTTCAGCGGTGCAGCTACAACCCTCAATAAGTGCCGGGCTTTCGCCCTGAGCTAACCTTCCTGCCAGGACGGATACTCTCGAAACACTCTTAAGCAGAAGCTCAGGGTCGATCGCTCGTAAGAGAATTCGTGCGAAGGCCAGATACTGTATAACCAGCCGGTACCTCAAAAAGGTGGGAGTCGGGGTCAGAGGAGCTCAGTTCGGTGATAGCGAAGGTCTGCTTCCCAACGATTGGCTCTGACCGAATCGAAAGCAGATTGATCCCGAGCTTTTGTGAGTGCCAAAATTTCGCGGCGGGCGCTTGCACACTACTGCTAGCCGCGCCATTCTATTGCCAGAGTGCAAACACTATGAAAGCCGCATGGTACGAGAAACAAGGTCCTGCTCGTGACGTTCTGGTCGTCGGTGTGATGGACGACCCAGATCCCATTGCAAGTGAAGTTCGAATTCGTGTTGCAGCATCTGGCGTCAATCCCGGCGACGTAAAGAAGCGCGAGGACGCTTTCGGCGTCGGCATGCCCTATCCGCGTGTCGTTCCGCACAGCGATGGCGCGGGAACTGTTGATGTCGTCGGCAAGGGAGTCTCGCAGGAATGGCTGGGACGTCGCGTATGGTGTTTCGGGGCGCAATCCTACCGTCCCTTCGGCACCGCGGCCGAATATGTCGTTATCCCGTTGAAGCAGGTGGCTCCGTTGCCTGAAGGTGTGTCGATGGAACAGGGCGCCTGCCTGGGAATTCCCGGCATAACCGCCCATCGCGCCGTTCATGTTGCGGGAGCGGTCGCAGGGCGAACTGTACTCGTTCAGGGTGGCGCGGGAGCCGTTGGTTCTTGTGCTGTTCAGCTCGCGCATCGGGCAGGAGCGCATGTGATCGCCACCTGCCGCACCGAGAGCGATAAGGACCTCGCTTCTCGCGCCGGCGCGGACGAAGTCTTCCTCGCTGACGGAAATCTTATAGAAAACATCCGCCGGGTAGCTCCTGGCGGCGTCGATCACATCGTTGAAGTGGCCTTTGCGGCCAACGTCAAGACCGATATCGAGGTGCTGACGCAGAGCGGATCGATCGCCACCTACGCCACCAACACTCCTACGGCTGAGCTCCCCGTCTGGCAACTCGTCTTCATCAACGCCAGACTGTCCTTTGTCGGCAGCGACGATGTTCCGCCCGAGGCAAAGAGTGAAGCCGCGCGCGACATCAATCGGGCACTCGAAGCCGGCTGGCAGGGCTTCGATATAGCAGCGCGCTTCCCGCTCGACGACATCGCCAAGGCCCACGAATTCGTCGAGCACCCGACGAAGTCCGGACGAGCGGTTGTGATCATCTGAGTTCGCTCTAGGAAGTTACTCTTTAGGACTGGCCAGTCGATTGCGAGTCATGATCGCAGCCCCGAAGGGCACGGTCTTCGCGGCAGAGAACAGACAGGGGAGGGGAATCGGCTGGGAAGGTCAGACGCCTCTACGGAGTAGCTGACCTTAGGCTAGTTGGCGCACTCCTTGACCGTTCTTCGAATTCAAGTTGCCAAAAGTCGGCGCGCGAGCGCTGGCTGTTAGCCAGCTGCTAGTCACTTGTGACCTTACAATCGTCCTCGTGCCCCCAGCCCCTTACCGCGGCCGCATCGCACCCTCCCCCACCGGCCTGCTCCACATCGGGCACGGCTGCACCTTCTGGACGGCCTACCAGCGCGCCCTCGAGCACGAGGGGGTCCTTATCTTGCGCGACGAAGACCTCGATCCACAGCGCTCCCGGCGCCAATTTGCGGAGGCAATGCTGGAAGACCTCCGCTGGCTCGGCATTCGCTGGCAGGAGGGCCCGGATGTCGGCGGGCCCTTCCGTCCCTACCGCCAGAGTCAGCGTCGCCAGTTCTACCTCGACGCTTGGCAAAAGCTGCGCGATTCGGGAGCGATTTATCCCTGCACCTGCTCCCGTAAGGACCTCGAACTCGCCGCATCCGCCCCTAATGACATTGACGACGAAGCGATCTACACCGGCCGTTGCCGCAACAAGATCGGCCAAGCTCGGCAATATGAAACACCCGCAGGCGTGAACTGGCGCTTCCGCCTACCCGACGACGAGGCCATTTCGTTCGTCGACGGGCGGCAAGGTCGGCAGGCGTTCGTCGCAGGTAAGGACTTCGGTGATTTCGTCGTCTGGCGTCGCGATGACATTGCCGCCTACCAGCTCGCCGTCGTGGTCGACGACGCAGCCATGCAAGTAACCGAAGTCGTGCGAGGAGTCGACCTGCTGAAGTCCACCGCGCGGCAGTTGCTCCTGATTCGGGCGCTCCGACTGAGCGTTCCGGCCTATTTCCATTGCGACCTCATCCGCGATGAAAAGGGCGTACGCCTTGCCAAGCGTCATGATGCGCTCAGCCTGCGAAATCTGCGCGAGCTAGGCCATAGCCCCGAGCAGGTCCTATCGCGATAAGGCTCTTATGAATCGTAAACTCGTTGCGTCGGGGCGGTCGAGCGAGTATTGTTTCGCCGACACAGGAGAACAACCATGAAGATCAACTGGGGCGCGATTGTCGTTGCGGCACTGGTTCATTTCGGCTTCGGCGCATTTTGGTTTACGGCATTCGGCAACGCCTGGAAGGCAGGCACCCGCATTCCGCCGGAAGAGATGCAGGTTTACCTGTCGCATCCCAACTTCTGGCCCTATCTCATTTCGTTTCTGTGCAGCCTCGGAATGGCGCTGGTAATCTCGTGGGTCTTGGGTGTTTCCTGCAAATTCAGCCTGTATCGTGGAATCGTCACCGGCCTTATGATCGGGATTGTTGCGGCCTTAGCCATGATCACCGAAATGGCGTTTGAGATGCGCTCCAGCACCTTCATGTTCATCTGCGCAGCCTATCCCTTGATCGGCTCAATCCTAATGGGTATCGTGATCGGGGTTTGGAAGCCCAAAGGCCTGGAGGCACACGCGTAAGGCCGGTTCTCGCGACTCGCTCTTCGCCATTCCTCGAAGACTAACGGCCGCAGCAGACCAAAACCGAATGGGGAAAGGCGAAGAGCCCGTTTGGCACCGCTATAATCGAGGCATATGGCCACCGCCCCGGAAGCTCCAGTCGCAACCCAGCTTCAGTACGAGCCGGTCATCGGATTGGAAGTTCACGTTCAGCTTCTGACCAAAACCAAGATTTTCTGCGGCTGCTCGACGCAGTTCGGCAATCCGCCGAACACGAATGTTTGTCCGGTGTGCCTCGGGCTGCCAGGCGCTCTCCCGGTGCTCAATCGACGAGCGGTGGAATTCGTGGTACTCGCGGCGATGGCCCTCAACTGCGAGATTCGCCAGAACTCGATCTTTGCCCGCAAGAACTACTTCTATCCCGATCTTCCCAAGGGCTACCAGATCTCGCAGTACGACAAGCCGCTGGCCGAGCACGGCTACATCGAAATCGCCGCGACTGGAGGCGGTCGCAAGCGCATCGGCATCACGCGCGTGCATCTGGAAGAAGACGCCGGCAAGAGCCTGCATGACGGCCTACCCGACAGTGCCGAGTGGACCTCGATCGACCTGAACCGTTCCGGCGTGCCGCTGATTGAGATCGTCAGCGAACCCGACATCTCTTCGTCCGATGAAGCTTGGGAGTATCTGACGCGTCTGAAAGAGATCATCCTCTACACCGGCGTCAGCGACTGCAATATGGAGGAAGGCTCACTTCGCTGCGACGCCAACGTCAGCATTCGACCGGTCGGGCAGAAGAAGTTCGGTACCAAGACCGAGATCAAGAACGTGAACTCGTTCCGCTTCATCCGCCAGGCGCTCGAGTACGAGATCGCCCGCCATGAGCAGGTGTTGCGCTCGGGTGGCACGATCACCCAGGAGACCCGGCTCTATAATCCCGGCGAGGGCAAGACGTACAGCATGCGCTCGAAGGAACAGGCACATGACTACCGCTATTTCCC
>Ga0306926_10000651_pt1 | contig 32779 bp, 32 predicted proteins | sample flu12Cox44000178_FD_203759 | JGI IMG/M metagenome (GOLD analysis project Ga0306926, IMG submission 203759) | Lab enrichment of tropical soil microbial communities from Luquillo Experimental Forest, Puerto Rico - flux8day.12C.oxic.44.000.178 (v2)... | ecosystem: Environmental > Terrestrial >...
TGGGTATTGGCCAATGGCGTCACGATGCCGCCTCCGCGTTGGGGTGGCTGGCGGTCGGGATTCCCATCGCGTGGGGGATTTGGATCACCCTTTCAAAAGCGCTGATCCTGTTTGGTTGAAGCATGGGCAAGCTGCGGGGCTGGCGAGCCCCGCAGCTTGTCCAATTCAGAGGTCAGCCTGGCTGGTGAATTTGGTGCGGAACTGACCGACGCCACCGCCCGCACCCCGAAGGCTAAGCGGTCGTGCCCACGCTGTAGGAATGCGCGCCAGTGCCGGCCAAGCGCCCGCGATCAACAATCAAGTACTCGTTGCGAATCGCGCGGCCCGCGAACCAGCACTCCAGGATTTCCCGGGTTCCAGCGGCATAGCGCGCTTGTGCCGACAAGGAGGTCCCCGACGTATGCGGTGTCATGCCGTGATGCGGCATCGTCCGCCAAGGATGATCCATCGGTGCCGGCTGGGGGTACCACACATCACCGGCGTAGCCAGCCAGTTGCCCACTCTGCAACGCCCGGACCACGGCGTCACGATCGCAGATCCGGCCGCGTGCCGTGTTCACGAGGTAGGCACCTCGTTTCATCTTGCCGATCAAGGCGTCGTTGAAGAGATGCTCGGTCTCGGGATGCAACGGAGCGTTGATGGTGACGACGTCGCAGACCCGCACCAGAGACTCGACTGTCGGATGGTAAGTAACATTTAGTTCCTGCTCGATCGCTTCCGGGAGCCGGTGCCGATCAGTGTAGTGCAGCTTGACATCGAAAGGCTTTAGTCGGCGCAGCACCGCCAGCCCGATGCGCCCAGCAGCGACGGTGCCGACTTCCATTGCTTCGAGATCATAAGAGCGCGCCACGCAGTCGGCTATGTTCCAGCCGCCGTCGATCACCCACTTGTACGACGGAATGTAGTTGCGCACGAGCGCCAGGATCATCATCACCACATGCTCGGAAACACTGATGCTGTTGCTGTAGGTGACTTCGGCAACGGTAATCCCATGCTTTATGGCAGCTTGTAGATCGACGTGATCTGAACCAATCCCTGCGGTGATCGCGAGCTTCAGCTTCGCCGCCTTGGCGATCCGCTCGGCGGTCAGGTAGGCCGGCCAGAAGGGTTGCGAAATGACTATTTCGGCATCGGGCAGCTCGCGCTCGAAGCGCGAATTCTCTCCCTCTTTATCTGAAGTAACGACAAAGGTATGACCGAGACCTTCAAGAAACGTCCGTAGTCCAAGCCCGCCCGAAACGCTACCGAGAAGTGTTCCCGGTGTGAAGTCGATTGCCTTGGGCGTCGGCGTTCTTTGGCCTCCGGGATAATTTTCTACTTTCGGAATCGCATCGCGCGCATACGACTGAGGGTATCCGGTGACCGGATCGTCGTACAGTACACACAAAATCTTTGCCATGTCTTCTCCCGTTCGTCAGCTGCCGAATTTCGGCGAGGATCAGACTGGCGATCAAATCAAAGTTATGGATCGGGTGATCGAAGACTTCGATTGCCTTGTGCAATTCACGACTGAAGGCCAGCGATCAGACCGTCGATTGTGGCTGCGATCTCGAGGTGGCGAGCGATGTTCAGTAGGGCATGCGCGACCGGGGGCAGCGGGTCGCGGTCGGAGGCGACCAAGCCGATCAGATGCGAGGCGTCCGGCTCGATCAGTGGGATGGCAGCCAGCCCATCTCTTTCCGCCAACAGAAGCAGAAAGGTATGCGGTACCACGCTTGACCAATGGCCGAAACGCAGATGGGACCATAGTGTGACGAGCGAGTTGGTTTCGACCGCCGCATGGATTTCGGCGCCGGCTTGGTGAAAATGCATGTCGAGGATGCGCCGATTTTGCATGTCGGGTGTCAGTAGGCACAGAGGTTGGCTCGCTGCCTCCGACCACGTGACGACGCGCCGATCGCCCAACGCGCCGTCGCGATGCGTCAGCAGAACGTAACGCTCGCGATAAAGTGGGATGCACCGGACCCGCGCGAGGGGTTCGTTGTCGAGATAGGTGACACCCGCGTCGAGGCTGAAATCGTCGAGGCTGCGCTGGATCGAAATCGAGTTGAGCGAGACGACTTGGATGTCCGTGCGCTCGTAACGGTGGGCAAAAGGTGTGGTTAACAGCGGGACGATCGGGAGAGCCACCGGAATGGCACCAATCCGCAGCTGACCGACCAGCCCCTCCCGCATCTCGCTGAGTTCTTGTTGGAGGCTGCTGAAGTCGGTCAACACGCGCTGCGCCCAGGCGAGTACTCGCTCGCCTTCCGCCGTCAAACCAAGAAACCTCTGCCCGCGTTCGACGATCAGCACACCGAGACTTTCCTCGAGCTGTTTGATACCCGTCGACAAGGTCGGTTGGGTCACGTTGCACATCGCCGCCGCCCGCGCAAAGTGCCGCTCGCGTGCCAACGCCGTCAGATATTGAAGATGCCGGATGACCATCACGTCGGGAGCCTCTCGTGGAGGATAGCCGATAGCGGAGGCCGGGTCGGAGGCGCACTGAGCCGCGCTAATGGGCGGCCGGCTAGTCGCTCATCACTCCACGCTCCGGCTTCAAGTCGAGCAGTGGCGTGCCGTCGACGCAATCGAGCCCCCGCACTTGAAGCGTCGTACCGTCGATCGCGATCAATTGCACGATCGAGGAAGCGATAGGGTTCGGGCGCACCGGTGAGCGCAGAGCAAAGGTGCCGGTGGTCAGCATCGAACTGAATGGCGTCTGCAATACCAGATCGCGCCGCGCATGATGCATCCAATAGAGGACTTGAATGCGCTTGTAAGCGGCAAGATCGGTCAATGCCTCCTGCCAACGCTCGTCGACGACAATCGAACAGATCGGTCCGTCGGGGCTGCCACGCTTCGGGCATTCTTGGCGGGTGCGCCAGGGAGTGTGGATCGTGCCGATGAAGTAGAGGAACGCGTCACTATGCGGCGGCAATGTGACCGCAACTTCGCCCTCGCGGAGTTCGGTTTCGGGTTCCGATGATGGGTCAGGCATGCCGATACGATGGCAGGAAAGCTCTCGTGGCGTCCAGAGAGAAGCGGACGGGAGCTCCCCGCCCGCTCTGCCTGGTCACAATGCGGCGGTGACGGCTTTGATTTCCGTGTAGTTGTGGAACACTTCCTCGCCCATCTCGCGGCCCCAGCCCGACTGTTTGTAGCCGCCGAACGGCAGCGAGGCGTCGAACACGTTGTGGCAGTTGATCCACACCGTGCCGGAGCGGATGCGGCTGGCGAGCTTGTGGGCGGTACTGCCGTTGCGCGTCCACACACTGGCGGCGAGGCCGTAGATCGTGTCGTTGGCTTGCTTGGCGATCCGGTCGAGATCGTCGTCTTCAAAGGGCCGCGCGCACACCACCGGTCCGAAGATCTCCTCGGTGATGATCTTCATGTCCGGCCTCGTGTTCTCGAATATGGTCGGCGCGACAAAATAGCCGAGGTTGCCGACCCGGTCGCCACCGACCGCGATCTTCGCACCTGATTGGCGGCCATCCTCGATATAGCCGGTGACGCGATTGAATTGCTCATCCGATACCAGCGGCCCCATCTCGGTCGAAGGGTCGAGACCGGGTCCGACCTTGATCTTGCCGGCAATGTCAGCCACTCCCGCGACGACCCGGTCGTAAACCGATTTGTGCACGTAGAGCCGCGACCCCGCGCAGCAGCATTGGCCGTGATTGAAGAAGATCGCGTTCGCAGCACCGGCTATCGCGAGGTCGAGATCGGCGTCGGGCAGGATGATGGCCGGCGACTTGCCGCCCAGCTCCAGCGAGACTTTCTTCAAATTGCCGGCGGCGGCCTGGACGATCAGCTTGCCGACTTCGGTCGAGCCGGTAAACGCGACCTTGTCGACATCGGGGTGCGCGGCCAAGGCGGCCCCTGCGGTCTCGCCGAACCCGGTCAAGATGTTGACGACGCCGGGCGGGAAGCCTGCTTCCTGGATCAGGCCCGCGAGACGCAGCGCCGTCATCGGCGTCTGCTCGGCCGCCTTCAGCACAACGGTACAGCCTGCGGCGAGCGCCGGCGCGATCTTCCACGCCGCCATCAGGAGCGGGAAATTCCACGGAATGATCTGACCAACGACGCCGAGCGGTTCCTTCACGGTGTAGGACAGGTATTCGCCCGGAAGGGACAGCGGGATCGTCGTACCGGTGATCTTGGTCGCCCAGCCGCCCATATAGCGGAACATATCGACTGCCAGTGGCAGATCCGCGACGCGCGCGACAGCGTAGGGCTTGCCATTGTCGATCGATTCCAACTCGGCCAATTCCTCGAGGTCGCGTTCGATCAGATCGGCCAGCTTCCACAGCATGCGCCCGCGCTCCGACGGGCTGACCTTGGCCCAGCGCCGTTCATCGAAGGCGCGCCGTGCGGCGGCGACTGCGATATCGACATCCTTTTTATCGGCTTCGGGGACATTGGCGATGACCGCCGCGGTCGCCGGGTTGTAGACCGCGAAGGTCTTCCCGGACACGGCCGAGACGAGCTCCCCGTCGAGCAGCATTAACGGCGTTTGTCCGAGAAACCCTGCCGCGTGCCGCAGCCTCGGATCGAGTTCAAGCGTGTCCATGTCCACTCCCTCCCTCCGAACAGGCGCGACCCCACTGCGAGGAACGGCGGCACGAGCGCTTGCCTGATACCGACCGCTGCGCCAAAATCGCTATATCCAAGCACATACGTCGATTTCTTGCCACCCTGAAAGCGAGCACCATTTCCCCTTCGATTGATGCGCGCTGGGAGAGCACCCGATGGCCGTAGCCGAACAGACGCCTGCTCCTGCTGTTGCCGAGCCTGTCACCACCGTCGAACTGCGCCATGCACGGATGTTGATCGACGGCGCTTGGGTCGACAGCATGTCCGGCAGGCTTCTGAGCGTGGAAAACCCGGCAAAGCGCTGTCCGATCGCCGAGGTCCCGCGCGGCGATACGGCCGATGTGAACGGCGCCGTTGAGGCGGCCGCCAGCGCCTTCCCGGCCTGGAGCAAAGTCGCCCCGCGCGACCGCGGTCGCGTCTTGCTGCGCATTGCCGAAGCGCTGGAGACGCGAAGCGAGGAACTCGCCTGCACGGCCGCGCTGGAGACCGGAAACGCCCTGCGGACACAGGCGCGGCCCGAGGCGCGGCTCACTGCCGATATTTTTCGCTACTTCGGCGGATTGGCCGGCGAGTTGAAGGGTGAGACGATCCCGCTCGGTGAACACATGCTCAGCTACACGCGGCGGGAACCGATCGGGGTGGTCGGCGCGATTATTCCCTGGAACGCTCCGGTCTTGCTGGGCGCACTGAAAATTGCGCCGGCCCTATGCGCCGGCAACACGATCGTGCTCAAGGCCGCAGAGGATGCGCCGCTCGGTGTCCTTTTGATGGCCGAAATCTGCCAGGAGTTCCTGCCGCGCGGCGTGCTCAACGTCCTGACCGGTTTGGGCGAAGAGTGTGGCGGACCGCTGGCGGAGCACCCGTTGGTTCGGAAACTCTCCTTCACCGGCTCGACCGAGGTGGGCAAGATCATCATGCGCGCGGCGGCAGAACGGATCGTGCCGGTTTCGCTCGAGCTCGGCGGGAAGAGCCCGTCTATCGTCTACCCGGATGCCAATGAGGATTGGGTGGTGGACGGGGTCATCGCGGCGATGCGCTTCACGCGACAAAGCCAATCCTGCACTGCGGGATCGCGCCTGTTTCTGCATGCCGATATCTTCGACAGCTTTCTTGACAAATTGCGCCACCGGACGGCGTTGCTGAAACTCGGCGACCCATTGGACGAGGCAACCGATATCGGCGCCATCATCAACGAAAAGCAGTTCCGCAAAGTTTGCGCGTATATCGAGGAGGGCTTGCAGCGCAAAGAGGCGCAGCGGGTTTTCGGCGGCCTGCCGCCCAAAGAGGGACCGCTCAGCGAGGGGTATTTCGCGATTCCGACCGTATTCGCCGATGCCTCCAACGACTGGCGCCTGGCGCGCGAAGAGATCTTCGGCCCGGTTCTCGTGGCGATCCCGTGGCGCGAGGAGGCCGATGCGATCCGTATGGCCAATGACAGCCACTATGGTCTCGCTGCCTATGTCTGGACTCACAACATCGGCAGTGCATTGCGAACGGCGCATGCGATCGAGTCCGGCTGGGTGCAGGTGAACCAGGGTCTCGGCCAACAACCCGGCCACTCCTATGGCGGCTACAAACAGAGCGGCATCGGACGCGAGTTTTCACTGGAAGGCATGCTGGACAGCTTCACGCAGCGCAAGAATGTCACAGTGAACCTCAACACGCCCCGCTGACTGACGGAGGGAAGGACTATGGCGGAGCATCCGGCGCTAATCGAGGGGCGGGTCGCGGTCGTGACCGGCGCCGCGAGCGGGATCGGCCTTGCGGCTGCGAAACGGTTCGCCTCGATCGGATTGCGTATTTGTCTCGCCGATCTCGGCGGCAATGTCCTCGAACAAGCCGCGGCGGAAGTTGCCTCCGTTGCGAAGCGCGGCCCAGCCGACGTGCTGATGGCGCCGACGGATGTCAGCAAGCTGGAGGAGGTCCAGCGCCTCAAAGACCGGGTCTATGAGACCTTCGGCGAAGTCGCTGTGCTGATGAACAATGCCGGCACTTCGCCGGGTGGCGGACCTTGGGACCATTACGAGCGCTGGCAGCGCGTGCTAAACGTCAATCTCTGGGGCGTCATCAACGGCGTACAGAGTTTCACGCATGCAATGATCGATCAGCACTCACCCTGCGCGATCGTCAATACCGGCTCCAAGCAAGGGATCACCTGCCCGCCGGGAGACACGGCCTACAACATATCGAAAGCCGGAGTGAAGGTGCTTACCGAGGGGCTCGATCACGCATTGCGCAACGTCGAGGGTTGTCGGATTACTGCGCACCTATTGGTGCCCGGATCGACCTTCACCGGGATGACGCGCCGCGGCAGAACCACCAAGCCGCCCGGCTCCTGATGCCCGAGCAGGTCATCGACATACTCGTCGCCGGAATGGCGGCCGGCGACTTCTATATTATCTGCCCCGATAACGATGTGACCCGAGATATCGACAACCGGCGCATCCTGTGGGCCGCGGAAGACATCATCCGCAATCGCCCGGCGCTATCGCGCTGGCACCCCGACTACAGCAACGAATTCGCCGCCTTCTTGGCGGCGGAGCCGCCATTTCGGCGCTAAGACAGCGCCTGACCCATCCCCGGGACTGCAGTGCGCTGCCGCCCGATCGGGCGGTTCGCTGACCGTCGTGCCGGGCGCAGATCAGGTTGAATATACCTCTGCCCATACAACGGTCATGGCCCGGCGGGCGGAGGCCGGCAGCCCCGATCGCGAAATTCCATCAATGCAGAGCCTTCGATGAAAGGGAGAAAAGAAGCATGTTAAGCAGCACCGCTAAGCAATTGATGCTAGGTGCCGCGTCAGCGGCTATTTTTACGTCGTCTTTATCGGCGGCTCACGCGGATGACGCGGCGACCAAGCGGCGAGCAAATATCAACCTCGCCGTAGCGTCGAATTTTTACGGTGTTCCACCATCAAATAGCGCGATAACGGATCTTATTAACGCATTCGAAATGGCTAACCCTGGCTATCGGGTCACTGTAGTCGATAACGGGGCGACAGCTACTCTCGAAAGCCATATCATTAGTGGCAACAGCCTAAAGGTCGATCTTTTTCTGGCAGCCGATACCGCCACCCCCCTAGACTTACTTACCAATCACTTTAAGCTGGTAACTCCTTACAACTCCTCCTTCGCACCGCCGCTATACACCTTTAATTATGCCACCGGCGTTCTTGCGTTATTGAGCAACACGCCGGGTGTGGATCTCTCCTGCGCTACCGGCACCTGCGGCTATAATCCAAATGTTTATTCAACAGTGGCGATCGCCGACCCAAGTCTTGCGCCTTATGGAGTGGCAGCTCAAACGGTATTGACGGGCAGATACGATCTTATGCCTCCTCTTTCCAGCAACCCTCTCGTCCACGAGTATCCCAATATCACAGCAGCTTTTGATGCGGTTATCGCCCGGACCGACTCGGTTGGATTTGTGGCAATGTCAGCAATCTGTTCTAACGGGAATTATCCAACGTCCGGAACAAGTGCTTTAGCTTATTTTTCTATTGAAAGCGGTTCTATACCCGGAGTCCTCATAAACAATTACAATCCCCTTACTCAAGCTGGCATTGCCATTCGCAACCGTCGTACAGCAGCCCAGGATACCGAATTAGAGGCCTTTGCGGCGTTCTTGACGGACTTTACGACCTCACCATCGCCAGATTCACCAATGATCACCACGCTTAAAAAATACTGCTATAGCGCTCCGTAAAACCGCCTGCGCAACGGGATAAAGCCGGCGGCGCAGAACCGGTCGACAACTGATATATACAATTGAATATATCGACGCCCACCACAACCGTCGCAGTTAGCGGGGGCCGACCGGCAATCCCGATCGCGAAATCCCATCAATATGGAGGTCTCCAATGACGACACGCACCTTGTCCGCCGCTTTGCTCCTCATCGGCATTGGCAGTTCTCCGCTCCAGGCGGCGTGTCCAGGCGGTGTGTCGAACTATTTCAAGGTCTCTGGCGAAGTGACGAACCGAGCAGTCTTTGACTTGAACAAGCTCCAACAATTTCCGCCGGCGCAGGAAAACGTGACCTATTTCGCCGCGGGGTCGGTGGTCACCGAATCATTCACCGGCGTATTGCTATCGGACCTCTTGAACAATGCGCCGGTTAGCGGGATCGTCACCGACCCGAACACCAAAAATGACATTCTGCATAAAGTCATCATCGTGACCGGCACTGACTGCTACCAATCGGTGTTTGGTGCCGGCGAAATCGATCCGTTTTTTGGCGGCAACCAGATCATGGTCGCCTATGCCACAGGGGGACAGTCGCTCGGCAGCGCTGGTTTTGCACGGATCGTAGCTCCCGGCGACAAAGCCGGCGGCCGATTTGTCTCGAATATCGCCACCATCGAAGTACGGGATGCTACCACTCATTAGTACGGGAGAGCGCGGGCTGGCGGGTGCCGTGCAGGGCAGCTGCCGTCGCGTCGCACGAATTTCTAGCATCCGTAGCTCCTGAGTCGTGGTCGCATAGCCCATCGACACGATTGCTGCGCGCTGGTTCAAAGCGGCAAAGCACGACTCCGGCTCGGCAAGCCCAGCTTGTTTGCATGCAGCGATGACGCACGAGGCTGGGTTGCGGCGATCGGGATTTGCGTATCGCCGAGGGTGTGGAATAGCCTTCCCCATCATTGCTCCACAGGAGACCGTCATGCCGCGTCTAAATTTCGGCGCCTTCCTCGCCCCCCACCATCCGGTCGGCGAGCATCCGATGTTACAGTTCCGCCGCGATCTCGACCTCGTCGAGCAGCTCGATCGTCTCGGTTATGACGAATTCTGGTGCGGCGAACACCATTCGAGCGGCTGGGAGATGATCGGTTCGCCCGAAATGTTCCTTGCCGCGGCGGGTGAGCGGTCGAAGCGCATCAAACTTGCCACCGGCGTCATCTCGCTGCCCTATCACCATCCGTTCAACGTCGCGCAGCGCATGGTGCAGCTCGACTGGATGACCGGCGGGCGGGCGATCTTCGGGTCGGGCCCCGGCGCACTGGCCTCGGACGCGCACACGCTGGGGATCGATCCGATGGTGCAGCGCGACCGACAGGACGAGGCGATCGGCATCATCCGGCGGCTGTTCAACGGCGAGCGGGTGACCGCGAAAAGCGACTGGTTCACGATGCAGGACGCGGCGCTGCAGCTGCTGCCGCTGCAGGAGGAGATGCCTTTCGCCGTCGCTTCGCAGATCAGCCCGTCGGGCATGACATTAGCCGGGAAACATGGGATCGGCATCATCTCGATCGGATCGATGTCGAGCGAAGGCCTCAACGCCCTGCCGACGCAGTGGGGCTTCGCCGAGGCCGCGGCCGCCAAACACGGCAAGACCGTCGACCGCAAGGACTGGCGGGTCCTCTTGAGCTGGCACATTGCCGAGACCCGCGAAAAAGCCCGGGCTGAAGCCCGCGAGGGCCTCCTGCGCCATCACAATCAATACATTGTCGGAACGTTGCAGCGGCCGGACGCTAAGCCGTTCAGCGACCCTGACGAGGCGGTCGACAAAACCGCTTTCTCGAACGGGTCGTCTGCGACAATCGGCACTCCGGACGATCTCGTCGCGCGGATCAAATCAGTGCTCGAGGTCAGCGGCGGCTTCGGCACCCTCGTCGGCTTTGTCCACGACTGGGCCAACCCGGAAAACACGACGCGCAGCTGGGATATGGTGGCCCGCTACGTTGTGCCGGAAATCAACGGGTATCTCGCCGGCTTGCACCAATCGCAGCACTTCGTCGCCACCAATCGCGGCGTCTTCGACCGCGCCAAAGATGCGATCATGGCGAAGATCAACGAAAACGAGGCCGCAGTCGCGGCACTCTCGGTGACGAAGGGGTCGCGACTTGGCGACGTGGCCTCGGCCAGCAACGTCCCCGATCTCGACAAGGTGCGCGCGCAAGTCGGACAGCGGTGAGGCGGGTTTAGGAGAAGATTATGGCGCTGCTCATCGTCGATCTCGACAAGCGTATCGGCAACGCGAAGGCCTGGTGCGATACCTTCGCGCAACAGCTTCCCGATCTAGAAATTCGCATTTGGCCCGATCCGGGAGAGCTGTCGGACATCGAATACCTCGCCTTTATGCATCCCGATTTCGACGCGTTGCCCGTGTTTCCGAACTTGAAGGCGATGTTCAGCCGCTCGGCCGGCGTCGAGGCGTTTGTCAATCATCCAAAGTTGCCGAAGGTCCCGCTCGGTAAGATGGAGCCGCCCGGCGGCGATCCGATGATGACCGAATACGTCGTCATGCACGTATTGCGCTTTCATCGCGACATGCCCGGCTATCAAGCGGCCCAGGCGAATCGCGAGTGGCTGAGGAAAAGGCTCGCCCGGCCCGAGGAACGGCGCGTCGGGTTTCTCGGCTACGGCATGATGGCGAAGGCGCCGGCATTGGTGTTGAAGTCGCTCGGCTTCCCGGTCTCCGCCTGGGTTCGGTCACCGCGGGAGAATGAGGAGGTGCCGATTTTCCACGGACACGACCAGTTCGAGTCGTTTCTCAATCAAACCGACATCGCCGTCTGCCTGTTGCCGCTGACGCGGGAAACCGAGGGCATATTCTGCGCGCGTACCTTTGCCATGATGCCAAAAGGGGCGATGCTGGTGAATGTCGGGCGCGGCAAACACGTGGTGAACGCGGACCTGATCCGTGCGCTCGACTCGGGGCAGTTGTCCTACGCCGCATTGGATGCGCTGTGGCCCGAGCCGCTGCCACCGGAAAGCCCGCTTTGGGTGCACCCCAAAGTCACGGTGATGCCGCACGTAGCGCGGCGGCCGACCGTTGCTCAACTGGTGACGGAGATTGCCGCGAACATCCGAAGCCTCGAGGGGGGCGGCGGGCTTTTGCAGCAAGTCGATGTCACAATGGGATATTAATCGAACTACGGGCGAGGTGATCCGATGACTGAGACGAACTCCGGCCGCGCGCATCTCATTGCCGGCGGTTTTCCGCACGGTTCGCTCGCCGGGCACGATCACGACTATGCCCGGCTGCGGCTGCTGGGCCTCCTCGCCGAACGGGACGTACCGGCCTCGGTCGCCAACGATTTCGCGGATGTCGAGAAATGGCTGCCGGTCAGCCAGTTGCTGATCACCTACGTGGCCGGTCCGTACCCCGACGCCGCCCAGTGCCGCGCCATTCGGCACTGGCTGGAAGCGGGCGGCCGCTGGCTGGGCTTGCACGGGACCAGCGGCGGCCGTGCCGAACGGGTGGAGGGCTCGCGCCAGCGCCGCACCGTCAAGACCGAGCACCACGCCCTCCTCGGGAGCCGCTTCTTGACCCATCCTCCGATCTGCGAGATTCGCGTCGAGGTGAGCGCCGAACACCCTCTCACCCGCGGGCTCGGCACGTCTTTCGTCGTCGAGGACGAGCCGTACTTCATCGAACTGCAAGATCCGGGCTCGACGCGGATCTTGCTCACCGCGGACTACGGCCCGAACGCCACCTCACCCGCCATCGGGACACTCTATGCCTCGGATACCTCTTTGCAACCCAACGGCAAGAGCCGGGTGCTCGGCTATACCCGCGAGTTCGGCAACGGCGGTGTGACCTACTTCGCTCTCGGGCATTGCCACAACCCCGCCATCCGCGCCGCCCGGGCCGTCGACCCTATGGACACGACGCCGCTCACCTTCCGAGGCTCTTGGGAGAATGACGCGTTCAGTGCGTTACTGCGCAACGCCATCGCCTGGGGTATCGGCGGTTGACCGGGTGACTCTCAACGGATGTGCAGGACCGCCTTGCCCGCAAACTCGCGATCGATAAGCCGGCGGGCGACCGTGCCGATTTCGCTCCATGGCGCTTCGACCGCGATCTGCGGCCGCAATTTTTTTGCTGCGATCAGATCGGCGAGCAGCGCGAGGCCGATGCCGGCCCGCTCGACGCTCATCAATTCGTGGAAGAGGGTAAGCCCGTAGAGCCGCACCCCGCCGGTCGCAAAGAAATCACGGCTCTCAAAGCTCGTGTGAGGAGCCTCGGTCGCCCCGAATGTCACGCAGGTGCCACCCGGCTGCAGCATGCCGAGCGCCGCACCAAGGGCGGAGCCGCCGAGTGAGTCGAGGATCAGCCAGAACGGCCCGTGCGGCCTGGCGGCGGCAAGTTCGTGGCCAAGCACGACTCGGTCGCCGCACCATTCGGCAACGGCGGCGCGATACTCCTCTCGCCGGACACGGCCCCAGACCTGCGCACCGGCCGCCATGGCAAGCTGGCCGGCGAGATGTCCGACCCCACCCGAGGCGCCATCGACCAGCACCTTGCGCCCGAGCAACAGCCCGCCCTGGCGCAGCGCGTGCAGTGCGGTGAGGCCCGCGACCGGTAGGGTCGCCGCCTCGGCATCGCTGACCGTCTCGGGCAACGCAGCGACCGCATGGCTGCGGCAATTGACCCGCTCCGCCCAGGCGCCCGATGGCAGGATACCGACCACGCGCGTGCCCGGCCTCGGCCCACTGCCATCCGCCGCCGCGGTCTCAACCTCGCCGGCGAAATCCCAACCCGGCCGCCACCCGGGCTCGGCCTGCTGCACGGCGCGCCGAGTCTCACCGCGGTTGAGCGAAATCGCGGTCACCCGCACCGCCACCTCGTAGCGGTCGGGATCGCGCAATTCAACCGGCTTGATTGCAAGCTTTCCCGGCGCGGCCGGATCGACGACAACGGCACGGACCTGTCGAGGCATGGGCATTCTCCGTGTTGGCCCAGAGATGTTTAGGTATTCGCCGCCACCGCGTGTTCGTTCGGGACCGCCCCCTCGGCCAAGCAACCTATTGAGTTTAGCAATTGTGAACCGCTGAGAATTTGAAGGAGGAACTGCCGCGCAGTACGAGCAGAGCCGTCGCCACCGCGGCCACCAGAGCAAACAGGCAGGCGCTCAAAAAGATCTGCGTCGGCGGCAGGCCGCGCGCCAGCAGATAGCCGCCCAGTATCGGTGAGACAATGCTGCCCACGCGGCCAATGCCGATCGCCCAGCCGATCCCTGTGGTGCGCATACGTGCCGGATAGAGCGCCCCGCACGTCCCATTCGCTCCGTTCTGGCTGCCAATGACGGTCGTACCCGCGAAGAAGATCACTATCAGCAGCGCGAAATAGGGCAAGGCGACGAGTGCGATCAGGGCGATGAACAGGACGCCGGCGGCATAGTGCAACGCCAGCGCCCGCTCGGGACCAAACCGGTCGATCAACGGACCGAGATAGAAGACAGCGAAAATTCCACCCAACGGGACGATGCTGGAGGCGAAGACTGCTTGGGGTGGCGTCATGCCGGTCAGATGCAACACCTCCGGCAACCAGTAGACGAACAGAAACAGGTTGAGCAGACTGCAAAAATAAATGACCCACAGCAGCACGGTCTGCAACGCATAGCCGCGACCGAACAGCATTTTGATCGGGTTTCCCACCGCAATGTCGACAGGATGCGAACCGGCCTGCCCCGGGACGATGTCGAGGCGCGCGAGCAGCGCCCTCTGGCGCGACGATAAATTCGGCTTCCGGGCGAGAAAACGCGGTGATTCCGGCAGCCACAACGCCATGACCGGCACCAGAGCCAGCGGGAACACGCCGCCGATGACAAAGATGACCTCCCAGCCGAAATGCGCCAGCAATGCAGCCACTGCCAGGCCGCCGACGAAGCCGCCCAACGGTGCGCCTGCAAACTGTGCCATGATCATCGTCGCACGCAGGCGCTGCGGCGTGTAGTCGCCGGTCAGCGCCACCGTTCCCGAAAACGCGCCGCCGATGCCGAGCCCGGTGAAGAAGCGCCACAGGCTCAGCATCGCTAGCGAGGGGGCGACAGCGCTCAGCAGCGAGGCGAGACCGAAGATCGTAACGCTAGCAAGCAAGAGCGGCTTGCGCCCAAAGCGGTCGCCGATCGGCCCAGAGGCGAGGGCGCCCACCATGACGCCAACACTCGACCACACGAACGCCGTCGAAAATGCCGGTGGCGGCAGATTCCAGGCATGGGTGAGCGACGGGACCGCCCAGCCGATCGAACCGACATCGTAGCCGTCGCACATCTGGATCAAGGTGCAGATCGCGACGACGCCGATCTGCAAAGCACCGATCCGCTGGTTCTCGAGTGCTGACTCGGTGGCCGAAAAAGCCGCTTCCGCCATCGTCTTCTCGCTCCTTGCCTCCCTGTTTTTGCTCTCTCGCATGTACGAGAAGGCCGCGCAAGCCTCCGATGATGATAAAGCCCCGCGGTACGAGGCGGCGCCTCAGGCTCTCAGATGCGGCATCACCTCGGCGGCGAAGAGGTCCATATTCCGGCGCGTCAGATCGTCCGAGAGGATGCCGAACTGGAGAAGCGCCACCAGGATCCCAAAGCCGGTGCGCTCGCGCATCCGCTCGATTCCCGCCAGCACAGTCCGGGGGCTGCCGATCAGCGCGGTGCCGCTCTCTATGAGACCTTCGGCGGTGGCCTTGCCGCCACCCAGCGCAGTGCGGCTGCGGATGAAATTCTTCATCGAGCCGATCGAGGTGTAGCCGGGCGGCATCAACATCTCGAAGCTCTGGCGCAAGAAATCGTTGAACAAGGTCTCGACTGCCCGCCCCGCTTCCTGGCGAGCGCGGGCGTCGGTCTTGGCGACGAAGATCGGGCAAGCCCAGCCGAGTTGATCCGCGGCGGCCTCGTAGCCGTATTGCCGCGCCTGGTCGCGATAAGTGTTGTGGTAGCGCGCAACGAGGTCGGCCGACGAGAACGTCACCAGGAACGGATATTTGCGCTTGGGATCGGCCGCCCAGGCGACGGTCTCGCTCGACCCCTGCGAGGGGATCCAGACGGGCGGATGCGGGCTCTGGTAGGGCCTCGGCCAGAGGTTGACGTAGCGTAGGCTGAAGTGGTCGCCGTCGAAGGCGAAGGGGCCAGCCTCCGTCCAAGCCCTGATGATCAAATCGTGCGCCTCGTGGAAGCGCTCGTGCGAGAAATAGGGATTGGTGCCCGAGGAATGGTATTCCGAGCCGATGCCGCGAACGAAGCCGGCGATGATGCGGCCTTTCGACAAATTGTCGAGCATCGCGAACTCTTCGGCGATGTAGATCGGGTTGTTCACCAGCGGCAGCGCGCGGCCGAGGATCGCGATCTTGACCGTCTTCGTGCGTTGGATCAGCGCGCTGGCAATCAGGTTGGGTGCCGGCATCAAGCCGTAAGCGGTCTGGTGATGCTCGTTGACGCCGATCGCATCAAAGCCGAGCTCCTCGGCATAGACGAGCGCGTCGATGTGGCGGGCGTATTCCTCGGCGCCCTTGACCGGGTCGTAGAGGCGGTTCGGCAACACCACCCAGGGCGAGCGGTGCTTCGCCGCCTCCGCGAGGTCGAGCGGCCGGTACGGCATCAGGTGAAAGGAGACGAGCTTCATGAGCCGACTCCCTCCAGGAACTCGCGGATATGGTGCGCAACGAGAGCGGCCTGCTCGACATGCGGGAGATGCCCGCACCCTTCCACCATGACGAGCCGCGCATCCGGCAGGCGTTCACGCCACAGCGCTGCATTGGCCGGTGGCATGATCTTGTCGTCGTCGCCCCAGATGACGAGCGCCGGCAGCTTGATGCGATGCAGCCACTTCTCGAGATCGGGATTGAACCAGCGCGGCTGCCAGCCGAGCTTCGCCACGGTGAAGCGGTTCCGCAGCATCAAATCCATCTGCGCCTCGCTCGGCGTCAGCGCCAGGATGCGGTCGGCAAAGGACTGGTCGTGATAGAGGTTGCGCACCGCTTCCTCGGGCCCCCAGATGAAATTGTCGCCACATGGCACGCCTTTGACGCGGATGCCGGCCGGTGCCAGCTGGACGAGGCTCCTAAAGCGGGAGCGGTCGCGGATCAGGATCTCGGCGGCGAGCCAGCCGCCGAGCGAGTTGCCGATGAGATGGATCCGGTCGAGCCCCACCTCCTCGACGAGGTCGAGATAGAACATCGCCAGGTCCGGTATCGAATGGATCCACGGCGGGTCGTCGGAGCCGCCAAAGCCGGGATGCTCGGGCACCAGCACCTCGTAGCGCTCCGCCAGCGCATCGAAGAACGGCAACCATTGCGGCACGCCGCCCGCACCATGCAGGAACAGCACCGTGGGGCCGCGCCCTGCGCAGTGCAGCTTGACGGCAACGTCTCGGACCTTGAGCTCGCTCAGTTGCGCCGGCATATCGTCCGTTCCCTCTCCAAGACCGACCGCCCGGGTACCTCACTCAGCCGTATAAACTTAAATCACCTCCCAACCACAGCACCTTCGGTCCGACTCCCGAGCCAACCGCCGGTGCACTCCTCAGCCACCTCGACGGACTGAGGCTACTCAGCGACCACCTGCGAGCGCTTTGGCCTTCCACAACTCCCAGGGCCGGCCAATCTGGGCGCTATTCGTTTCGGCCGCCCGCCTGGCTTCCTCCTCGTTGAGGAACATGACCTGCCCTTGCCCCAGCCGCAGCGCCTCGCTTTCAAGGCGCGCATTGACCTCGGTGTAGATCGCGCGGAAAACAGCCTCCCTGACCGATTGGCCGACCACTACGTCTCCATGACCACGCATCAGCGCGACCGGTGCGCTCCCGAGTGTCTTGGCGAGAGCCGCGCCGAGTTCGGGGTTGCGCACCAGCATGTCCGTCGCCTCCCCGCCGGCGGCGCGGATCTCAAACACTGGCACGCCGGCGCCGAGAAATCCGCCGAGATGAAATATCGGCCGCAGTGCGACGCCCACGACGCCGAACGGGATCACTGCCGGTGAGTGGCTGTGCACCACCGCCCTCACTTCGGGGTGCGCCTTGTAGATCTCGCTGTGGATGAAGCGCTCGAGGTAAGCGGTGCGGCCACGCGCATCGATCGGGTTGCCGTCGAGGTCGAATTCCATGATATCGGCGCCGGTGACCAGCGCCGGCGCCATGCTTCGCGCCAGCAAAAAACAGCTCGGGTCCTTGTCGTGCCGAGCGCTGACATGGCCAAAGCCGTCGAGCACGCCCTGATCGGCGAGGATGCGATTGGCGGCGACGAGATCGTCGACCAATTCCGCATCCGCCGGCCCTCTCGATTGTGCCACGGGCGTCGCCGCCAGGGCCAAGCCAATGAGTTCGGTTACGAGATTTCTCAGCATGCGCTCCCTCCCGGTCTCGGCGGCGACTTTCCATCAACAAGGACGTTACCGCCAGCTGGGCCGCAGTGCAGCAGATCTTGCGCGTGGGGGGCACAGTCGCGAGAATATCGTCGAAGACCAGCAAGGAGGGATCGGGGATGCTGTCGCGAGAAGAAAACGAGCTCATCACGCGGGTGGGACAAGGTACCGCGATGGGCAACACGATGCGCAGGTACTGGATACCCGCTTTGCTCGCGCATGAGATCGCGGAGCCCGACGGGCCGCCGGTGCGCGTGCGCCTGCTGGGAGAAGATCTCGTCGCCTTTCGCGACACCGAGGGTCGCATCGGGCTGCTCGACGAATATTGCCCGCACCGCCGCGCCTCCTTGTGGTTCGGACGCAACGAGGAATGCGGTTTACGCTGTGTCTATCACGGCTGGAAGTTCGATGTCGCCGGGAGCTGTGTCGACCAGCTCAATGAGCCGGTGGAGCATCAATTCACTCACAAGGTTCACATTACTGCCTATCCGACGGTAGAGCTGGGCGGGATTGTGTGGGCCTATCTGGGGCCGCCCGAGCGCATGCCGCCGCCGCCGAAATTCGCTTGGACCCAGGTCCCGGAGACGCATCGGCACGTAACGAAGGTCATCCAGGAATGCAACTGGCTGCAGGCCCTCGAGGGCGGTCTCGACACCTCGCACGCGCCGATCATGCACCGGCTCCTGAGGGATGACGCCAAGCGCGGCGGCATTAAGCCGTCGAACCCCTATGTGCGGGCCAAAGCGCCGAGCCTCGTCGTCGACATCACCGATTACGGCTATCAATACGTCGGCATCCGACCGCTCGGCGCCGATGAGCGGCACGTCCGCACCTACCATTTCATCCTGCCGTTCCATCAGATCCGCGCCTCGCAAACGGAGCGCGGATACCCGGCCGACGCAGGGCATATTTGGGTGCCGATGGATGACGTGACCACGATGGTCTACAACTGGTCGTACAGCAGAATAGACGAGCCACTCAACGACGAGGACCGCTTCGAGCGCGGGCTCGGCAACGGTCCCTCGCATGTCGACCAGACGACGTTTCGCTCCAAAGCGAACCGGCAGAACAATTACCTGATCGACCGTGCGGTGCAACGGAGCGAGAGCTTCACCGGGATCGACGGGATCAACGTGCAGGACCGCGCGATCCAGGAGACGATGGGACGGATCGTAGACCGCAGCAAGGAGCACCTCGGCCCCGCTGACAAGGCGATCATCCAGATGCGCCGGCTGTTGCTCCAGGCGATGAAAACGGTCGAGGAGGGCGGCACTCCGGCTGGCGTTCGACCCAGCTATTACAGCTTGCGCGCGGCGCTGGAGGTGCTGCCGCGCGATGCCGATTGGCGTGAGATCCTGGCGCCCGACATCACCCCGGAAAGGATACTGCAAACGGTCTGACGACGGCTCCTAAATACGCGGCCGGTTAGAGAGGGAGCGCTTCTCATGAAAATCGTCGTATTCGGGCCATTTAAACGAACTGGCGCTCTGCACGGCGAAAGCGTCGTCGACCTGTCCTACGCATATGCCAAATATCTGCAGGAGCGAACCGACGAGCCCAATCCACTCGAGATGGCGGATATCGTGGTGCCATTCGATCTTGCGCGTCTTATCGAGGGCGGGCCGCGGGCTCTCGAGGCGGCGCAAACGGCGCTCGATTATCTCTTTGGCCAAGCACAGGGGAAATTTGGACCGAGAGGCGAGATGCTTGTTCACCGGGCAGCGGACATGCGCCTACACGCCCCGCGGCCTAGTAATGCCCGCATTGCATGCGCCGGCGGAAACTTCGCCGACCACGCTGCGGCCATGGCCTTAAGGATGCGCGGCAAACCTTACGAGGGTGATGCTTACCAGGAGATCCGCAATGCCGGGTTCTGGGGGTTTTGGAAGCTTGGACGCGAGATTGTTGGTCCCGAGGGCGAGCTCGTCTATCCCGAGCGGTGCAATCGGCTCGATTACGAAGGTGAGATCGCGATTGTACTCGGCAAGAAGGGCGTCGATTTGAAGCCCTCGCAACTCAAGGATTATGTTTGGGGCGTCACGATGCTTGCGGACTGGAGCATTCGTGCACCGCGGGAGGCACCCGGCGGCCCGCTCAATTTTGGCTTCCCGAAGAATTTCGATACGTCGTGCTCGATGGGACCGTGTATCGCGGTAGGCGAGGCGGACCCCACGAATGTTGATATGGAGACGCTCGTCAACGGCGAATGCCGGCAGCGGTTTAACACGCGCGATATGGTGTTTACGTTCGGTGAATATCTCGAACATCTGTCGCGCGACTTTACGCTCTATCCGGGCGACGTCATCAGCGGCGGAACGGCAGCAGGCACGGCAGCGGATTCAAGCGAACTATTGCCTGACAACACGTCCGCCCCAGAGCGCTTCCTAAAGCCTGGCGACGTTGTGGAGATGCGCTCCCCATCAATCGGTTCGTTGCGGACGAGCGTCGTCGCGAAGAAACCATAAGATGCCCCGGAATGCTCCGAACTATCTCAGGCCAGGCGCCGCCGATCGCATCTTGGGTCATACCCTTGCATTTCTTGTCTGGATTGGCCTGATCCGCGGCCACTTCTACGTTCTCGAAGTCCGGGGCCGGAAGAGTGGCAAGACAATCTCTCTGCCGGTCGATCTGCTCGAACTCGAGCGGAGGCGTTATCTCGTTTGCGCCTGCGGCGATTCCAACTGGGTGCGCAATGCCCGCACGGCAGGCGAAGTGGTGCTCGTCCGCGCAATGCGCCGCCATCGCTATGCCGTGCGCGAGCTTCTCCCTGGGATGCGTCCACCGGTTCTCAAAGCCTATCTTGACCGCTTCGCTAGCGAGGTTCAGCGATTCTTCCCGGTCCCGAAAGGATCGGCGGTGGAAGCGTTCAACGATATAGCGCCGCGGTACCCGGTCTTCGAGTTGCAGCCGCTGGGTGAGACCACTCGCCTTAATAGAGCCCGGGAATGAGCCGTGATGTGCCGCTGCAGTAGACATCGTATTCGGCGCCGAACTGCGTTCGCAGCAGCGTCTCTTCCGCGTTTATTCGCGCGAGGAGCGGCGGAATAAGGAGCGTCGTAAGCAGCACGCCGACCCCCGAACGAAAGGCAAGCGCCCAGCCCAGCGAGTTGACGAGCAACCCCAGATAGCTGGGGTGGCGAATGGTGCCATACGCACCACTCGTAACCAGCGTATGCCCGGGCTGGATGGCCACTAACCCGCTGAACCGGGGGCCGAGCACAAAGACCGGCCAGATCCGCAGCGCGCCACCAACGGCGAAGAGAACGACGCCAAACCAGCGAATGGTGTCCCCGTCAAAGGTCCAGAACCCTACCCGGTCAGTGTAGGCCGGCAGATAACCGGCCAGCACGCCGATCAGCCCGAAGGCTAGGATGACCCAGCGATTGGCACGATCCTCGCGGACGCCGGGGCTCAGATTACCGCTGCTAGAGAGCGCGATGCCGGATAGCACGAGAAGTGTGATCGCGAGAGCAATCAGGGCCGGGTGGGAGAAGAAGGCGGCAAACCCGCCCCAGCCAAAGATGGCAAGCCCGAGATAGGCAAGGGTCGCCGTGATAGTGATCAACGCTAATCTGGGTGTGATCATCATGGCCGCCTCACTTACACAATCGTTCTTTATACGAACCGACCTTGCCGATTGACCGCTGTCCACTCCGGGTGGACCTCCACCCAGGGCAGCGAAGTCTCCACCCAATCCCCGCGCGTGAGGAAGCGGCACTTAAGCCCGGTGAAGAGGCGATCTGAATTAAAGCGGTTTAACCAACGGACCGGGGCGCGCTGCAGAGGCTAATGACGGGCACCGCTCGGTTCCGGCCAAAGAGCCCGCCAGCGAAGACGCCTTCTTGACGCGGGTCAAGGTAATGTGCTGACGGGCTTTTGATTAAAATCCACGCAAGGTGGATATCTCGGCGATGATGGCGTCAGCCCAGGCTCGCGCCCGACCTCGGTTACGTCGCAAAGCCGAGCGACCAAAGGGTAGTGACTTGCGAGGACCCAAACGCCAGGAGCGGAAAAAATGAGTTTCGAAACGACTAGCCTACTGCTGAACTGGATGGAGATGGGGGTTCTGCTGGCGATCCTGTTCCGTCTTTCCAACACTTTTGAGCTGATCGCCAATACGCAGCGCGAGCTGAGACGCGCAATCCATCGTCTAGGCGAACGCCGTACCGCTGAACTAGGCATTAACCAGGCCTTCGGCGGGCCGGGAATCGCGTCGAGCTCTTGCTCCCCACACGCGGATACCGATACTGGGCGAAGTACTGGACCCACCGATTTGGCCCACTTATCGCCGTGACCCGGGTGGCCTGAAGTTACGCCGTCGCCCGCGCGCGCTGACGACGGTGTTTCGCTTTGAGTTTGGCCTTCCGTTTGCTTGCTCGGATTGCCTTACTCCCCTTGACGCTCTTCTTCACCTGTGGCTCCGATCTGGATGGGATCGGCGCATTTCTAGCGTGGATCGTGATCGGTGACCACCGCCGTCACGCGCCTCCGACCACTTGACCGAAGTCCCGCCCACCCCTTCGCCCCGCGCCCGCCGCACCGCCTTTTGGGGTCGAACGAGCGCCGTCGATAGTTTAGTTGGCCTTAGGGCCGGTCCCGTTTGTGGAATAAGGGCGTTGCGCTTTATCCGAATTCCCAGCCGCCTGCGGTTGGACACGGTCCTGCGATATCACCTGCCCGCCACCCGGCCGAGGGTAAAAACTTTGTGTCGATCCGAACACCGGCGACCGGGCGGTCTGCCCAGATGCACCACTGTCCGGCGGCAGCGCCGACACCGACTGGGCGTGCGCTGTTGCAGCTACGCCAGCCAACAAGCCGACACTCAGTATCGTCGATTTAAGCAAGCTCGCCATATGGGGACTACTCCAATTATCGATCGTGCCTTGTAGGCATGAACTCAGGATCGACACAAATGAAAATTGTGCAATGCAGCAATGAAAATCGTTCATTTTTTCCAACACAACGATTGCTGCCGGTGTTAAGAACATAACCATCGAGGTGGTCCGTCGGACCACTCCTGGTAGCTGACATCATCATGGTCAAAAATTTTCGGTTGTACTTTCTTGTCGCCGCCGCTGCCTGCCCGCTCTTTGTCGCACACCTGTCGGACAATCGACTTTTAATTTTTCCAGATGGTCTCTGAATTATCGATTTGTTGGCGGGTGCACAAGGATCGGACCTTTGACCCGCTAAGTTAGAGTGCACGTTTTTCGCTAGTACGTTCCTCTACGTTGCAGTTTGTTAACTGCTTGGCAGATCTTCGCTTACGCTGCTTGCCCGATAGACCCGCCGGAGTGCCTCGACGGTCGCCGAGAAGCTGAGCAAGAGGGTTGTCGAACGGATCGGGGTCGCGAAGCAGGATGTGGTTGTTTGGATGATACCCTTCCGGGGTTCGGCATCCGCGTGAAGCCGAGCTATATCAGCCAATATCGTACCGGACCACGGTGCATCAAGGGGCTGAACGGTTGGTCAACGTGGCCCGTCGTTGAAATGAAAATTGCCGGTTTTCAGAACGGACGCCAGCGCAACGCCGCTCCTGCTCGCAAGATTGCAACTTCCCGCATATCGCAGGCAAGCTTGAGGCCATACAAAAGAGGGGTCGCAAGCGATTTCGATCAGACGCGCTCGCATAATATGATCCCGTTTATCGGGACTTCGGCCCATCCGCATGGTCTTCTAACAACGAAAGCCGATCCAGCATCGAACCGACCTCGACGCGTTGCGCTCGGATGTACTCATAGTACAGCCGCTCGAGCCGGCGGTATGGCGAGCCGCGGACGCTCGCGAGCATGTCGCGCCGCTCGTCGCGGCTGGCGAGGATGGTGTCGTATTTCTCGCGAAAATATCGGAGATTGGCGTCCAGCTTTACAAACCGTTCGTCCGACAGCAAATCGATCGCTCGCTGCGTCTTGCCCATCCTGAACGGCGATTGGAGCGTGAACAGGCGAAACGTTGTATCGTAGAGGTCGTTCGGCTCATGGACCGGCAGGGTCTTGAGCAGCGCACCGTGGCGCGTGGGCAGCCAGTGAAATTCGTGCAGCGCGTCCCGCTCGGGCCCGTTTTGCTGTATTTCCCGATAGTCGCTGATATTGCCCTCGGTGCCGAGCTCGGCCAAGTCCACAAATTCGTTTGCAGGCACTGCGAGGTTGAATATCTGACGGAATTTAACGGCCTGCACCGACAGTGGAGACCAGATGTTGGCGGCTGCCAGGGCGTTCCGCAATGTATGGGCGCAGTTGTCGGCCCAGACACTCCAATTGTAGTCGCCGTTGCCCTCGGCGTATTCGCGGTTCTTGTCGTTCAGAAAAGCAATGATTTCGTCCAACATGCTCTCGGTCACGGGAACGCGTGCACAGAAAACCGACCGTGCGAACTGCAGTGCGAGGTCCGTGCCGATCCCCTCGTTCGCGACGAAATTCTCGAGGCCGGCCCCGGCACTGGCGCCTGGGTAATCGTGAAACTCCACTCCTTTATAAACTCCCTTGCCGATCGCATCGCGTACACTGGCCTCGAAACGTGCTTGGGTCAGACGCTCACCGAATTTGAGGTTGCCCTGATAAAAAAGTTCGTACCCTGGAATCGCGACCCAGTTGACGTTCCGGAACCAGCGGCCCACGCTAACACCTGCACCGTGCTCGGGATCGTCCAGCTGGGTCGCTGTGACTCGGCACCGCCGCAGCTGCGGGAATGGCGCCTGCTCGTCCTTGCAGGCACCTTTGATGTACATGACTGCGTGGCCTGCGACCCCGCCCTCGCCCTTCAGCTTGGAGCGAAATTGGCTCGTCGCACAGAGCTCCACGTAATACAGAAAGAGCTGATCGTAGACTGGGTCGGGACGCCGCTCGACGATTATGCGATCCGGCTTTAGCATGAACCGCGAAATTATTCCGTCATCACCGCATCCGCCCAGGAAGAGGGCGATCCCGGCCACGACCAAAATGGTACGCATTTCTATCCCGATGCCGCAGCGATCATCGCAAGGGAAGTTGGTCAGCTTCCGCCAGAGAGGCGACCATCTCCGCGTGCAGTGCAACCAGCGTCGTTGCCGCGGCAGCACTCGAGCTCTGCATGACAATCGACATCAAGATCCCCACTCCGGCGAGAACCCATTGCCAACCGAAGCCGTTTCCGCCAATTGCATCGAGGTTCCAGGAAATTCGATGCCGATGAAAAGCAGCCCAAAGCCGGCGAGGATCGCTCCCAGTGCGCGCGTTCTGCCTTTGGCGATCAGCCAGAGAAAGGCGCCGATGCCGAGCATCGGCAGAGCTCCAGCGGAAATGCTCACGCGAAAACCAAAGATCGCGACGAGCCACGGCGTTGATGTCGTGCCGAAAGTCGCGCCGACAATCACCCCCACCGCCTGCGGGAAGGTAACCAATCCGGTGCTGACAAAGCCGATGACGGTCAGCGTTGTCGCGGTCGAGGATTGAATGGCCACTGTGAAGAGTGCACCCGATACAATCGCACTCAACCGGCCGGCAACAAGCGTCTGCAATGCCCGACGCAGCGAGTCACCCGCAAGTCCCTTCAGACCTTCCGTCAGATGGTGGATCCCGAGCAGGAACAGGCCCAGTCCACCCAAGATCGTTATGGCGGCGGAGGCGTTCATCAACTCCCTTTAGTGCCGAGCCTTATTTTGCTCGGTGTCCTTTGGTCGATCGGCGAAGCCTTGACCGTATCGGATCCGTAGCGTCTGCGGTCGACTATGAGCCGCGTCGTCTGCTGTTAAAGCGCCCGCTTGGTAACATTTCCGTAATAAACAAGGACAAGCTGAGCGGTTGTCAATGGAATTCTACCTCACCGGGCATTATCAGGCCGCAGGTGGTGTCGATTGGGACGGCGAGCATAGTCTCGCGACCCACAGCGCGAGACAATAGCGCTAGATCCCAATACCCTTAGGCGTGCCGCCGGATACCGCTTACAATTCTTTATCAATGGCCTAGCTTTGCCGACAGGGATCGGGCTGGACCAGATTTTGCCGAGCTGTCATGGTTGCACCCGCGGCAAAGTATCTATCCCGCGTCCAATCCGAGAAAGACGACGCCCAGTGGCAACCACCAGAGCCGACAGCTCCAGCCGCAATATCGTTCTCATCGACTTCGCATTGCAGGGCGGCGGGGCGCACGGCGCCTTTACCTGGGGCGCTCTCGATCGCCTGCTGGAGGAGCCTTGGCTGCAGATCGACGGCATCTCGGGGACCTCCGCGGGGGCCATGAACGCCGCCGTGCTTGTCGACGGTCACGCCAAAGGCGGGGCGGATGCAGCGCGCTCCGCACTCGAGACGTTCTGGCGTAGCGTATCGCGAGCAGCTTTGCTGAGCCCATTGCGCCGCAGCTTTCTCGACGTGCTTCTCGATCGTTGGAGCTTGGACCATTCGCCTGTCTTCGTCGCAATGGACATGATGGCGCGGTTGTTCTCGCCTTACGACCTGAACCCCGGAGGGTTCAATCCGCTGCAGAAAATCCTGGCGGAGTGCATCGATTTCGAGCGGCTCGGGCAGGCGCCGATAAAGCTGTTTATCACCGCCACGAATGTCCGCACCGGCCGGGGCCGGGTGTTCCGCAACCGTGAGATTACGCCAGAGGTGCTGCTCGCTTCGGCGTCTCTGCCGACCATGTTCCAGGCCGTCGAAATTGAGGGCGATAATTATTGGGACGGCGGCTATTCCGGGAACCCCACCATCACCCCCCTAGTAAGGGAATGTAAGTCACACGATACAATTCTGATACAGATCAATCCCGTCGAGCGCCCCGGCACGCCAAAGACCGCCCGGGAAATTCTCAATCGCCTCAACGAGGTCTCCTTCAATGCTGTTCTGCTGAAGGAGTTGCGCATGATTGCGCTGCTGCGGCAAATCGCCGATCCCGGCGATACTGAAGGCGCTCTGTGGGCAGGCATGCGCATTCACCGCGTAGCGAGCGACCTAATGGTCAATCTTGGCTATTCCTCGAAACTCAATGCCGAGTGGGATTTCTTGTCCATGCTTCGCGACGCCGGACGACGCGCCGCAGAAGCGTTCCTCGCGGCCCATAGCGGCGATTTGGGCCGCCGTTCATCCCTTGATCTCGACGTGCTGTTGGAGACCGTGTGAGGCAATGGGATTGTTCGGCATCCTGCTCGGCCTAGCGCTACTCGTCTGGCTGGCATATCGCGGTTGGAGCATTCTGCTGCTGGCCCCCGGGGCAGCGCTCATCGCCGCTGCATTTGCCAGAGGGCCGCTGCTCGCCTACTGGACCCAGACCTTTATGGACAGCGCCTCGCGCTTCGTCGCGCAATTTTTCCCACTGTTCCTGCTGGGAGCCCTGTTCGGCAAGCTGATGGAGGACAGTGGTTCCGTCGCAGCAATTGCCGACTTCATGACCAAACAGTTGGGGCCGCAGCGCGCCATACTAACCGTCGTGTTGGCCGGCGCGCTGGTCACTTATGGCGGCGTCAGCCTGTTCGTCGCGTTCTTTGTGCTCGTCCCGATGGCGCAGGCCCTGTTCCGCACCGCGGTGATTCCCAATCGGTTGATACCCGGGGCCATCGCCCTGGGAACATCCACATTTACGATGTCGGCGCTGCCGGGGACCCCGGCAATCCAGAATGCGATCCCGATGCCATTCTTCGGCACGACGCCGCTGGCGGCTCCTGGGCTCGGGATCATCGCCTCGGCGATCATGCTTGTTTTTGGCCTCTGGTGGCTGGGACGCGCCGCAAATGCCGCCCGCCGAAGGGGCGAGAGGTTTAATCTAGCCTCTTCCGCTCCCGCCGATGAAGCTGCCGAAAACGAAATCGTTCGCCTGCGCGCCACCACGGCGCGCGAATTCGATCCGGCTGAAGTCCATCACGGCCGCCCTAGCCGGGAGACGCCGCCGATCGTCCTGGCAGCGCTCCCGCTCCTTGCGGTGGTGAGCGTCAATGTGCTGATGTCGCTGGTCATTCTGCCGCGCCTCGATGTTTCGTTTCTGGCCGAGGAGCAGTTTGGCGCGACTTCGCTCTCTGCCGTCGGCGGCGTCTGGGCGGTGGTGACCGCTCTTGCCGCCGCGATCGTGGCTGTCATTGCTGTCAACCGCCGGCGCTTGCGAGGTCTGCGCGAAACCATGGATGCCGGCGCCAATGCGTCGGTGCTGCCGGCGCTCAATGTCGCCAGCCTCGTCGGTTTTGGCGCGGTAGTCGCTGCGGTGCCAGCCTTCGCCATCGTTCGCAACTGGGTGCTGTCGATCGAAGGCGGACCGCTCGTTTCGCTGGCTGTTGCGACCAATCTGCTGGCGGCTCTCACCGGCTCCGCCTCGGGCGGTCTGACGATAGCGCTCGATGCGCTGGGCGAGACGTACATGCGCCTCGCTGAGGCGCACGGCATCGATCCGGCACTGCTGCATCGGATCGCCGTGATGAGCGCCGGCACACTCGACAGCTTGCCGCAGAACGGCGCGGTCGTGACCTTGCTCGCGGTGTGTGGTTCAACCCATCGTGAAAGCTATTTCGACATTGTAATGTCCGCGATTGTCGGCCCGATAATCGCGCTCGCGGCGGTGATCGCGCTCGGCTCGGCTTTCGGGTCATTTTGAGATGGAGACTCGATTTCTGGATTCTGACGATCGTTTCTCTATCATCTAAGAGGAGGGGAGGCATGATATTGAAGGGGTGGACCGCTGCGGCCGCACTGGTATTGCTCGTGCCTTGTGCGCCACGTGCTGCGACCGAGGCGAATTTCGGCGCCAGCACGACGGGCGATCTGGTCGAGCTTTGCAGCGCGACGCCTGACAACGGGATGGGGACCGCCGCCGACAACTTTTGCGAAGGCTACCTCCAGGGCGCTGTTACGGTCGAAATGCTGAACATGGCCGCGTTTCGCGGACCGAAACTGTTCTGTCTACCGAACCCCCCGCCGACACGCGCGGCGACGATGAGCGAATTCGTCAGTTGGGCACGCGCCACACCGGATCGCATGGCCCAATCATCGACCGATGGGTTGTTCCGCTTTCTAAGCGAACGCTACCCTTGCCCGCCATCGCGCTGAATCAACAAGGGGCATCGCATGAAAAAGTTTTTGCTCGTCGCCGCTCTCTCTTTGCCGGTCATCGCCTGTGCCGACATGAACCCGACCCAGCAGCGCGCGCTCACCGGTACGGCCGCCGGCGCTGGTGTCGGCGCAGTATTTGGGGCGATCGGCGGAAACGCGGGGCTCGGCGCCGGGATCGGCGCCGGAGCCGGTTTGCTAGGCGGCCTGCTCGTCGATCAGTCCCGCCGCTCTCAGGATGCAGCATTCCAGCAGGGATACACGGCTGGGCGACAGCGGGGCTCACCAAGCCCGCCCCAGTGAACGAGGAGCGGCCGACGGCCGCTTTAACGTCGCCCTTGCCAACTCCCTGTCATCCAAACGGTGTTGTCAGGTTAACTTTTCGCGATCAGAAAAGCCCGAAGCAGGGACGCGCGATTACGCTACCACGACTGCATTCCGCCATTCGCTCGCCGCCTCGGCTCGGAAGGTCCGCAGCGTCGATCGCGATACGAGATGGCGTTGAAGGTTGAAGGTGTTGTGAACGGCGGCATGCATGCTGAGGAAGCGCTGAGCGGATCGAGCCGATTTGAACCGCTGCATCTTGCGCTCTCGTCGCCGTACAGGCTGATGCGAGTTCTCCGCCCGATTGTTGCTCCGAAGCCCCTGTTCGTGCCGACAGCTCAGTCGTAAGCGCCGCCGCGCATCAGCGGTTTTGGAGCCGATAGCGGAGCCAAACCACGCCGCCCTCCAGCACCTCGGTACTCACCAAGGTCATCGCGGTGATCGGCGCCGCTACGCCGGCATCCCTGTCGCTCGAGTCGAAGATGCTCGGCGCGCCCTTTGCGCCGTCGACGGCGGGGCAGATCGCAAGGCTGATCTCGTCGATCAGGCCGGCCCGTAGAAAGGCTCCGTTCGAGCCGCCGCCACCTTCGAGCAGCAGGTGTTCGATCCCCAGCGTGCGGTTCAAAATCTCCAGCACCAACGCCAGATCGAGCTCCTGCTCGCCGGCGAAAATGTAGGAGATGCCATCCTGGCGAAGGCCCGCCAGATGCGCGTCGGAGACCTGCTCGGTCAGCACCGCGACGACCGGGTCGCCGCCTATATCAGACCGCCCCCAGGCGATCTTGCCCTGGGCGTCGAGTGCGATGCCGTAAGCTTTCGCTCCGCGCCGCGCGAACCAGGGCTCCCGCGGATAGGTCTGATCCGTGTGGCTAGGGTAGGTCTGCGCCTTGGCGTATTCGCTGCCGGTGACGCGGCCGATCAGCCACGAGCCGCCGCCGAGCTCTTCGTGTATGCGCTCGAACAGCCCCGCCATGCGGTTTTCGCTCGGCCGCCAGCGACTGCCGAGGATGCGGCCGTCGACGCTCGAATTCATGTGGCAGATTACATAGGGCTTCATCTCGCATCCCCTGCTGCCACCCGTACTCAGGCGGGACGGCTCCAGCCCACCCAGTTGCACACCGCTTCGCCCATGACGAACTCGAGGTCGCGGCCCTTGAGCCATGGCAGCTCCTCGGTGAACACCGTCACGCATTGCCGCCATGAGCACGGCATCCGGGTGATGTCGGTGCCCCAGAACATCCGCTCGGGGCCGAACGCGTCGAAGCAGCGGTGCAGGTGCTCGTGAAAGCTGCGGAACGGATAGGCGTCCTCGGCATAGCCCGCTTGACCCGTCGCCTTGACCGCGACGTTCGGGTATTTGGCGAGTGCGAGCAGCTCTGGCTGGAACCGATAGGCGGCCTCGCCTTTGCTGCCCGGCGGTACCGCCATGTGGTCGACGATCAATTTGAGGCCAGGGTGGCGCTCGGCGATCTGGCCGACGATCGGCAGGAACAACGCGGCGGCTAGCGCCACCGGCACGCCGGCCCGCTCGGCCGCGGGCCACAGCCAGTCGAGCGTCCCGTCGGTCATCCACTCCCGCTTGTGCCGCTCGTTGAAATAGAAGCGCAGCCCGACCATGCCCGGCCGCTCCTTGCGCTGGGCGACGAGGTCGCGGCCGTTCGGGTCGTCGAGATAGAACCAGCCCATGATGCGGAAGCGATCGGGATATTTCCGCACTGCTTCCATCGCCAGCTCGTTCGAATCCGGGTCCCACAGCACCGGGTGGATCAGCGCGCGGTCGATGCCGGCTTCATCCATCGCGGCGATCGCCTCCTCTGCCGAGTAAGGCTCCTGGCGGTGCGGCGGCGATGGCGTGCCCTTTTCCCAGAGATGAATCTGCGCGTCGACGATCAGCATCTGGCGTACCCTTTCGATCCGAAGATATCAGCTGCCCTAGAATACGCTGATCGCTAAAATCTGCTGATAGCGCCCAACGCGGTTTCAGAAAGGGCCGCCTACGGCGCAGAGCGGCCGATAGAGCCGCGATCGACGCCCGACCGGAACTGCCCCGAAGGCGATCTCCGCGTCACCGGAAAAGATCGGCGGCTAGGATGGAAACCAGACCGTGGACGGAACGCCTTCGAGCGACGCCGTTCGCCCATACCGTTCAAAGGTCGGGTTTGAAGTAATCGCGTTGGCGGGGCCAGCAATCCGGGGGAAGGCGCTGGCTCGCTATCAATTACCAACTGCACGTCCCCGCGCACGGATCTCGGATGAGGAGATGTCAAAGCGGAAACGGTGCTCTGGGATTTCGGTGAAGAGATCGGCATAACGCCGCGGCACGGGGATGTCGTTCAGGGCGCGTACGCGCACCAGATCGGTGCCCGCCGGCACCGGCTATATCTGCCCAGTATAACGCCGTACCGCAATCACCGATAGAGCCTAATATTGCGCTTTGCTGCATCTGCAGCAAAGCTGCGCCTAAAGTCCCGCATTGGTTGTAGCGCCCGCGCGCGTCGACGATGCGCGCCGGACTCTCGTGAACCGAGCCGCCTCGCGGCGTCTCGACAACCGCCCGTCTCGCGCGCGCAACAGAAAAGAGATCAGGAGTAAGCAACTGATATTCCTAGATTCAGGATCTGCAAAACAGGTGAAAACAGGACGGAAAAACGCAACGGCGGCAATCTGCGACATCGGCTGGCTCCAGGTGGCAAGCGCGTCGGGGACGAAAGCAACGATATGGGTTCACGGTATGTTCGCTTCAACGCCGGATCCGATGGCGCGCCGGAGGAATCAGCCGTCGGCAAAGTCACTGCGAGCCCGCGCCTCCTTTCTCCGCGTCGCGAGGGAAGCGGTAGCGACGCCAGCAGCCCCGCTACCTGGTCGACCGGCACGATAGCAGCGATCGGAGCGACACGACGGCACAATTCGGGCAGCTGAGCGCGGGCGCGCGTCAACGGTACCTGTGGGTCCATCGTTCCAATCGAATGTTGTACAACTCGGGGGAGTTGTACAACATGATGCGTGTGTCTCATCCGCGTCTCAGTCGGGCGCGCCAAGCATCAAACAGCCGTCGGATCGGCATCCGCGGTCCGCACCGCTTGACGGGTGAGTAGGAATATTCTACCTGTCTATCTACCTTGACACCAACAATATGCCTCTCAGCATCAAAGATCCCGAGACCGAGCGACTTGCCCGTGACCTTGCGCGGCGCACCGGTGAGAGCATCACGGTCGCCACTCGCAGGGCGCTGCAAGAACGTCTGCGCCGTGTCAGAGGCGCAGAGCGAAGGTCGCTTCTTCTAGCGGACCTCGCGGCGATCCGGCGCCGATGCGCCGAACTTCCCGTGCTTGACCCGAGGACACCGGAAGAAATCATCGGCTATGACGAAAGTGGGCTGCCGCGGTGATGGTAATCGACACCTCGGCGATCGCTGCCATTTTGTTTGACGAGCCGGATGCAGCCGCATTGGAAGGCAAGATCGTCGATGATCCTGTACGGCTTATGTCAGCCGCTACATTCCTGGAGGCAACCATCGTCATTGAGGCGCGCCTGGGCGATCCCGGAGGCCGTGAATTCGATCTGTGGCTGCACCGGGCAGAGGTCGAAATACTCCCGGTGGACGCCGAGCAGGCTGACATGGCGCGCCGTGCTTGGCGGCGTTTTGGCCGGGGCAGACATCCTGCCGGGCTCAACTATGGCGATTGCTTCTCCTATGCGCTGGCGGCCACGCACGACGAGCCATTGCTGTTCAAAGGCGACGATTTCACGAAGACTGATGTGAAGGTCTGCCCATGAGGCCCTCGCGCGATTACCCCGGATATAGCG
>Ga0306926_10000652_pt1 | contig 32742 bp, 29 predicted proteins | sample flu12Cox44000178_FD_203759 | JGI IMG/M metagenome (GOLD analysis project Ga0306926, IMG submission 203759) | Lab enrichment of tropical soil microbial communities from Luquillo Experimental Forest, Puerto Rico - flux8day.12C.oxic.44.000.178 (v2)... | ecosystem: Environmental > Terrestrial >...
GGCCGGGTCCAAACAGTCCATTCTGCTCAACGCGGCCGCGCCGAGGGCGTTCGTCCGCCAGATGGAGTCGACAAGCCGTGATCTCTTCGCCACCCTTGCGGCGTGCGGCTGTGGCCGCACTGGCTGCGCTCGCCATAACCTGGCCGGGAATGCTCTCCACTCGCGCCCAGGCGCAGTCGCGCGATAGCTTTTCTCGGACCTCGCCTTCGGGCAGCTATCTCGCCGCTCGGCACGCGGGTGGTCAGCGCGATGCCGCGGCTGCGGCGTCCTACTACCGCGCCGCGCTGCGCGGCGATCCCCGCAACAACGAGCTGCTCGGCCGCACCTTCCTGGCGGTGCTGGCCAATGGGGAGGTGGACGAGGGAGTGAAGCTTGCCGAGCGCGTGCTGCAGGTCGACAAGAACGATCGCATCGCGCGGCTCGTCCTTGGGGTACGCGCGATCAAGCAAAAGCAGTATCCGGCCGCGCGCCGCGAGCTCGCCCAGTCGATCCGCGGGCCGATCACCGACCTCGCAGCGACGCTGTTGTCGGCCTGGACGATGGCGAACCCGACCGAGGCGAAGCAGGCGACCGACTCCATCGACAAGCTCGCCGGCGCGGATTGGTACGCCATCTTCAAGGAGCTGCATGCCGCGTTGATCCTCGACGTCGCCGGCCAAAAGAAGGAGGCCGCCAAGCGCTTCGAGCGCTCCTACAAGCTCGATCCGACCGCGCTGCGCGTGGTGCAGAGCTATGGAAGTTTTCTCTCGCGACAAGGAAACAACGCCGACGCGTTGAAGGTTTTCGCCGCGTTCGAGGAAGCTCTGCCGCGCCATCCGCTGATCGTCGAGGCGACCAACGAGCTCAACGCCGGCAAGAAGCTCCCCATGATGGTCGACACGCCGCAGACGGGTGCTGCCGAGGTGCTCTACGGGCTCGGTGCCGCGCTTGGGCGGCGCGGCGGCGAGGATCTCGGCCTCATCTACCTGCAGCTTTCGCTCTATCTCGCGCCCTCGCATCCGCTCGCTTTGCTTTCGCTCGGCGACCTCTACGAGGCGATGAAGAAGCCGGAACTCGCCAACCAGACTTATGAGCGGCTGCCGCTGAATTCGCCGCTTCACCGCAATGCGCAGATCCAACTCGCGCTCAATCTGGATTCGCTCGATCGCACGGACGAGGCGAAAGCAAGCCTCGAAAAGCTGATCGCCGCCAACCCGCGCGACCTCGAGGCGATCATGGCGCTCGGCAACGTGCTGCGCGGACGCAAGCAGTTTGCGGAATGTGCCGACGTCTATTCCAAGGGTGTCGACACCATCAGCAAGCCCGAGAAGTCGAACTGGGTGATCTTTTATTTCCGTGGCATCTGCTTCGAGCGCGCCAAGCAGTGGGCGAAGGCGGAGGCCGATCTCAAGAAGTCGCTCGAGCTATTTCCCGACCAGCCGCACGTGCTCAACTATCTCGGCTATTCGTGGATCGACCAGGGCATCAATCTCGACGAAGGCATGCGCATGATCAAGCGCGCGGTCGAGCAGCGCGCCGACGACGGTTACATCGTCGACTCCCTGGGTTGGGCCTATTACCGGCTCGGCAACATGGAGGAGGCGGTCAAGCAGCTCGAGCGCGCGGTCGAACTCAAGCCCGAGGATCCCACCATCAACGATCATCTCGGCGATGCCTATTGGCGGGTCGGACGCATGCTGGAGGCGCGTTTCCAGTGGTCGCATGCGCGCGACCTCAAGCCCGAGCCCGAGGATCTCGTCAAGATCGAAGCCAAGCTGAAATCGGGGCTTCCCGACGATACCGCCTCGGCGGCGGAGGCCGAACACAAGAAGCCCGGCGGCGGCTGAGGCTGATGACGGCGGCCGCGGGCGCCGAAAAAGCGCCCGCCAAGGTCAATCTGACGCTGCGCGTGCTCGGCCGCCGTGCCGACGGCTATCACGACATCGAGAGCCTCGTTGCTTTCGCCGGCGTAGGCGATGCTCTGACCTTCACGCCCGGCGGCACCTTGGCGCTCGCGGTGGGCGGGCCGACCTCGGCCGCCGCGGGCGATGTCGCCGACAACCTCGTGCTCAAGGCCGCCCGCGCGCTCGCCGAGCGGGTCGAGGGCCTCAAACTCGGCCGCTTCACGCTGTCGAAGCGTTTGCCGGTCTCGGCCGGACTTGGCGGCGGCTCGGCGGATGCGGCGGCGGCGTTGCGGCTTTTGGCGCGCGCGAACCGCATGGCGCCCGACGATCCCCGCCTCATGCAGGCGGCGCGCAACACCGGGGCCGACGTGCCGGTGTGTCTTGATCCGCGTGCGCGGCTGATGCGCGGCATCGGCGACGTTCTCTCCGCACCGCTCGATCTGCCGCGGCTGTTCGCGCTGCTCGTCAATCCCGGCGTTGCGGTGGCGACCAAGGACGTGTTCGCGGCATTGAGCATCCCGCCCGCGGCGCCGATCGCGCAAGCCCCCACGCCGCCGGAACCGGCCGGGCTCCTGGCCGAGATTACCAATGGTCGCAACGACCTGGAGGGCCCCGCGATCGAGCTCGAGCCTGCGATCGCGGACGTGCTCGCCGTGCTTCGCAAGCTGCCCGGCTGCCGGCTCGCCCGCATGTCGGGATCGGGCGCGACGTGTTTCGGGCTATTCGATTCGACGCGCGCGACCACGGCGGCCGCCCGCACGCTGCGGGTCGGCTATCCGGCGTGGTGGACGCGCGCGACCGTGCTCGGCGGTTAGCGCGAGGGCGACCGCGCGCTAGTTCGAGCGGCAGATGCAGAACTCGACGGTCTCTTCCAGCGCCTCCTTCATCGGCGAGGCCGGAAACAAGGCGAGCGCGTCCGTGGCGATCGCACCATAGTGCCGTGCGCGCTGGATGGTGTCTTCGAGCGCGCGGTGCTTCATCATCAGGCCGATCGCATGCTCGAGGTCGGCGTCGGTCGCGTCGCCCTCCTCGAGCGTGCGTCGCCAGAACGCCCGTTCGCTCTCCGATCCGCGGCGGAACGACAGCACCACCGGCAGCGTGATCTTGCCCTCGCGAAAATCGTCCCCAGTGTTCTTGCCGAGCTTGGCCGCCTTGCCGCCGTAATCGAGGGCGTCATCCACGAGCTGGAAGGCGATACCGAGGTTCATCCCGAATGAACGGCAGGCGCTCTGCTCGTCTTTGGGGCGCGAGGCGAGCGCCGGTCCGACCTCGCAGGCGGCGGCGAAGAGCTCTGCGGTCTTGGCGCGAATGACCGCGAGGTAGTCGTCCTCGGTGGTAGCGGTGTTCTTGGCCGCGCCGAGCTGCATCACCTCGCCTTCGGCGATGACGGCGGCGGCCGAGGACAGGATTTCGAGCGCCTTGAGGGAAGCGACTTCGACCATCATCTTGAACGCCTGGCCGAGTAGGAAATCGCCGACCAGCACGCTCGCCTCGTTGCCCCACAGCATGCGCGCGGCGAGCTTGCCGCGCCGCATCTCGCTTTCGTCCACCACGTCGTCATGCAGCAACGTGGCCGTGTGCATGAATTCGACGGCGGCCGCGAGCTTGACGTGGCCCGCGCCGGCATAACCAGCGAGCCTCGCCATGGCTAGCGTGAGCATCGGGCGCAGCCGCTTGCCGCCGGACGAGATCAGGTGATTGGCGACCTCGGGAATCATCGCGACTTGCGATCCGGTGCGCGACAATATGGTCGTATTGACGCGTTCCATGTCGGCGGCCACGAGCTCGCTCAGACGATCGATGGTGGCGGGCGAACGGCTTTCAAATGGGACGATGACGGCCAAGAGACGTGCTCCGGAGGATGTCCCGAACGCAAGGACGTGAGAGCATAGAAACGCTATGGTGACGCGGCAAGTGCGCCAAAACGCACATCTTCGCGAGCACGCGGTTTCGAAAAGAGGAATTGATGAAGCCCGTTCCGGTACGTGCCGGGGAGTGGCAGCCGCGTACCGGCCAACGCGTGGCGGTCCTGGTGCCTTGCTTCAACGAGGAGGCGACCATCGGCAAGGTGGTCGCCGATTTTCGCGCCGCGCTGCCCGAGGCCACGATCTACGTCTACGACAACAATTCCGCCGACCGCACCAGCGAGGTCGCGCGCGCCGCCGGCGCGCTGGTGCGGCGCGAGCGGCATCAGGGCAAGGGCAACGTCGTGCGGCGAATGTTCGCCGATGTCGACGCGGACCTCTATGTTCTGGTCGATGGCGACGCCACCTACGATGCGGCGAGCGCCCGCGTCATGATCGCGCGTCTCGTCGAAGAGCGTCTCGACATGGTGGTCGGGGCGCGCGTCGATCAAGACGAGGCCGCCTACCGCCGCGGTCATCGTACTGGAAACCGGCTGCTTGCGGAATTTTTCGCGTTGGCCTTCCACCGGACCTTCAGCGACATTCTCTCCGGCTACCGCGTGTTCTCGCGACGGTTCGTGAAGTCGTTTCCGGTGCTCTCGAGAGGCTTTGAGATCGAGACCGAGCTTTGCGTGCACGCGCTCGAGCTGGAACTGCCGGTGGCCGAGGTCCCCACGCCTTACTACGCGCGCCCGCAAGGGTCGGTGTCGAAGCTCAGCACCTGGCGCGATGGCTTGCAAATCCTATCCACCATCGTCGGTCTTTACCGCTCGGAGCGGCCGCTCGCTTTTTTCTCCGGGCTCGGCATTGCGTTCGCGCTCGTTTCCGTCGGCCTGGCGATCCCGATCTTCGTGACCTATTTCGAGCAGGGCATCGTGCCGCGTATTCCTACGGCAATTCTCTCCACCGGCCTGATGCTGTTGGCGTCGCTTTCGATCGTCGCGGGCCTCGTGCTCGACACCGTGACGCGCGGCCGCCGAGAGGCCAAGTTGATCGCCTATCTCGAGCAAGCGGCGCCCGGCGAGGAGTGGGAGCGGCGACAGGGTTGAGGAGGGGGATGCGGTGAGCGAGTTTGGAGCCGACGACAAGCTCGAGGACGAAGGCAGGTGGCGCGAGCTCGTGCGCACCAACGATGCCGTGCTGGTCTCGGCGGTGGGCGCCTTGCTCGATGCCGCCTACATCCCCCACGTCGTGCTCGACCAGAACATGAGCGTGCTCGAGGGCTCGATCGGCATCCTGCCGCGCCGCATCTTGGTCAACGAATGCTGCGTCGATGATGCGCGCGAATTGCTCGAGGACGCCGGGCTCGGCCACGAGCTTCGTCCCGATGTCCGCTGAAGTCACCGAGGATGCCGCGCTCGGCGGCAGGCTGCGGCTCAAGCAACCGAGACGGGGACACCGGGTCGGCCACGACGCAATGCTGCTGGCGGCGGCCTGTCCGGCGCGCGCGGGCGAACGCGTGGTCGATCTCGGGGCCGGGGTGGGCGCGGCCGGGTTGGCGCTCGCGCTTCGCGTCGAGGGCATCGACGTCGTGCTGGTCGAGGTCGATGCGGGGCTCGCGCGGCTTGCAGCGCAGAACGCGCAACTCAATGGACTGGGCGCGCGGGTGAACGCGGCCGTCCTCGACGTGGCCGCGCCGGCGCGGGCCTTCGCGGCCGCGGGACTCGGACCCGAGTCGGTCGCGCGCGTCCTTATGAATCCGCCGTTCAACGATCCGGCGCGGCAAAGAGCCTCCCCCGACCGTCGGCGCCGTCTCGCCCATGCCGGGCCCGTTGGCGCGCTCGCCGTCTGGATCAAGACGGCGGCGCGGCTGCTGCGTCCGCGCGGGACGCTCACGATGATTTGGCGGGCGGACGGTCTCGCCGAGGTCTTGGCCGCGCTGGCCCCGGCCTTCGGCGCGGCGACCGTGCTGCCGGTGCATTCGGGGGAGGAGGAAGCGGCGGTCCGCGTTCTGGTGCGCGCGACGAAGGCAAGCCGCGCGCCCCTCGTGCTGCTGCCGGGCTTCGTCCTCAACGACCGTTCGGGACGCCCGACTGCGCAAGCCGAATCGGTGCTGCGCGCCGGCGCCGCGCTGCCGCTGAGTGAAATCTGAACGCGTGGGCGCCGATGTCGCGTTTCCGGCTGCGGATGCAAGTTAACTGGGGTTAACTTGAGCGCAACGCGCAGGCAGCCTAAGACGTGCCGTCGCGCGGTGCCGGAATAAAGTTCCCGGCGCCGCCTATGCTAAGGTGAGACCAAGACCGCAACGTCATGGCCGAGCAAAACATGCCCGAGCACTTGCAGCAGCTCTACGCGAGCGCGCGCGCAGCGCTGCAGCCGATATTGCCGAAGCGGCTGCGCGGTGTGCCAATCGTGCCGGTGGTGCGGCTCGCGGGGATCATCGGCTTTTCGACGCCGTTAAAACCCGGACTTACGCTCGCCACCGTTGCCCGTCCGCTCGAACGCGCCTTCAACATGCGTCGCGCGCGGGCGGTCGCGCTCGTGATCAATTCGCCCGGCGGCTCGGCGGTGCAGTCGCACATGATCTATCGGCGCATCCGCCAGCTCGCGGCCGAGAACGCACGTCCGGTGATCGCCTTTGCCGAGGATGTCGCTGCCTCTGGCGGCTACATGATCGCCTGTGCCGCGGACGAAATCTTCTGCGATCCGTCCTCGATCGTCGGCTCCATCGGGGTCGTCGGCGCCTCGTTCGGCTTTACCAAGCTGATGGAGAAGCTCGGCGTCGATCGCCGGCTCTATGTTGCCGGCGAGCACAAGGCTATGCTCGACCCGTTCCTGCCGGAGAACCCGGAGGACGTGGAGCGGCTCAAGGCGCTGCAACGGGACATCCACCAGGACTTCATCGGCCTCGTGAAACGCAGCCGCGGCGCGCGGCTCAAGGGTCCAGAAAAAACCTTGTTCTCCGGTGAATACTGGACCGGCAGCAAGGCGATCGAGCTCGGCCTTGCCGACGGCATCGGTGACCTGCGCGCGACGCTGCGCGCGCGCTTTGGCGACGATGTCGTCACCCCGCTCGTGGCCCCCGTGCGCGGCTGGTTCGGCCGCCTGCAGCCGGGCGTAGGTACGACGGATCTCGACGGTTTGCCGCGCCCTGCCGATTTCGCCGAGGACATCATCTCGGCGCTCGAAGCCCGCGCGTTATGGGCGCGTTACGGATTGTAAGGCGTTCGCAGAGGAGAGCATCCATGCGTCCCATCGTCATTTCGCCGTTGGTCAGGCTTGCGCTGGGCGCGCTCGGCACTGGTATCGTCGTGCGTTGGGTGGTGAAAGAGGCCCGCCGCATCAACGCGGAACTCGATCGGGTGAAGGCGGGAACCGATCCAACCGTGCGTGACACGTTGCCGACGCTGCGGCGCGATCCGCGCACCGGCGAATGGCGCGTGATGTGACGTTCCTGACACGGCCGCGCTATTCGCCCTTGATCCCCTTCTCGCGGATGAGCTTGCCCCAGCGGGCGATCTCCTGCTTGAGATAATGGGCAAAGTCCTCGGGCGTGCTCGGAGAGGCCGTCACGCCGGCCTGCGCCAGCCTGCGGCGCACATCCGCGTCGGTCAGCGCGGCATGGAAAGCCGCACTCAGCTTGGCGATGACGGCAGGCGCCGTGCCCGCCGGTGCCAGCGTCCCGGCCCATTGGTTGGCGACGGTATCGGGGAAGCCTTGCTCGACGAAGGTCGGCACGTCCGGGAAAATGGCGGAGCGTTCCTGCGACGTCGCCGCCAGCGCCTTGAGCTTACCGGCCTGGACTTGCGCCATGACGGTGGGAACGTCGCCGAACAGTCCGTCGAGCCGCCCGCCGATGAGGTCGGTCACCGCTTGCGACGCTCCGCGATAGGGCACCGCCTGAAACTTCACGCCCGCGGATGCCTGGAAGAGTTCAAGCCCGAGATGCGAGATGGCGCCTAGCCCGGTGACGCCGATGGTGATGGCGCCCGGCCGCTCTTTCGCCAAGGCGGCGAGCTCGCGCGCCGAATCGATCTTCATCGCGGCGTTCACGACCAGCATGGTCGAGTTGAACACCGCCATGCCGACGGGCGCGAAATCCTTGACCGGGTCGTAGGGGAGGTTGCTGTGCAGCGCCGGATTGATCGCGACGGCGCCCACGGTGGTGAAGAACAGCGTGTAGCCGTCCGCCTCCGACTTCGCCACGTATTCGGCCGCGATCGCGCCGCTGGCGCCTGGCCGGTTGTCGACGATGACGGTCTGTCCGAGCAAACTGCGCAGCCGTTCGGACAAGAGCCGCGCGACGAAATCGGTGGTGCCGCCGGCCGTGAAAGCGACCACCAGCCGGATCGGCCGGTTGGGATAATCCTGCGCCTGTGCGCCTTGCAACGCCGGCCAAAGCAGCGCGGCGACGATCAACGCGGCAAGTGGGCGGCGGATGACGATCATGGCGCCGAGCATAATGATGGATCGTGCGACCGTCATCGCGTCGCGCGCTCGCGTGCGCCATGCCCATGTTCTTGACCCCTCGGATGGCCGCCGGTAGGTCTAGCGCGCGCCCCGCGATGTCGGCTCAATCCGACCTCGGCGCCATCCATGCGCGCGTCGGCTGACTCGCGGCGGGCGTTGGTTCTTTGGCCTTTTCCGAGCCGCATGAGCAACGATCTCCCCGCCCATCTGCGTCCCGCGCGCTCGTTTCAGGGACTGATCCTGGCGCTGCAGCGCTATTGGGCGGACTACGGCTGCGTGATCCTGCAGCCCTATGACATGGAGGTCGGCGCCGGCACGTTTCATCCGGCGACGACGTTGCGCGCGCTCGGACCCAAGCCGTGGAACGCGGCCTATGTGCAGCCCTCGCGCCGGCCGAAGGACGGCCGCTACGGCGAGAACCCCAATCGCCTGCAGCACTACTATCAGTTCCAGGTCATCCTCAAGCCGTCGCCCGACGACATCCAGGACCTCTACCTCAAGTCGCTCTCCGCCATCGGCATCGATCCCAAGCTCCACGATATCCGCTTCGTCGAGGACGACTGGGAAAGCCCGACCCTCGGTGCCTGGGGGCTCGGCTGGGAGTGCTGGTGCGACGGCATGGAGGTGTCTCAATTCACGTATTTTCAGCAGGTCGCGGGCTTCGAATGCGCGCCGGTCTCCGGCGAGTTGACCTACGGTCTCGAGCGGCTCGCCATGTATGTGCAGGGCGTCGGCCGCGTTTTCGATCTCAATTTCAACGGCCGCGAGGGCGGGAAGAAGGTCACCTACGGCGACGTCTTCCTGCAGGCCGAGCAGGAATATTCGCGGCACAACTTCGAATTTGCAGAAACCGAGATGCTGTTCGAGCAGTTCAGGATGGCGGAGGCCGCCTGCCGCAAATACATCGAGGCCGGTTGGGTGACGGTCGGCAACAGCAAGCGCCACCTGATGGCGCTGCCGGCCTACGACCAATGCATCAAGGCGAGCCATGTGTTCAATTTGCTCGATGCGCGCGGGGTGATTTCGGTGACCGAGCGGCAGAGCTATATTCTACGGGTGCGCGAGCTCGCCAAGGCCTGCGGCGAGGCGTGGCTTGCGACCGAAGCGGGAGGAGCGCCGGGATGAGTGGACAGCCTGAAATCGGCGGACGGGCTCCGCTCGCGGTCGATGTCGAGGCCGGCAAGAGCTACTGGTGGTGCGCCTGCGGGCGCTCGAAGAGCCAGCCGTTCTGCGACGGCTCGCACAAGGGCACGGGGTTTTCGCCGGTCGAGTGGAAGGCGCAGCAGGCGGAGCAGGCCTGGTTCTGCGCCTGCAAGCGCACCGGCAATCGGCCTATGTGCGACGGCAGCCATAAGAAGCTGTGAGGTTCCGCGAATACGCGGGCGGCGCCGCCGCGGCGGCGATTCGGCTTGATCGATTTCGTGGCCGCACCGACTAGGCGTGCCAACCCCGCCGTTTAGGGCTTGCTCGGCTGCCCCGCCTCGCCAGGCCCCGCGGGTTCCGGCTGGCCGACGAAGACGATGTCGCCTTTGATCAGATCCTGGACCTTCGGCGGCCCGGACTTTTGCGGCCACAGATAGGTGACGTAGAGCCGCGCCGTGACCTCCAATCGCTCGTGCGCCGGCGTGATCAGGAGTGCCGCGGTGTGAACCTTGACCTCGGCGGGTTGGGCCCACGCGCCGGGAACCGGGCTCGCGGTCAAGAAGCCCTGGACGATGGAGGTGGCGACGACCTTGACGAAGCGCGCGAACTCGCCTTCGCGCACCGCGAACTGCGACTTGTCGAGCTTGGCGTCGTATGCGAGCACCCGGGGAAGTCCGAGCTTGGTCAGCGCCGGCTCGTATTTCTCGCCGAGATCGATGGTGACGCGGCCGTTGGCGTCGTCGCGCGCGTCCCAGAGGACGCGCATGGGCACGGCGGGTGGGCCTTCGCTCCCCTTGAGATACATGAGATAGGCCGTCTCATCGGCGCTGGCCGCAGCCGCGACCGCCAACGCCGCGACTGCGCACAGGACGGCGGCGCGCGCACCAGGGCTGCAGTCGAAAGTTTTCATCGCCTGCCTCAATCCCAAGCGAGATCGGCGCCATCGCAAGTGTGCGGCACGCCGAAGGGTCCCGCAAGCGCGCGCTCGCGGCGAGTTCGCGTTGGGGGGCCCGGTGCCCGCGCGCGCCCCACGCTTTTCGACTTAACAACGCCGAGCGCGCCTGCTACCTGCTCACGGTGCCCGACTTTCTGCTCGAACTGTTCTCCGAGGAAATTCCGGCGCGCATGCAGGCGCGCGCGGCCGAGGATTTGCGCAAGCTCGTCACCGAGGCGCTGGTCGGCGCCGGGCTCCTCTACGAGGGCGCCAAAGCCTTCGTCACGCCGCGCCGGCTCGCGCTCGCGGTCAAGGGGGTGCCGGTCAAGCAGCCGGACGTGAAGGAAGAGAAAAAGGGCCCGCGCGTGGGCGCGCCCGAGGGTGCCATCCAGGGATTTCTGCGTGCCGCCGGGCTCACATCGATCACCGAGGCCAAGGTGCAACCCGACAAGAAGGGCGACTTCTACCTGGCGGTGATCGAGAAGCCGGGCCGGCCCGCGATCGAGGTGATTGCCGAGATCGTGCCCGCGGTGGTCAAGACGTTCCCCTGGCCGAAGTCGATGCGCTGGGGCGAGCAGTCGGCGCAACCGGGCTCGCTCGGCTGGGTGCGGCCGCTGCATTCCATCGTCGCGACCTTCGGCCCGGAGACCGAGGAGCCCGAGATCGTCGCGTTCGCGGTCGACGGGATTGCGGCCGGCGACGAGACGCGCGGCCATCGCTTCATGGCGCCTCAGCCGTTCAAGGTGCGCCGATTCGAGGACTACGCCGCCAAGCTCGAAAAGGCCAAGGTCGTGCTCGACCCCGAGCGGCGCAAGGAAATGATCCTCGCCGACGCCAAGAACCTCGCCTTCGCGCAGGGCTTTGAGCTCGTCGAGGACGCCGGCCTCTTGGCCGAGGTCGCCGGCCTGGTCGAGTGGCCGGTGGTGCTGATGGGATCGTTCGACAAGGCGTTCCTCGCCATGCCGCCCGAGATCGTCCGCGCCACCATCCGCAACAACCAGAAATGCTTCGTGCTGCGCGACCCGCGCACGTCGCAGCTCGTCGACAAGTTCATCCTCGTCGCCAATATCGAGGCGGCGGACGGCGGCAAGGCGATCATCGCCGGCAACGAGCGGGTCATCCGCGCGCGGCTCGCCGACGCCAAATTCTTTTACGACACCGATCTCAAGACGCGGCTGGAGGACCGGCTGCCGAAACTCGAGCACATCGTCTTCCACGAGAAGCTCGGCACGCAGGCCGAGCGCATCGCGCGCATCGAGCGTCTCGCCGACGAAATCGCGCTGTCGCTGTCGAGTCAGCCCGAATTTTTCCCAGGGCAAACGCTTTCGCCCGACGATCTGCAACGCGAGCAGGATACTTACCGCGGGCAGGTCAGGCGAGCCGCGCGACTCGCCAAAGCGGATTTGCTCACCGAGGTGGTCGGCGAATTCCCCGAGCTGCAGGGGCTGATGGGGAAATATTACGCGCTGGCGCAGGGTGAGGACGCAAGCGTCGCGGCGGCATGCGAGGATCACTACAAGCCGCTCGGCCCCAATGACCGCGTGCCGACCGATCCGGTCTCGGTCGCCGTCGCGCTCGCGGACAAGATCGACACGCTGGTTGCATTTTGGGAAATCAATGAGAAACCGACTGGGAGCAAGGACCCCTACGCATTGAGACGTGCCGCTCTCGGAATAATCCGGATTATTCTAACGAATGAAATAAGAGTGCGCTTGTTTGCTTTCCTTATATTTCAACTGATTGTAACGCGAGGCCAGATAGAGCAACAGCCGTTATGGGACCTCGAAATCTCATATGAGGATCTGGTAAAGGAATTCTCCGAAAGGCTTGTCGGTTTGGATGTCGGAGCGAAGATCGTAAAGAGCCGACCGCACGATGAAGTAGATGTCTCGGCCTCTTCGCAAGGCCTTGCAAAGGCCGTTGCTGATCTCCTGATTTTCTTCGCCGACCGCCTCAAGTTCCAGCTCCGTGAAGAAGGTGCGCGTCACGATTTGGTCGACGCGGTGTTTGCCTTGGAGAGGCAGGACGATCTTCTCCTGATCGTACGCCGCGTCGAGGCGTTGGGACAATTCCTCGACACCGAGGACGGCAAGAATCTGCTCGCCGGCTACAAACGCGCGACCAATATCATCCGCATCGAGGAGAAACGCGACGCGCGCGACTATGTCGGGAGGCCGGAGCCCTCGCTCTATCGTCAGAGCGAGGAGCGTGCGCTGGCGAGCGCGATCGAAGCCGCCAAGACGGAAGCCTCTGCTGCGGTCACGCGTGAGGACTTCGGAGGCGCCATGCGCGCCATGGCGAAGCTTCGTCCGCACGTCGATACGTTCTTCGACAAGGTGACGGTAAATGTCGAGGACCAGCAATTGCGGGAGAATCGGCTCAAGCTGCTCAATGAAATCCGCGAGGCGACCCGCACGGTTGCCGACTTCTCCCGCATCGAAGGCGGCGTCATGTCTGCCTAAGCCGGGTAAAAATAGCAAGCTCGCCGCTTCCAACGCCATTATCATGGACTGCGACCCAAGGAGATCCCCATGACCATCACTGTTGCCCATGTTACGCCGCTGGTTGCCCTCATCGCCGGCATTCTGATCTTGATCGTGCCGCGACTGTTGAACTACGTCGTCGCCGTCTACCTCATCATCGTCGGCCTCGTTGGATTGAATGGCATCTATCATTTCATCCGCTGACCCGCCGCCGCCCTCTCGTCCATCTGCGCCCTTGCGTCGGTGCCCGCGGCGGTGATCATTAGGGGCCGGGCGCATCCAAGTTCGTGGTTCCATGGTCACATCGACGTCGCGCCGTATTCGATCGAACAAAAAATCGACCCGCCCCGCGTCTGGCCGCAAGGCCACGGCGCGCCGGGCGGCCGGATCGAAGACGCCTTCCGCCAAAGCCAAATGGGTCTACCGCTTCGGCAACGGCAAAGCCGAGGGTCGCGCCGACATGCGCAACCTCCTCGGCGGCAAGGGCGCCGGCCTTGCCGAGATGGCCAATCTCGGCTTGCCGGTGCCGCCGGGGTTCACCATCACCACAACGGTCTGCGGCCACTATTACGAGAACGGCAAGACCTATCCGAAGGACCTCGAGCAACAAGTCGCCGCCGCGCTCGCCGAGGTCGGCCGCATCACCGGCAAGACCTTCGGCGACAGCGACAATCCCTTGCTGGTCTCGGTGCGCTCGGGGGCGCGCGCGTCGATGCCCGGCATGATGGACACGGTGCTCAATCTCGGCCTCAACGACGCCACGGTCGAGGCGTTGGCGAAGAAATCCAACGATCGGCGCTTCGCCTATGATTCATACCGGCGCTTCATCACCATGTATTCCGACGTGGTGCTTGGGCTCGGCCACCATCACTTCGAGGAAATCCTCGACGACCACAAGGACAAGAACGGCTACACGCTCGACACCGATCTTTCGGCCGACGATTGGGTCGAGCTCGTCGCGCGCTTCCAGGAGCGGCTCGAAGAGGAGCAGGGCGAGCCATTCCCGCAGGACCCGCAGCAGCAATTGTGGGGAGCGATCGGCGCCGTGTTCGGCTCCTGGATGAACCAGCGCGCCATCACTTATCGGCGCCTGCACCACATCCCGGAGAGCTGGGGCACCGCGGTCAATGTGCAGGCCATGGTGTTCGGCAATATGGGCGAGACCTCGGCCACCGGTGTCGCGTTCACGCGCAATCCATCGACCGGCGACAAAAGCCTTTACGGCGAGTTCCTGATCAATGCCCAGGGCGAGGACGTGGTCGCCGGCATCCGCACCCCGCAGGAGATCACTGAGGCTGCGCGGAAGGAGGCGGGCTCGGACAAGCCGTCGATGGAACGCGCGCTCCCGCAGGCATTCAAGGAGCTCGAGCGCATCTACGGCGTGCTCGAGCGCCACTACCGCGACATGCAGGACCTCGAATTCACCGTCGAGCAGGGCAAGCTGTGGATGCTGCAGACTCGCGCGGGCAAGCGCACGGCCAAGGCGGCGCTGAAGATCGCGGTCGATCTCGCGAACGAGGGGTTGATTTCACGCAAGGAGGCGGTCGCGCGCATCGATCCGGGGGCGCTCGACCAACTCCTGCATCCGACCATCGACCCCAATGCCGAGCGCAAGGTCATCGCCACCGGGCTTCCCGCCTCGCCCGGCGCGGCTTCCGGCGAGATCGCGTTCTCGGCCGACGATGCGGAGGCGCTCAAGGCCAAGGACAAGAGCATCATTCTGGTGCGGGTCGAGACCTCGCCGGAGGACATCCACGGCATGCATGCGGCCGAGGGCATTCTCACCACGCGCGGGGGCATGACCTCGCACGCCGCGGTGGTGGCGCGCGGCATGGGCAAGCCCTGCGTTTCCGGCGCGGGCGCGCTGCGGGTCGACTACGCCGCAGGCACCATGAGCGTCGCCGGCCACACGTTCAAGGCGGGCGACGTTATCACCATCGACGGCTCGACCGGGCAGGTGCTCGCCGGCCGCGTGCCCATGATCGAGCCCACGCTCTCCGGCGAATTCGCAACGCTGATGAGCTGGGCCGACGGGGTGCGCAAGCTCGGCGTGCGCGCCAACGCGGATACACCGAACGATGCGCGCGTCGCCTTGAAGTTCGGCGCCGAGGGCATCGGGCTTTGCCGCACCGAGCACATGTTCTTCGACGAGGATCGCATCCGCGCCGTGCGCGAGATGATCCTCGCCGACGACGAAAAATCCCGCCGCACCGCGCTCGCCAAGCTCCTGCCCATGCAGCGCGCGGACTTCGTCGAGCTGTTCGAGATCATGCAGGGGCTGCCGGTGACGATCAGGCTGCTCGATCCACCGCTGCACGAATTCCTGCCCCACAGCGAGGAAGAGATCGCCGAGGTCGCCGCCGCGATGGGAGCCGACGCCAAGAAGCTCGCCGACCGCGCCCGCGACCTCAACGAGTTCAACCCGATGCTCGGCTTCCGCGGCTGCCGCCTGGCGCTCGCCTATCCCGAGATCGCCGAGATGCAGGCGCGCGCGATCTTCGAAGCGGCAGCCGAAGCCGCCAAGCGCACCGGCAAGCCGGTGGTGCCCGAGGTGATGGTTCCGCTCATCGCCACCAAAGCCGAGCTCGACCTGGTCAAGGCGAGTATCGATGCCATGGCGCAGGCGGTCGCGCGCGAGAGCGGGAGGAGCGTCAAGTATCAGGTCGGCACCATGATCGAGCTGCCGCGGGCGTCGCTGCGCGCTGGAGAGATCGCGCGGAGCGCGGAGTTCTTTTCCTTCGGCACCAACGATCTGACGCAGACCACCTACGGCATCAGCCGCGACGACGCCGCGAGCTTTCTCAGCACTTACTTGGCGCGCGGCGTCCTTCCGAGCGATCCCTTCGTGTCCATCGACCGCGAGGGCGTGGGGGAATTGATGCGCATCGGCGTCGAACGCGGTCGCAAGACCCGGCCAACGCTCAAAGTGGGCATTTGCGGCGAGCACGGCGGCGACCCGGCCTCGGTCGCATTCTGCCATGCGATCGCCCTTGACTATGTCTCGTGCTCGCCGTTCCGCGTGCCCATCGCTCGCCTCGCGGCCGCCCAGGCCGCGCTCGGCAAGACGGCGGCGGGAGAGGCGTGACGAAAAGACCACAGTCACGGTAGGGTGGGCAAATGCGCGGGGGAACTTCGGTACAGGGCACGCCGTGTGACGCGCATTTGCCCACGCGTCAAAGGTTGGACGCGCCCGAATGCCGGACCCTACGGTCCCTCGCTAGCCTCACTTGGTCATAGACACACCTGGGCAGCAGCAGGCAGCGACATGTCCGAGGACGCAAGCGGGGCCGAGCCGGCTGCGCCGACCGTTTCCCAAGCGCAACTGCAAAAGGCGGAGGCCTACGTCGAGGCCGAGGAGGGTGTGGTCAATCGCCTGTTCGGCTGGGCCGGCAGGCTGGTCACGTCGATCGCGGTCGCGATGTCGCTGTTTCACCTCTACGCCGCCGTCGCGGGCGCGTGGCCGTTCACCGACTTCCCCATCATCGCCACCCAGCCGCTGCGCTACGCGCACGTCGCTTTCGTGCTGATGCTGAGCTTCCTTCTGTTCCCGCTCTCGGCGCGGTTCCGCGATCGCATCCGCTGGTGGGATATCGCCGCCGGCATCGTGGGCGCGGCGATCCTCGTTTACGCCATCGAAGGCGGCGAGGAATTCACCGACCGCGCGACCATGCCGACCCACCTCGACGTCGTGCTCGGGGTCATCTTCATCATCTTGTTGCTCGAGGCGACGCGGCGAACCACCGGTTGGATCGTTCCCTTCGTCGCATTGTCGTTCATGGCTTATGCCATGGCCGGTCCCTATCTGCCGCCGCCGTGGACGCACCGCGGCTACGACATTTCGCAGCTCGTCGGCCACCTGTTCATCACGCTCGAGGGGATTTTCGGCATTCCCGTCGACGTCTCCTCCTCGCTGATCATCCTGTTCACGATCTACGGCGCGTTCCTGCAACACTCCGGCGCCGGCAAATTCTTCATCGACTTTTCGATGGCGCTGATGGGCCACAAGGCCAACAGCGCCGGCCGCACGGTGGTGCTGTCATCGTTTCTGCTCGGAGGACCGTCGGGATCCGGCGTCGCCACCACGGTGACGATCGGCGCCGTCGCCTATCCTTTGATGCAGAGAGCGGGTTTCGAGAAGAACGCGGCCGGCGGCCTGCTCGCCGCGGGCGGCCTCGGCGCCATCATCTCGCCGCCGGTTCTGGGCGCCGCCGCCTTCCTGATCGCCGAGTTCCTCAAGATCAGCTACCTCGACGTGATCTGGATGGCGACCATCCCGACCTGCCTCTATTACCTGTCGCTCTTGTTCATGGTGGAGCTCGACGCCAAGCGGTTTGGCGCGCAGACCGTGGACGTCCAGCAGGAATTGACGCTGTGGCAGATGACGCGGCGCTACGGCTTTCACTTCGTCTCGCTCGTTTCGATCATCATCTTCATGTTGTGGGGCTACTCCCCGACGCTGGCGGTGTTCTGGTCGACGGTGCTCACCTATGGCCTGAGCTTTCTTACCCGCGAGACCGCGATCACGCCGAAGAAGCTGGTGCGCGCGTTGTCCGACGGCTCGACCAGCGTGCTCACCGCTGCCACCACTTGCGCCACCGCCGGCATCATCGTCGGCGTGGTCACGTTGACCGGGCTGGGGCTGAAGTTCTCCTCGATCGTGATCGATTACGCCGGCGGCAACCTGCTGCTGACTGCGCTCTACACCGCGCTGATCGTCTGGATCGTCGGCTTGGCGGTCCCGGTGACCGCCTCCTACATCATCTGCGCGGTCATCGCGGCGCCCGCGATGATCAAGCTCGGCGTGCCGGACTACGCCGCCCACATGTTCATCTTCTACTACTCGGTGCTCTCAGAGGTATCGCCGCCCACCGCGCTGTCGCCGTTCGCGGCCGCCGCGATCACCGGCGGCGATCCCTATAAGACCACGCTGCAGGCCTGGAAGTACACGCTGCCGGCCTTCCTGGTTCCGTTCGTGTTCGTGCTCGATCCGCAAGGCATCGGCTTGCTGCTCAAGATTCCGAAAGACGGCTCGTGGATCGATATCGTCCTGGTCACGGCGAAGGCGACGCTCGGACTGGCGGCGTTGGCGGCGGCGGCGCAAGGCTGGGCGCTGCGCAAGACGACCCTGGTCGAGCGGCTGCTGTTGGCGCTGGCGGGCCTTTTTCTGGTATTTCCGAGCCTGCTGGAGGCGTTGATGGAGGCCGTGATCGGCCGTGACATTGACTATACCGCGACATTTGGCTTGGCGATCGGCGCCGCAGTCCTGCTAAGACAGCGCATGACGCTGGCCGCGCCGCGCTGACCCGCGCCCGGCGCGCAAGAGGTAGAGGACGATCACCATGAAATGCAAAGGACTTGTCATCTGCGCGCTCGCGATGGGCGCGGCGGCGATGGCCGGTGCGGCCTTCGGCCAAGGGGCCAATCAAGGGCTCAATATCGCCATCGCGACCGGCGGCACCGGCGGGGTCTACTACCCGCTCGGCGGCGGCATGGCGAACGTGCTGTCCAAATACGTGCCCGGGGTGCAGGCAACCGCGCGGGTGACCGGCGGCTCGGTCGACAACCTCAAATTGATCGGCTCGCAACAGAGCGAGGTCGCGCTCGTGATGGTCGACGCCGCGCTCGATGCGCTCAAGGGCGAGGACAAGTTCAAGGGCAGCCCGGTCGAGGTGCGCACGTTGATGGTGCTCTACCCGAACCGCATGCACGTGGTGAGCATCGAAGGCACCGGGATCGAGAAAATGGCCGACCTCAAGGGCAAGCGCGTCTCCACCGGCTCGCCCGGCAGCGCCACCGAGGTGATGGCGTTCCGCGTCATCGAGGCGGCCGGCCTCGACAAAGACAAGGACATGAGGCGCGAGCGGCTCGGCGTCGCCGAATCCGTCAACGCGCTCAAGGACCGCAAGATCGACGCCTTCTTCTGGGTCGGCGGGTTGCCGACCGCCGCGGTCACCGACCTCGGTGCCACGCCGAACGTGAAGATCAAGCTGATCGACCACGCCGACACGGTCGACAAAATGAACGCGAAGTACGCCAACCTCTATGCGACCGGAGTGATTCCGGCGAAGACTTATCCGGGCCAGGACAAGGATAATGCCATCGCGGTGGTCCAGAATATCCTGGTCGCCAATGCCAAGATGGCCGACAAGGTCGCCTACGATATCGTCAAGACCTTCATCGAGAAGCGCGACGAGCTCGCGATCGTGCACGCCGAGGCCAAGAACATCACGCTCGAGAATCAGTCGCTGAAGAATTCGCCGATCCCATGGCATCCGGGCGCGGTGAAATATTTCGCCGAGCAGGGCGTGAAGATGTGATGTGAGCGGCGGGCGCCGTCATCGGGGGGGCGTGACGCAGCGACTTCGGTTTATCCGACTTGCGGCAGTTGATACGGGGCAAGCGACCTCGCGGCCTTCGCGCGCCGACTCCGCTCCCGGCTCGGTTGTAGCCATTGGGGTTGAGGCCGATCGGAGTCCCGCTGGCGATCGTGCTGCTGGTGGTGCTCCCGATCGCGGTCGGCGCGCCGGCGCGGCTACTTCAGCGTTCGCCCCTCCCACGTCCTGATCCCCATTGGCCGGCGGCTTATCGCATCGTGCCGCCAAGGTGGCGCGGCGGTGCGCCGCTTGCGGCGACATTGTGGCGATGTGCTGGCCGATTAACAGGATCGCAAGGTTGATGCGGCAATAAAAAAATCCGACGCATTTGCGCCATCACGCCGCCTTGTGCCAGCGGGAGGATGTTGTTTGCGTTTTGCAGGGGCGGGGGCAAGCCTACCGATGGTTGCATCGCGCAACAGGCCGGAGGGCGGTCTGGGAACCCCCTTCGGCCTCGGCGTCCTGATGTTGCTGCTGCTGTCGAGCGAGGTCGGGCACCAGGATCTCGCCGCGTTGATCGCGCGCCAGCCGGTCGTCGACCGCGCGCAAAAGGCGGCGTTTGCCTCGCCGTTCGGCACCATCCACGAGGCCAAGTTCAGCGTGGCGGCGGTCGGCGACTCCACCCCGCTGCCGTTGGACTTCAAGTTGATCGGGTTCGATCCGAACGACCCGGGCGTCACCGGGTCGATCCGCGAGCGGTTCCTGGGCGAAGAAGCTTTGTTTGCGAGCCCCTATGCGGGTCCGATGGTGGACCGCAGCCGCAAGGGCGATTACGGCGTCGCGGGCGGCGGCGATCGCCTGATTGCGCTCAAGGGCGATCGGCTCAAGTCGGCGCCGACGACTGAAGTCATGCCGAATGCGAAGCCGCAGGGCCCATCGCTCGCGCAGCAGCAACGCGCAGAGCCGCTGTCGCTTGATCCGTCGGTCGACACCGCAAAGCCTGCAGGCGAGCCGCCTGAGCAGCCGGCGTCGCCACGGCCGGCCGAGGGCACGCCAACCGACAAGAGCGCTGACGGCGCGGCCGGCAGTGCGGCCGCCGTCCGATCGGTCGGCAATCTCGCCTTTGCGGGCGCGGACGTGGATCCGTCGCTGCGCGCGGCGCGGCTCTATTTCAGCATCGATCCCATGGGGCAAAAGCTCGGCGCGATCGAGCCATGGACACCGGGCGAAGAACCGCGTTTCCAGGAGGCCGAGATCGCGGCGAGCAACAATGCCAACGTGAAGCTCGCGGCGGTGCCGCCCGTGCCTTTTCCCGCCGGCGAGCCCGGCAGCATCTTCGATGCCCCGGTCGAGCGCGCGGATCTGCCGCCGTTGCCCTCCGATCCGGGCGTGGTGATGAAGAACGGCATAGGCGGAGGACAGACGGTCGCGCCCAAGGGCGAGGTCACCGGCCAAGACCAGCGGCCGATGACCCCGGCTGAGCGGCTCGGCCTCGACGAGGCAAGCCGCGTTAAGTCGGAGAAGTGCCTCGCCGAGGCGATCTACTTCGAATCCCGCGGCGAAGCCGTGCGCGGCCAGATGGCGGTGGCCCAGGTGATACTCAACCGCGTGTTCTCCGGCAAATATCCCAACACGGTCTGCGGTGTCGTCTACCAGAACGCCCACCGCCGTCTGCACTGCCAGTTCACGTTCGCCTGCGACGGCATTCCCGACATCGTGCGCGAGCCCGACATGTGGGAGCGGGCCAAGACCATCTCGGCCGAAATGCTCGACGGCAAACTTTGGCTGCCCGAGGTCGGCAAGGCCACGCACTACCACGCCTATTGGGTGCATCCGGGCTGGGTGCGCGAAATGACCAAGATGCACAGGCTCGGCGTCCACACCTTCTATCGGCCGCGCGCCTGGGGCGATGGCGTCGAGGCGCCCGAATGGGGGGACGAGGCATCGACGGCGGAAGCGGCGAGACGGCTCGTGGAAGCGGCGAAGAAGCTATAGCGCCTAACTGTCGTCCCCGCGTAAGCGGGGAGCCATGATCACCGTCTCTGGAATATGGGTCCCCAGCACAAGCGCGTTCACGCGCGTCCATAGCCCATCGAAGACGGCGTGAACGCCGTTAACGACGCGCTATGCGCGGGGACGACAGCATGTGAGCTACATCTCGATGTCGAGCGCGACGTCGAGGTGGGGCGCCGAATGGGTGATCCAACCGGAGGAGGCGTAGTCGACTCCGGTCTTGGCGATCTCGGCGATGGTATCGAGGGTAATCCCGCCCGAGGCCTCGAGCGGAAACTTGCCGGCGACCATTTCCACCGCCTTGCGCATGGTCGCCACATCCATGTTGTCGAGCAGCACCGCGTCGGCCAACCCGACCTCGAGCACTTCGCGCAGCTGATCGAGCGTATCGACCTCGATCTCGATCTTGACCAGATGGCCGGCGGCGGCCTTCGCGCGCTTGAGCACCGCGCCGATCCCTCCGGCGACGGCGATGTGGTTGTCCTTGATCAGCATGGCATCGTCGAGGCCGAAGCGGTGGTTGAAACCGCCGCCGGAGCGCACCGCGTACTTTTCCAGGGCGCGCAGCCCCGGCGTGGTCTTGCGCGTGCAGCAAATGCGCGTGCGCGTGTCCGCGACGCGGCGCACGAATTCATGCGTCGCCGTCGCCACTCCCGAGAGATGGCCGAGCAGATTGAGCGCGACCCGTTCGGCGGAAAGCACGGCGCGGGCGGGGCCCGTCACCGTCATGAGCGCGGTCTTCGCCACGACGGCGGACCCATCGCGCGTATTGGCCGCGATCTCGATCTCGCCCGCAAGCTTGGCGAAAGTAGCAGCCACAAGCGGTAGGCCCGAGATCACGCCCGTCTCGCGCGCGACCACGATTGCGCGCGCCCGAGTGTCCTCAGGGATGGTCGCAGTAGCGGTAACGTCGCCGGCGCGGCCAAGATCCTCGGCGAGCGCGCGCGTGACCGCGGCATCGATCTCGAGCGGCGACAGGAAGGCATCGGGGCAGAGAAGGGAGCGTGTCATGATCGTGCTGGTCCGGTTGATCAGCTTCTCCCACGTCCCCCGCGAAGGAAAGGACCCATGAAAGCCCGCGCGGTCAGCGCTTCAAGCTTACCATCCGCTCGACCGATCGGCGCGCTCGCGTGACGATCGCAGGATCGATCACGACCTCCTCCTTGAGGTATACGAGGCTGTCGAGAATCTTCGGCAGCGTGATCCGCTTCATATGCGGGCAGAGATTGCACGGACGCACGAACTCGACGTCGGGCAATTCGGCCTGCACGTTGTCGGCCATTGAGCACTCCGTGACCATGACCACGCGGCGCGGGCGCTTGTTGCGCACCCACTCGATCATGCCGGCGGTTGAGCCGGTATAGTCCGCTTCTTCGAGCACGTCGGGCGGGCATTCCGGATGGGCGATGATCTTGAGCGCGGGGTCGCCCTCGCGGTAGCCGCGAAGCTCGTCGGCGGTAAAGCGTTCGTGCACCTCGCAGGCGCCATGCCAGGATATGATCTTCACCTTGGTGTGCGCGGCCACATATTTCGCAAGATACTGGTCGGGCAGGAAGATGACCGTGTCGGCGCGGAGACTCTCGACCACCTCGAGCGCGTTCGAGGAGGTGCAACAGACGTCGACCTCCGCCTTCACCTCGGCCGAGGTGTTGACATAGGCCACGACCGGCACGCCCGGGAATTTCGCGCGCAGCAGCCGCACGTCACCGCCGGTGATCGAGGAGGCGAGCGAGCAGCCCGCCTTGAGGTCCGGGATCAGCACGGTCTTGTCCGGGTTGAGGATCTTCGAGGTCTCGGCCATGAAATGCACGCCGCATTGCACGATGACGTCGGCGTCGACCTTCGTCGCCTCGCGCGCGAGCTGAAGCGAATCGCCGACGAAATCGGCGACGCAGTTGTAGATTTCCGGCGTCTGATAATTGTGCGCGAGGATGACGGCGTTGCGCGCCCGCTTGAGCGCATTGATGGCCTTGACGTAGGGCGCGAAGAACGGCCACTCGACCGAAGGAATGACGGCTCTCACCCGCTCGTAGAGGTGAGCGGTGTCGTGCTCGACCTTCGCATTCCACTCGAGCGTCGGCATCGGCAGGACGCCGCGGCGCGCGGTCGTTGCGCGGCCGGCGCTCGGAGGCGGGAGGGGCTCACGTCCCGCGGGCGGGCGCAAGGCTTGCAGGTTCGGCATCGCATTCCTCCCAAATTATGCTCAGAGTGAGCATATCGAGGGTATGAAAACGGCCGGCCGCAGCCGGGCATTCGCGTCCTCGAAACGAGGCTTATCCTCAGTTCGAGCAAATCCCCATATAACATCGTCACCTGCCAATTTCCAGCCGCGCGCGGACTAACTGCCATGCGCCAGCGGAAGAAGACTTTCACAAGTTTCGTTTGGGGCTGGCGGCGCGACGCCGTACAAGCAGCCACCGGGTAAGAACGTTTCGTCAAAGAAATCGTCGTCGCGATCAAGCCGCGATCCGAGCCGCTCCGCTTCCCGCGCCGCCGGACGCCGCTGTGATCTACGAACTTTCGATGCCGCGATCGTTCTCCGATTCACACGGGTTCGCGGTCATGGCCATTTCATTTCCGTCCGCCTCAAGAGCTTCGACGATCGGCTGGCGCACGCCGCTGGTGATCGTGCTGTGCGGCTGCCTCGTCTCCATGATCAGCTTTGGGCCGCGCGCCACGCTTGGCTTCTTTCTCACGCCGATGTCGCAGGCCAACGATTGGGGCCGCGACGTGTTTGGCCTGGCGCTGGCGATTCAGAACATCCTCTGGGGCATCGGCCAACCCTTTGCCGGCGCCATCGCCGACCGCTACGGCACCGTGCGCGTGTTGTGGGCCGGCGGCACTTTTTACGCCATTGGCCTGATCCTGATGGCGTATTCGACGTCGCCTGGGATGCTCGACCTCGCGGCCGGTGTCTTCGTCGGCTTCGGCCTGGCCGGCTGTTCCTTCTCCGTTGTGCTCGCCGCGTTCGGCAAGCTCCTGCCCGAGCGCTGGCGCTTGCTTGCCTTTGGCGCGGGCACGGCCGCCGGCTCGTTCGGTCAGTTCCTCTATTCTCCGCTCGCGGTCTCGCTGATGGATGCCTTCGGATGGCAGACCGCGCTGGTGAGCTTCGGCGTGGGCATGCTGCTGGTGCTGCCGTTGTCGCTTGCGCTCGCGACCGCTCCGGCGGAGGCCTCGCATGGCGCCGCGTCACAATCGCTGCGGCACGCGCTGTCCGAGGCGATCGGCCACCGCTCCTATGTTCTGCTCGTGCTCGGTTTCTTCACCTGCGGTTTCCAACTCGCCTTCATCACCGTCCACATGCCGGCCTACCTCGTCGATCGCGGCCTTTCGGCGCAAGTCGGTGGCTGGACCATTGCGGTGATCGGGCTGTTCAACATCGTCGGCTCGCTCGCCTCGGGCTGGCTCGGCAATCTCATGCCCAAGCGCTACATCCTCTCGTTCATCTACTTCGCCCGTGCCGCCGCGGTGCTCGCCTTCATCTCGTTCCCGGTGACGCCGCTGTCTTCGATCCTGTTCGGCGCGATCATGGGCCTGCTCTGGCTCTCCACGGTCGCGCCGACCAACGGCATCATCGCGTTGATATTCGGCACGCGCTGGCTCGCAACGCTCGCCGGCTTAGCGTTCTTCAGCCACCAAGTCGGCGGCTTCCTCGGCGTGTGGCTCGGCGGCATCGTGTTCGTGCGCACCGGTTCCTATGACGCGGTGTGGTGGCTCTCGGTCCTGTTCGGCGTGCTCTCCGCGGTGGTCAACCTGCCGATCGTGGAAAAACCGGTGGTGCGCGCGGCCGCCGTGCCGGCCTGACGACGGACGACTGCGGAGATGGAAGAGCGCACAGCGCAACGCGGGGACGGCAGCGAGGCGGACAGCGTCCACCTGTCTTCCGTTGTCCGTCCTCCAGTATCCTGGCGCACGCCCGCCGTCATCCTGGCCTGCGGTTGCCTGATTGCGCTCATCGGCTTCGGGGCGCGGTCGGGGTTGGGATTTTTCCTCACCCCGATGTCGAGCGCGCACGGCTGGGGCCGCGACGTGTTCGCGCTCGCGCTCGCGATCCAAATGCTGCTGTGGGGCGCGGCCCAGCCGTTGGCGGGAGCGGTGGCCGACCGCTATGGGGCCGCGCCGGTTCTCAGCGTGGGGGCGGTGCTCTATGCCCTGGGCCTAGCCTCCATGGCCTACGCGGCCACGCCGGGGATGCTCCATCTCACCGCCGGCGCGGTGATCGGTTTCGGGCTCGCCGGCTCCTCCTTCACCATCGTGATCGGCGCGTTCGGCAAGCTGATGCCGCCGCAGTGGCGCTCGCTCGCGTTCGGTGCCGGCACGGCGGCCGGCTCGTTCGGGCAATTCCTGTTCTCGCCGCTCGCGGTGGCGCTCATTGGCGGCGTCGGCTGGCAGGACACGCTCGTCATCTTCGCCGCGGTCGTGCTTCTCATCATGCCGCTGTCGCTCGCGCTCGCAGCGCCACGGCAGGCCGGCGCGCCTGCAGCGGCGAGCAATCGGCCGCAGCAATCGGTGGCGCAGGCGCTCAGCGAGGCGCTCGGCCACAAGAGCTATGTGCTGCTCGTGCTCGGCTTCTTCACCTGCGGCTTCCAGATCTTCTTCATCGCCGTGCATCTGCCGGCCTATCTGGTCGATCGCGGCCTGCCGTCCGAGGTCGGCGGCTGGACGCTCGCCAGTATCGGCCTATTCAATATCATTGGCGCCATCGCCGCCGGCTGGCTCGCTGAGTTCATGCCCAAGCGTTACATCCTGTCGCTCATCTATTTTGGCCGCGCGGCGGCGATCCTCATCTACATCCTGCTGCCGCCGAGCACGATCGCGACCCTCATCTTCGGGGCCGTGATGGGCTTGCTCTGGCTCTCGACCGTGCCGCCGACGTCCGGCCTGGTCGCCATCATGTTCGGCACGCGCTGGCTCGCCATGCTGTTCGGCTTTGCCTTCTTCAGCCATCAGGTCGGCGGCTTCCTCGGCGTATGGCTGGGCGGCGTGCTGTTCGAGCGCACCGGCTCCTACGACGCGGTCTGGTGGCTCTCGATCCTGCTCGGCCTGCTGTCGGCGGCGATCAATTTGCCGATCGTCGAGCGACCGGTGGCGCGACTGGCGCCGGCCTGAGGACGGAGCCGCCGGCGGCGTCGGCTCGGTCGCGGTTGCAATTCTTAGCCACCGTGGCTTTCAGGTCACGGCATCGAGCGGGCGGCCGCAGCAGGCCGATCATTTGAAAGGCGTGGGCGCGACCGAGATCATCGAACGCAAAGCGCCCGCAAAACCGCTGGGAAAAGAGCGCTGGGCGGGCGGCGTCGACGCGGTCGGCTCGACCACGCTCGCCAATGTGCCTTCGATGACGCGTTACGGCGGGGCGGTGGCGGCTGTGGACTGGCGGGCGGCATGGATTTGCCGACTTCGGTCGCGCCGTTTATCCTACGTGGTGCTTCGCTTCGAGCGACCTCGATCGGGGAAAGCTTGCGGTCATGACGAGTGAGATCGGGCTTGCCGAGGTGATCGAGGCGGCCCGCGACCTCGTCGAGGGCCGCGTTCGCGGTCGCACCGTGGTTAAGATTGGGTAACCGCGTTGAGGATTTGTTGACCAAGATCCGGCAAAGTCGCGCCTGATTCGTATGGTTAACGGGCGGTTACGGTTGCCGCAGCGACGGTAACGGGGGAGGGGACCGGTATGATTGCGCGGTTCGCGGTTGTGGTTGCGACCTTGTTCGCAACGAGCTTGGCGTGTGCGGAACCCCTCAGCCCGGACGCGGCGCGGCGCTTCGTGGCCGGCAAGCTTTTCGCCTTCAATTGTTTCGACGGCTCGCGCGGCGCCGGGCGCATCTACGGCGACGGCTCGGTCATCGGCACCATCCAGTTCCGCGGCGCGGGACCGGTGCGCTCGGTATGGTTGCCGGCGGGAACGCTGAGGACAAAAGGCGAGGCGGTCTGCGCGTCGCTTCGGGGCATGCCGTTCGAGCCGTGCTTTCATCTCGAGAAGCTCGATGAGCGCAGCTTCCGCGGCTCGTGGATGGGTTTTGCCTATTGCGACTTCACCCGCCGCATGAGCGTTGCCGGCATCAGCCCGCGCCGGCATTCGTCGCAGCCGCTGTCGCTCGAGGCGGCGGAGGCGTCGGGCGCCGACTGATCCTTTAGCTGGAACTTGCCCAATCGGTCGGTGCGCGTCCCGTGTGCCAAGCGGGACCACACCGATAATGCAAGCTTCAATCGATTTTCACGCCCGACTCCGTTACGGCAGCTTCCCAATCGCGCGCCTCATCGGCAAGCTTGGCCCCAAATTCCCGCGACGTCATGCTCCTCGTCTGCAGGCCGAGCTTGGCGGTGCTCGCCTGTAGTTCGGGCGATTTGAGCCCTTCGTTGAGCGCGCTATTGAGCTTGTCGATCACCGCCGCCGGCGTTCGCACCGGGGCGAGCAACCCCAACCACAGATAGGGCGGAAACCCGCCGAATCCGCTTTCGCCCATCGTGGGCACGTCCGGAAGCTCAGGCCGTCGCACGTCGCTGGTCACCGCAAGCGCCCGCAGCCGGCCTTCCTTGATGAGAGGAAGAAGGACCGCCTTGGAGGTCATGCCGATTTGAATCTGGCCGCCCAACAAATCCGCAACCGCGGGCGCGGCGCCTTTGTATGGAATGAAAACGATGTTGCTGGCAGTTCTGACCCGGAACAGCTCGAGGCAGACATGCGGACCAATGCCGACGGTGGCGCCCGATGTGAGCTTGCCCGGATTGGCCTTGGCGTATTGCGCGAGCTCTTGCAGCGTTTTCGCCGGGACCGCCGGATGGATCACCAGGGCATTGGAGTCGAATGCGATCAGGCCGACCGCGGCGAAGTCCTTGATCGGTTCGAAGTCGAGCGTGCGGTAGAGCGAAGCAATGGCGTTGGGATTGGTACCGCCCAGCAGCAACGTGTAGCCATCCGCACCGGCATGCGCCACGAACTTGGCGCCGGTCCGGCCGTCGCCGCCCGGCTGATTTTCGACGATGACGCTTTGCCCCAGTCTCGCGGAGAGTGGCTGCGTGACGAGGCGAGCTGCCACGTCGGCAGGGCCGCCGGGAGGATAAGGCACAACGATCTTGATCAGCCGATCGAGGTAGGATTGCGCGTTGGCGAGAGTTCCTCCTGCGAGGCCGATGCCGACGGCCACGATTGCGGCAACGAAAGCTCCCTTCCTGCCCATCATTCCTGCCCATCATTATCCCAATGAATGCCTAACCGCGGGAACGACCATAACAAACGGCGCGCCGCCGAACAGCGGGACAGTTGCAGGCGTTGCAATAGGTGTACAGAGTGGATTGACCCGGTGCCCAGGCGACAACCGGGCGATGTGTCAAGAGGGAGGCTTTCATGAAACGGAAGACCGTGGGAATTGTCGTCAGCATGGGCATCGCGCTGGCCGCGTCCGCCGGGGCGGTGCGGGCGCAAAATTCTCCGGCAGGCGCGGGCATCGACGCGGCGCTGCGTGGCGCGGTTGAGCGCAAGGACGTGCCGGGCGTGGTCGCGCTCATCACCGATCGCAAGCGCGTGCTCTATCAGGGCGCCTTCGGTGTGGCGGACGTCTCGACCGGGCGCGCGCTCGCGGCCGACGCGCTGTTCCGCATCGCCTCGATGACCAAGCCGGTCACGTCGACGGCGGCCATGCAGCTCGTCGAGCAGGGGCGCTTCGGTCTCGACGATCCGGTCGAAAAGTATCTGCCGGAGTTTGCAAACCTGAAGGTCTTCGAATCGTTCGATGCAGCGAATGGCGCCTATCGGCTCCGCCCGGCATCCAGGCCGCCCACCGTTCGGCACATCCTCACCCACACGTCCGGGCTCGGCTATCCGTTCACGAGTGCGATCCTGCGCGACTTCAAGCCACAGCCCGGTGAAACCTATCCGTTTGGCGGCCCCTTGCTGTTCGACCCGGGCGAGCGCTGGCATTACGGCACAAGCACCGACGTCGTCGGCAAGCTGGTCGAGAAAGTGTCAGGCCAGAAACTCGAGGACTATTTCCGCCAGCACATCTTCGCCCCGCTGCAGATGTCGGACACGTCCTACAACGTGCCGCAGGAGAAGGCGTCGCGCCTCGTCGCCGCGCAGCAGCGCGCGGGCGAGCGCATGGACGGCGCCATCGTATTGCAGACGCCGCAGCCCGGACTCACTATACCGGAACCGATCGGCGGCGGCGGTCTCGCCTCGACTGCGAACGACTATGGCCGTTTCATGCGCATGCTGCTCAATGGCGGCGAGCTCGACGGGGCGCGCGTGCTCAAAGCCGAAACAGTGACGCTGATGGGCCAGAACAACATCGGCGCCGTGTCGGTGCCGGCGCTCAAGACCGCGCTGCCGCGCAGCGCCGACTTCAGCTTCATCGCGGACGGTCGCGACAAATGGGGTCTCGGCTTCCAGATCACGACCGATCAGGTGCCCGGCAAGCGCTCACCCGGCAGCCTGAGCTGGGGCGGCATCAACAACACCTATTTCTGGATCGACCCGAGCCGCGGCATAGCGGGCGTGATCTTGATGCAGTACCTGCCGTTCGCCGACGGCAAGGCGCTGGCTGTCTACGATGCGTTCGAGCGCGGCGCCTATCAGCTCGTGAGTGCCGAGCGCTAGGGGCGCGCTGCAATAGCCCGCGTGAGCCAACGCTCTAGCGCGGCGCAGAGTAGTAGTAGACATCCTGGATCGATGTCGGCCGGATGACGATCGTCCGCCGCGTTCCGTTGGCGGCATAAGCGCTCACGGGGATGTCGCGCAGATTGTCTTGAAACCGTCGCACGGCATTCAACGCCTCATTGGTGGAGCGTTGTTTCGCGGCCCGATCTCCCGGCGCTGCTTTCTTCGCCGCGGCGGCGCGGGGCTGCGCCTCGGCCGCGGGCTTTGCGGCGCGCCGTCCCTCGGCCGCCGGCGGCGGCGTCTCAGGTTGCGGCGCTACGACCGCGCTCCGCTGCTTGGCGATGTGCCGTTCCTCGGCGACCGGCGGTGGTGCCGGGGTGTCCTGCTGGGGTGCCGCGACTTCGCTCCGCTGCGTTGAGATTTGCCGTTCCTCAGCGACCGGCGGTGGTGCCGGGGTGTCCTGCTGGGGCGCCGCGACTTCGCTCCGCTGCGTTGGGGGTTGTCGTTCCTGGGCGACTGGCGGCGCCGTGGCTTCGTTCTGCTGCGGCGTCTCCACCGGCGCCGTGGCGGCAGACCGGTTTTCCGTCAAAGGCTGCTCGGGCGTGCCCTCGGCGACAGATGGAACTGCAACCGCATTCGAATCCGGGGATGCCGCGGCCCAAGGCATGCCGCGTCGCGACAAGCAGTTCCGATCGAGCTGCCACCAATCTTGCTGTTGGCAGGCCGCCGCGGGGGGATCGGAGATTTCCGTGTTGGCGACGAGAAATTCCTCGAGGGCGTCCGGAAACAACGCCAGCACGCCGACCAGACTTGCCACGGCAACCAGGGAGGCGCACGCCACGAAACGCAAATTCGAATACAAGGCCCATCTCCTTCGATCGGAGTTTTGGCCCCCCATTCGGCGCAAAAACAACGCCGATGTGGCGGGACTATGTCCGCGCAAGGGAACTGGTCCAGCGGAAATTGAAACCGTGCTTAACGGTCGGCCGGGGCGAAAAAGGCGCTTTTTTGCAAAGGAGATGGATCGCCGGGTCGGCTCCGCGCGGATTTGGCGAGCGACGGCGACCAACGCGCCGCCGCAGGCTCCGCCATCAGGAACGATACGCGCGAAAGCATCACGACGCGCGCGCCCCCAAGCGCAGCCCCGGCGCCGGGCGCTCCTGCACGACCTCGCGGCGGAAGCGGAACAGCGCCGCCGGCCGCCCCCCGGTCGCGGTCGAGGTCTCGCCGGTCGGCTCGACCAGGGCCGCGGTTTCAACCAGGCGGCGGAAGTTCTGCTTGTGCAGGTGGCGGCCCGAAATCGCCTCCACGGCGCGCTGCAGCTCGGTGAGGGTGAACTCGCGCGCCATCAGCTCGAATATGACGGGACGGTATTTGAGCTTGGCGCGCAGCCGCGCGATCGCGGTGGCGAGGATGCGGCGGTGATCGAAGCGCATGGGCTCACCCAGCCGGGGCATGGTTTGCCGCGCCAATGCGGCTTCGCGGCCGTCGCGGCGCGCTTCCTCGACCAGGCCGGCCTCGTAGATGAGCTCGTAGCGGTCGAGCACCTTCTCCTCGTCCCACGGGCTGCCGCCGAGCGCGAAGCACAAGCGCACGCGCTCGCGGCGGCCGAGCGCGCGCGTCGGCGCGGGTTTGGCCGGGCGGCGCGCCCAATCCTCGAGCGACGGCAGGATGACCTTGTCGAGGATGTCCGGCCGCTTCTGCCGCCAATCTTCCCACGGGAAGAAGCGATACCAGGGTTCGAATCCGGCGCCGGTGGCGCGCAAGGCCGCGAGGTTCTCCGGCATGCGCGTGAGCGCGAGATAGCCGATCGAGACGATATGGGCGCCGGTATCCCCCGGCCGCGCGTGGCGGCCGCGGTCGCCGAAGGTGTAGAGCTGCTCCACATAGCCGACCGCAAGGCCGGTCTGGGCCTCGACCCAGGCCCGCAGCCCGATTTCGAAGGTGCGATGCGCGAGCGGATCGAACGGCCCGAACGGCAGGCCCGCGCGGGTCTCGCCCTTGGCGCCGTCACCGGCCACGAGAATGGCCGGCTCCTCGCCCTCCATCGTCACGATCGCAGCGGTGAGCCCGATTTCGATCGGCGTGAGCGGGGCTTCGGTCATGGGGGAAGAATAGCAAGCGAAGATGCAATGGCGAGCGCCGCGCGCCACGAGGCAGTGCTTAGGAGGACGTCGCGGCTGTGCCGCGCGCGAGGCGAATCACCCCAGTCGAGCCGGAACGGATCGGCCTCACAGGCGATCTCGCCCCGTCCGATCGCGTCGATCGCCGCCACCATGCGACTCGCGTCGGAGAGCGGCCGCGGCGAACTGCGCTTGCTATTGCTTCTCCGGCACCGTGATCGGCTTGCCGCTTTCGGCCACGATGAAGGCGAGAACCTTGGCGGGCTCGGTCAGGCTTGCATTGGCTGAAACGGCGTGCAGTTGGCCCGGCGCCTCGCGGAACGTCTGGCCTTTGGTCAAGATGGTTTCGGCACCCTGATCGAGCTTGAGCTTGTACGTCCCCTCCAGCACGTAGCCGAAAATGTGATGCCCGGGGTGGCGATGCGCTGCCGAACCGCCACCGGGCGGGATGTCGAGCGTGACCATGATGATTTCGCGGCCGGGAAGTTGCGCGACCACCTCCTTCAACAGCGTCGTGACTTTGGTGGCGGGCGTTTGTTGCTGCGAGACGGCGGGCCCAAACGCACCCGCGCCCAGCATCACGATCAGCGCTACCGCGAAATGGAGCGTGCGGCCTGACGTTCCCATGATCGCCTCCTCTGTGTTTTTCCGATCTGGGGGGCGAGGATGTCAGAAAGGTCCGGTCGCTCCAACCCGCCTATTCCAGCTCGAGCCGGAACGGGTCGGCCTCATAGGCGATCTCGCCGCGTCCGATGGCGTCAATCGCCGCCACCATGCGGCCGTCGCGGCCGAGCATGCGGTCGGCGAGCGCCACCAGGCGGCTATTGGGCGTCGCCGTCGCCGAGGCGCGGCGAAGCTCGCGCGCGATCACCCATTCGTCGCGACGCGGGTTGAGCGCGCAGGCCGCGACATAGGCGCCCGCGGTCGAGCGGCTGATGCCGGCAT
>Ga0306926_10000653_pt1 | contig 32740 bp, 35 predicted proteins | sample flu12Cox44000178_FD_203759 | JGI IMG/M metagenome (GOLD analysis project Ga0306926, IMG submission 203759) | Lab enrichment of tropical soil microbial communities from Luquillo Experimental Forest, Puerto Rico - flux8day.12C.oxic.44.000.178 (v2)... | ecosystem: Environmental > Terrestrial >...
AGCCATGGGAAGAGGAACTGGCACTTTCACGGATTTGCTGGAATTCCAGTAGAAAACGACGCTTTCCAAATCGCGCTCGGAAGCACTAGCAGAAGCCAATCGTGCAAACTACCAGCTAAGGTGGCAAAAAAAAAGAGGCCGCCGAAGCGGCCCGCCACTACCGTTCTAAATTCATGCTTCGCACGCGTTGAAGGATCAAGGAGAACACGGCCGCCGCTTGAGCGTCGGGCGGTCATCGTCAGTGCTGGTCGGCGTGCTATTAGGATCCCCTTGCTTCCCGGCTTGCTCGGTCTTGGTGCGCAGTGTGGGCTTGTTCGGCCCGTTGTCCTGGACTTTGCGGGAGAACATGATGTTGCGCAGACGCCCTTTCACCTGATCAAATTCCGACGTCGTGATGATGTACTCGCTTCGGTCGGGAAGAATCCGTGCAATTTCCTTTTGCGCAGCCTCAATCCGCTCAGGGGTCGGCGGATGCGTGGAAAAGAACTTTGGAATCGTGCCCGGCCTCCGCTTTTCATCCGCCTGAATGCGTTCAAAGAACGTAATGTACGCGTTCGGGTCGTACCCAGCTTTGTACATATACTGGATTCCCAGGAAGTCTGCCTCGCGCTCGCTATCTCGCGAAAACTTTAAATACGACAACGGAATTGCCAGTTGCAGCGCCTGATATATACCATACCCGGCCCATCCGCCCGGTCCCAGCAGGACCAGCGGAATTGTGGCCAACTGCATGATTTCGCCCTTGGTGGCCTGCTTCGTGCCGTGACGCGCCGTTACGTGCGAAATCTCGTGCGCCATCACGCCTGCAAGTTCGGCCTCTTCCTGCGCGCGCAGGATCAGCCCGCTATTTACATAGAAAAATCCCCCGGGGAGAGCGAAAGCGTTCACTTCATCCGAGTCAATCACTTTAATCGTAAAGGGCACTTGCGCATCGGAATTGCGCACCAGGTTTTGCCCAACGCGATTCACGTATTCAACCACAACGGGATCATCCACCAGCTTCGAAGAGCGCTCCACTTCCTGGGCCAGTCCCTTGCCTAAAGCAATTTCATGTTCCAATGAATAGAAATTGACGCCCTTTCCAACGTTGCGGTTTCCAATCGCGTCCACATCTTCCTTGGAGTTCTTCGGATGCACCGTCTGTTGCTGCTGCACGGGCTGGCCGGTTCCGGGTTGTTTTGCCGTCGAAGAAGGTGTGGTCGCGGGATCAGGGGGCGGCTGCGGAGGCGGCTGTTGCGTACTGGGAATACCACTGGGTTTCGGCGGAGTGTTAGGGTCCTGGGTCTGCCCTTGCTGCCCGGTCTGGCCAGTCGAATTCGTCGAACCTGTTGTATTTGGGGATGCTGTAGAACCTTGCTGACCCTGTTGTTGCGGAGCCGGGGCTTGGGCTTGCCCACTCTGCGCGGAGACGCCCGCGGGCCAGATCAGAAGGCACTCCGCGAGCACAAGCGTCAAAACTGTCTTCGCGAGTCTCTGCATGGGTTCAACCTCCACCGATCCACTGCGATTATACACCGGATGAATCGCCGCAGTCTTGTTTTCTAGGATGAGCGCATCCCCCATAAGGTTTCCTGCGCCTTCATTTCATTACATTCCCTTCAACGTCCCGAATCTCTACAGGGTTCAAATCCAGCTTCATCAGCTCGGCTTCCACCTTCGCCCGGTCTCCCACGACAAGCACAATAGCCTTATCGGGGTTAATGTATTTTTTCGCCGCTTCTTGTGCCTGCTCTGCAGTTATAGCTGAGATTCGGTCCGGCAGCGTGGAGTAATAATCCAGCGGCAAGTCATAGACGTACAGCTCTCCGAAGCTCCCCGCCGCATCGCCACCCGTCTCAAACCGCCCGGGCAGCGACCGCGTGATCGACGCCTTGGACATGCCCAGTTCCTCGGCCGTCATCGGGGCTTCGCGCATGCGTTTCAATTCCTTGAAGATTTCCGTGACCGCCGGAGCCGTCACGTCCGTCCTCACTTGGGAGTAGACAATGAAGGGACCGGGTGTGCGATTGAATCGAAACAGGGAACCGGCTCCATAGGTGTACCCATGCTGTTCGCGCAAGTTCAGATTGATTCGGCTGGAGAAGAGCCCGCCTAGCTCAGTGTTCATCACCTCGAGCGCGGCATAGTCCGGTGTCGACCGCGCAGCTCCAAGCGAGAACACGCGTAACGCGGACTGCGGTGTTCCGCTTAGGTCCACCAATACCAATCGTGCGCTGGTAGTCGTGGGCGTTGACTCGGAACTCGTAGCGAGCTTTCCTTGTTGCCAGCTGCCGAAAGTTTTCTCCACAAGCTGCTTCAAGGTGGGCTGATTGATATTTCCAGTGACAATGAGCGCAGCGTCGTTCGGAACGTAGTTCTGCTGCCAGAAATGCAGCAGCTCATCCCGTGAAATAACCTTCAGGGATTCCGCGGTGCCGATATCCGGATAGCCGTAGGGATTATGTGGCCCGTAGAGTGCCGCGAGAAGCGCTCGCGAAGCCAGCGCCCGAGAACTGCTGCGTTCCTGGGTAAGTTGTTCGAGGCGCTGGGCGCGCTGCCGTTCAATTTCGGCTGCTGGAAAGTTGGCGTGCAATGTAACGTCGCTCAGCAAATCCAGCGCACCGGAAAAATTCCGCGAAAGGGAACCGATTGAGGCCGAAGACAAATCCGTCGCCGCCCCCGTGTGTAGTGCTGTCCCCAGGTCCGCAGCCCGGTCCGCAATTTCGAGCGCGCTCTTCGTGGTGGTGCCTTGCTGCAGCATCCCAGCGGTCAAGCTGGCAAGTCCCGGGCGGTCCGCCGGATTGGCACCCGTCCCTGTCCGGACTACCAGGTTCGCTGCCACAATTGGCAATCCCGGCCGTTCATTCAGCAACACGGTCAGTCCGTTCGCCAGCTTAAACTGCTCCGGAGCCGGCGGATGCCACGCCGCCAGCGGCCCAGCCTTGGGAGGCTCTTCGCGCCATTTGGCATCCACGTTGACCGGCTCGCCGCCGCCCTTTGCCGGTCCGGTCTTCTCTGTTTTTGGTGTCGCAACTTCCGGACCCAGGTCGGGAGTGCCAGGTATGCCGTAAACAATCACGCGGGTATTGGGCTTCAGTTGGATTTCAGAGAATGCCCGAACGGCTTCGGTGCTTGCCTGTTCATACCGGGCCATGTCCGCGGCTAGGTAGTCCGGCGTACTCACATAATCGTTGTAGCTGTTCAGCAAATCGGCAAACCCGCCAAATGGCTCCAGGCCCTCGATTCGTCCCGTCTCAATCCCGTTTCGGGCTCGCGTCAATTCGATCGCCGTCGGACCTCCTTTCCGAAACGCATTCAGCTCTTCGTTGATGGCCTTTTCCAATTCTTCCGGCGTGTGTCCCTTCCGCACCGTGGCCGTAATCTGGAATACTGAGCAAAGCATCATGGACTGCTGATAAGCATTCACATCCAGTGCAATCTGCTTGTCGTACACCAGCTTTTTGTATAGACGGCTCGATTTCCCGCCCGCAAGCACCGATGCGGCGAGGTCCGCTTCCGCATCTCCGGGCTTGAGGAACGGCGAAGTCAGCCAGGCCATATACACGCGGGGAAGCTCAACCTTGTCTTGCACCACCGCGCGGCGCTCCGCGGTGATCGGCGGCGTCTTTACCTTGAGCTGTGGAATTTCGTCACCACGCTTCAGTGGGCCGAAATATTTCTCCACTAGCAGCTTCGTCTGCGCGCTATCGAAATCCCCGACAATCACCAGGCTCGCATTATTTGGCGCGTAGTACAGTCTGAAGAAATTACGCACATCCGCGAGCCTTGCCGCCTGAATATCCGCGTGCGATCCAATTACATCTCCGTAATAAGGATGTTCTTTCGGAAACAATTGATGAAAGACAGCCTCCTGCACCATCCCGTAAGGCACGCTCTCGTGACTCTGCCGGCGCTCGTTCCGCACCACGTCCTGTTGGTTCGCTAAGTTGGTCTGATCGAGCTGGTCCGGCAGATAGCCCATCCTGTCCGATTCCAGCCAGAGCGCCAGTTCGAGTTGATTCGAGGGCAGCGTCTCGTAGTAGCTGGTCCGGTCAAAATTCGTGGTGCCGTTCACATCCGAGGCGCCTGCGGCTTCCAACAGGCGGATATGGTCATTCCCCGGAACGTGCTTCGAGCCTTCAAACATCATGTGCTCGAACAGGTGCGCAAACCCGGTGCGGTCCGGCAATTCGTAAGCTGGCCCAACGTGATACCAGATATTCACTGCGACCAGCGGCAGCCGGTGATCCTCCGATAAAATTACGTCTAGCCCGTTCGCTAGTTTGTATTTCTCGTATTTGAGTGCAGGCAGATCCAGAGAAGCCGCGGGCGCGGCCTTCTGCTTCGTTCCTGTTTTTTGTGGCGTCTGGGATTGTCCATCTGCGGCAGGGCCCAGCAGCACAACCATCAACCCAAACCCTAAAACTCTAAAACTCGACATCCCACGATGAATACGCATCTCTTCGGTCTCCTCTATCCTTCGCAGACGCCTCGCGAACAAATACGGTAGCACAGACTCTAAGCACAGGTTATCTGCCTCGACTTGGCCGCTCGTTCATCGGCGCATTTCCCTTACTTTTTAGGATGACTCTCTTCATATTCCCGGTTGCTGAACAGTTGACAGGCAAGGGCCGTCTCTCTAAAGTCAGAGGCACCACATGAGCGTCCGAAAAATTCAGATTGGGCAGCTTTGGAAAAAAGAGGACACGGGGGAAACATTTCTGGTTACCCGCGTTTACAACGAAGCCCTGAGCACCTTCGTGGTTCTGAGAAAATCTGGCGCGGAGAATGAGGACTTGGTTCGCATCAAGGTCGGACGCAACCCACAGGGCCAAACCATCCCCGGTTTTTCTCCCGCCATGGAAGACGATTCCGTCTAATCAACCAATTCCCCTGGGGCAACGGTTTACGCGACTTCTGGCAGTTCGTCAAATCGACCGCACCGCCAGTGCCACGACATCTTCCACCGCCATCACTTCCTTCTGCAAAAACGGTTCCCCGTATCTCACGCCGATCATCTGCCCATAATGCCGCGCCAGCAAATCCATCTTCGGGTCGAGCTCATCAATCGCAAGGTATACTCGCTGCTTCTTCTCGCTCTTTGCTGGGCGAAACTGCGACCCATACGCCAGGATCGCTCGCCGTCGGGTTTCATATTCCTTCGTCACATCGACAATAAATGTCGGCGGCATCCCCTCAAACGATGTCGCATACAGAATCTTGAACGGCCGGTGAGGCTCACCCTCCAGCGGCAACTGCTTCAGCCCAGCCAGAAAGCAGCCCTCGTAACCCAGCGTCGAAGCATGGTAATGATCCGGGTGTCGCGCCTCCCAATACGGCAGAATCACCGTATGTGGGCGCAGCTCGCGAATCACCTGCGCAAGCCGCATCTTGTTCTGCCGCGTCGCTAGCACATCCGAATCCGGTACTCCTAGCGTCCCTCGCCACGAGACTTTCAGAATCTTTGCCGCTCGCGCCGCTTCCTTTGCCCGCGTTTCCGTTGTCCCTCGCGTCCCCATCTCTCCGGCGGTCAGGTCCAGGATGCCCGTCTTGTAGCCGCGCTGGGCCATTTTCACCAACGTGCCGCCGCAGGTCAGTTCCACATCATCGGGATGCGCCGCAATCGCCAGCAGGTCGAGTTTCATATTCGCCCCTTGATTCGTCGAGATTCTAACAGGGGATGTGCTACCTTTGCGCGAGGGGGGCGGGAATTTGACCAGCGAAAAGACATTGGTGGGCCGCGTCGCGCTGGTCACAGGTGCCGCAAAGCGCCTCGGGCGCTTTGTGGCCCTGCGTCTCGCAGAGGAAGGCGCGGACGTCGCTGTTCACTACGGCAAGTCCGCTGCGGAAGCGCAAGAAGTGGTGCGCGAAATCGAACAACGCGGCCGTCGCGCCGCAGCCTTCTCTGCCGATCTCACCAACGTGCAGGCCATCCGCCAATTGTTTGAAAACGCCGTTCAGCACTTTGGACGTCTGGACATTCTCGTCAACAGCGCCGCCAATTTCCTGGAAACAAAATTTGACGGGGCCACTGAACAAATCTGGGATGCCTCGCTCGACACCAATCTGAAAGCACCCTTCTTCTGTTGCCAGGCCGCTGCCCCTCATCTCGCCAAATCTGCGCAAGGCGTCATCATCAACTTTGCCGATATTGGCGGCCTGGTCGGTTGGCGCGAATTCCTCCCCCACTCACTCGCGAAGGCCGGGGTCATGCTCATGACCCGCGTGCTGGCGAAGGAACTTGCTCCGACGATCCGCGTGAACGCCATCGCACCGGGAACCATTTCCATGGCCGGTGATCCCCCGGAGTGGCAGGCCCATTTTATTCGTCTGGCTCCGCTCGCCCGCACGGGCCACCCCGACGAAATCGCAGATGCGGTGCTTTTCCTGATTCACGCGGAATTCATCACGGGCCAGGTCCTGGTCATTGACGGTGGCCGAACACTCGGTACCGCTACCCGGCTCTAAGCGCAATTCTCGCTATCCAAATAACGACAGGCAAGCATCGAGAAAATTTCTAGACCACAAGATGCAGAGCGTCCTCCAAGGGTGTATTCTTAACAATTGTCTATAACTTCCGCTTATCCCGCATCGGGCGCTGGTGACGCGCCAGTTTGCTAGAGAACGAGGAGTCAAGTAGAACCGTGGATCAAGAAACGTACGTGCCGAGGCACATCGAGGACGTCGAAATCCAGGAATGGCTGGAGTCTCTCGATTCGGTCCTGGAATCCAGCGGCCCAGATGTGGCTCGGGAAATCCTCGAACGCCTTCGTGCCCACGCAACCGTCAGCGGTATTGATTTGCCTTTCACGGCCAATACCCCCTATGCAAACACCATCCCCGCTCGCCTCGAACCCCTTTTCCCGGGCGACCAGCAGCTCGAGCGCCGCATTAAATCTCTGATCCGCTGGAACGCCCTAGCAATGGTTGTCCGCGCCAATCGCGTCGAACACAACATCGGCGGTCACATTTCCACGTATGCTTCGGCTGCCACTCTCTATGAAGTCGGTTTCAATCACTTTTTCCGTGCTCGCTCCGAGCATTTCGAAGGGGACACGATTTATTTCCAGGGCCATGCCGCTCCCGGCATCTATGCTCGGGCTTTCCTGGAGGGGCGCATTGGCGTTGAACAGTTGGAAAATTTCCGCCGTGAACTAAAGCCCGGCGGAGGCCTCTCTTCTTACCCTCACCCGTGGCTTATGCCCGGTTTCTGGGAATATCCTACAGTCTCCATGGGCCTCAGCCCGCTGATGGCCATTTACCAGGCACGTTTCAACCGTTATCTGGAAAATCGTGGCCTGAAACAGCCTTCCGACTCGAAGGTCTGGGCTTTCCTCGGTGACGGTGAAACCGACGAGCCCGAGTCGCTTGGAGCCATCACCCTGGCCTCGCGGGAAAAGCTCGACAATCTGATTTTCGTCATTAACTGTAACCTGCAGCGCCTCGATGGCCCGGTCCGCGGCAACGGCCAGATCATTCAGGAACTCGAATCCGCTTTCCGCGGCGCTCGCTGGAACGTCATCAAGGTCCTATGGGGCAGCGAGTGGGATCCCATCCTCGAGCGTGATTCGGAAGGCTTGCTTGTTAAACGCATGGGCGAGATAGTGGACGGCGAATACCAAAAGCTGGTCGTCTCAAGCGGCGAATATATTCGGCAATTCTTTTTCGGAAGTGATCCGCGACTGCTCAAGCTTGTTGAGCCTTTGCCAGACGAGACTCTGCGCCGTCTTCGTCTCGGTGGCCACGACCCCCGCAAGGTTTATGCGGCGTACAAAGCGGCTGTCGAGCATACCGGTGGCCCGACGGTTATTCTCGCGCGCACCATCAAGGGCTACGGCCTGGGCGAAGCCGGGGAAGGCAAAAACGTCACCCACCAGCAAAAGAAACTCAACGAAGAAGAACTGAGAGAGTTCCGCTCTCGTTTCGGCATTCCCATGAGCGACGAAGACGTTAGCGAAGTTCCGTTCTATCGTCCACCGGACGACAGCGAGGAGGTTCGCTATTTGCGAGCGCGGCGTGAGGACCTCGGCGGTTATACACCAACCAGAAGAGTCCGCGCGACCCCTCTGGTCGCTAATCACGACGAGCTATTCCGCGAATTCCACGATGGCAGCGACGGCCGCGAAGTCTCCACCACCATGGCCTTCGTCGCCATGCTTCGCAAGATGCTTAAGGACCCGGAGATCGGCAAACTCGTCGTGCCCATCGTTCCGGACGAAGCCCGTACCTTCGGTATGGAATCTCTGTTCCGCACCGTCGGCATTTATTCCAGCGTCGGCCAGAAGTACGAACCCGTGGACGTCAACACGCTCCTCTATTACAAGGAAGCGAAGGACGGCCAAATTCTCGAAGAGGGAATTACCGAAGCGGGTTCCGTTGCTTCGTTTATTGCTGCCGGTTCCGCCTATGCCACGCACGGCATCAACACGATTCCATTCTTCATTTATTACTCGATGTTCGGTTTCCAGCGCATCGCGGACTTCATCTGGGCGGCCGCGGACATGCGCACGCGTGGCTTCCTGCTAGGTGGAACCGCCGGTCGCACCACCCTCGCCGGCGAAGGCCTCCAGCACCAGGACGGTAACAGCCACGTCCTCGCTCTGCCTGTCCCGAATCTCCTCGCCTACGATCCCGCTTTCGCCTACGAAATCTCCGTCATCATCCAGGACGGCATTCGTCGCATGTACAAGGAAGGCGAAAGCATCTTTTACTACATTACTGTCATGAACGAGCCTTACGCCATGCCCGCCATGCCGCCGGGTGTGGAAGAAGGCATCCTCAAGGGGATATACAAATTCCGGGCCGCAAGCAACAAAAAAGCCAAGTTGCGTGCGCAACTCTTCGGTGGCGGCGCAATCCTGAACGAAACTCTCCGCGCCCAAGAAATTCTTGAGCAGAAATTCGGCGTGGCCGCCGATGTCTGGAGCGTCACGAGCTACAAGTCACTCTACATGGACGGCATCGAGACTGATCGCTGGAACCGCCTGCACCCCGGTCAGAAGCCGCGGGTCCCCTACGTCACACAATGTCTCGAAGATTCCCAAGGCGTACTCGTCGCCGCGAGCGATTACCTGAAGACCTTGCCCAATATGATTGGCAAGTGGATGCCGCGCCGCTTGGCCGCTCTCGGCACTGACGGCTTCGGCCGCAGCGAGAGCCGCGCCGCGCTCCGCGAATTCTTCGAGGTGGATTCGCGCTTCATCGCGCTGGCCACGCTCCACGAGCTCTACCAGGACGGCCAGTTGGACAAATCCATTGTGGACAAAGCCATCAAGGAACTCGGCATCAACCCGGACAAACCTAACCCGGTCACCTCCTAGCAGATTAACTTGTCTCACTCGCGCAGATTGAGCACAGCATTCGGGTCTGGTTTCGTGGGTGTACTGTTCACCCTCCCTTCGGCCGGAGCTGTCTCCCGGCAGCGGGCATTTTGAGTCTCACGACGGCAGCCGTGGAGCGAACTCACCCCATGATTCGCTACGATCCCGCTTACGTGCGCATTTCTTATCCAGGTGGAGATGTGCCCTCGAATATAGGCGTCTGCACCGATGAAATCATCCGCATTTATCGTGCCGTCGGGGTCGATCTAGAAAAAGGAGTCCACGAAGACACGACCGCGGATTTCTGAGCCTATCCCAATCATGTGCGATGGCTTCTTTTTTCATACCGATACAAACATCGATCATCGTCGGGTGCCCAACCTGACGGTTTTCTTTGCTCGCAAAGGACACGTTCTCCCGATCACCACGCAAGCAACTAACTACGCGCCCGGAGATCTCGTAACCCGGGATCTTGGCGGTGGCCTGCCGCATATCGGAATCTTGGTCGACAAACAGGCGTCATCGGGACGCTACTTTGTGTCCGCAACATCAGTCTGGGCCCCAAAACGGAAGATGTCCTGTTCGACTGGAAGATTAACGGCCACTACCGCTACTTCGGCTCCCAGCCGTCACGCTGAAATCACCGTTGCGTGCCGGCGAATCGAACGCGTGGGCCCCTATCCGGGCTCTTGGCAAAGACACTCTTGTCTGTGCTCTTGGGTTGTAGGATCCACCTTCTGAGGCAGCCCGCTCCTGGGTTTCCGCGCGGTCACTTCGTTTCACTCTGCAAACCTGCCAATCGCGTCTGCGCCTCGGCGAATTGCGGCGCCAGCCGCAAAGTGATCTGATAGGCCCGTTTGGCAGGCTCCGTATCCCCTCGCGCTTCATGACTTCTCCCCACCCAAAACCATGCGAGAGGCGAAGGCGCAATCTCGGTCGCGCGCGTAAAGCTGGCCAGCGCCTTCTCGGTTTGTCCCAATTGAAATAGCACCAGCCCCCTTCCCAGGTAACTGTTCATCTCGCGGTCGTTAATCTGTATTGCCGCGTCGAATTGGGCGAGCGCCTCTACGTATTGGTTACGCCCCATGTAAAGCACACCCAGATTGTTGTGCGCCTGCGCCAATTCCACGGGGTCACTCATGCGTGGCAACGCAAGAACGTATTGCTCAAGTGCCTCGCCCGTGCGGTTTTGTCGATGGAGCGTCGTCGCCAGGTCATAGTGCGCCACTCCCAAGTCAGGCGAATAGCGGATTGCATTCCGAAAGTGTGCTTCCGCGAGCTCGCTCTGCCCCTGGTTCGCAAGCGCTTCGCCAAAATTCATTTCCGCCGTGCCATTTTCGCTCGTTACGTCAAGTGCATGCCCGAAAAGCTTGTAACTGTTCTTCCAGTAGCCGATTTGCACCAGCGTTATCGAAGAATAGCCAACCACAGCACATGTTGAGATCGCCGCCAGGGATCTCCGCGAGATCCGCGCAGTCAGCCCTTCCGCCGCCGCCCAAACCACCAATACAAAAATTCCAATCAGTGGGATGTACGCATAACGATCCGCCATTGCCTGCCGCCCCACTTGGATAATTCCGATCACCGGTACCAGCGCGAGCAGATACCACAGCCATCCGGTCACCAGATACCGTCGCTCGCGCCATTTCCAGCACGCAGTCGAGAACGCCAGCAGCGCCAGCCCACACAAGGCTACCGCCGCCACCGAAAGCCGCCCCTCCGGGTGCGGATAGAAAACCGCCAGTCGCGCCGGCCAGATTCCTTTGCCGATGTAAGCCACATACGAATAGATCGCATTCTCTAACCGGAATCGCAGTGGCAGCACAGCCGTCCGCCCGACCGCGCCGCCTCCATGTTGCCCGATGATCGTGATGACCGCGCTTCCCGCCGAAAGCGCGAACAGCGGCAACTTCTCGACAAAGCACTTTCTCGCCGCGCCAAGAAACTCTGTCAACGAGGTCGCGGTTCCCGGAACCGGCATCCGTTCGAACGGCCAGTAATCCAAAAGCAGCAGCAGGCAGGGAAGCGTAATGACCATGGGTTTGGACATCAGTCCAAGCGCGAACAATGCCGTCACGGCCGCGTAACGGCCCAGCGATCTCTTACGCACATACATTCCGTAAGCGCCGATCGCAAGAAAGAAGAAAAGCGTGGAAAGGACGGATTTGCGTTCCGCCACCCACGCCACGGTTTCCACATTGAGCGGGTGCGCCGCAAACAGCGCTGCGGCGAGCAAGCTGCGTCCCGTAAAGCCTGTGGCCAGATAGAGGAAAAGGAATAAAAGGGCGGCATTACAAGCGTGAAAAAAAATGTTGGTGAAGTGATGCCCGGCGGGATTCGCTCCAAACAACGTTACATCCGCCAAGTGCGAAATCCACGTCAGCGGGTGCCAATTAGCTTCTGATGTAGTCGTGAACGCCCAGCGGACATTTGCCCCCGAAAGGCCCTGCTGCACGTGCACATTCCCCGTGACGTATGCCGGGTCATCGTAGTTTACGAATTCATTTTGCAGCGCCCGGCAGTACAGCAGCGTCGTGAACAAAAACAGCAGCGCACCGCTCGCGCCAACTTTCTTGTTCAAGGGAGCCCGGGCTGTACTGCCGGGAAGGGAAGAAACCTGCGCGTCCGCCATGCCCTTCACTTTTCCACGAACTCGTAGTAGTCCTGCGGAACGGCGGCCGGTTTTTCGCTGAAGATTCGGAACTTCGCCAGATGCACCTTTTGCAGCCGGAACTGCGCGCACGTCGCTAGCACCCCGAATCCATACTTCACGCTGCGCCGGAAGCTGATGGACGAAGCTTCTGTAAAATACCTCGTCGGACAGGAAATCTCCCCGATGCGGTACCCGGCAAAAATAATCTGCGCCAGCATCTGGTTGTCAAACACGAAGTCGTCGTCGTTTGCTTCGAGCGGCAGCGTTTCCAGCACCTTCCGCGAGAACGCGCGATACCCGGTGTGATACTCCGAAAGCTTGTAGCTCAAAAAAATGTTCTGGATGAAAGTCAACAGCCGGTTGGCCACGTATTTATAGAGCGGCATTCCGCCCTCCAGTGCGCCGACACCAAGAATCCGCGAACCAAGCGCCACGTCATAGACGCTGTACGCCAGCATACCCGCCAGCGAAACAATCAACTTCGGCGAATATTGCGAATCCGGGTGCACCATGATCACGATATCCGCGCCGCGCTTTAGCGCTTCCCGGTAACACGTCTTCTGATTCCGCCCGTAACCCAGATTCTTCAGGTGCACCAGCGTTACCAGGCCCAACCGCTTTGCCAGGTGCGCCGTGTTATCCACGCTCCCGTCGTCCACAAGAATCACTTCGTCCACGAATTCCAGCGGTACCTCGGCGTAGGTCTGCACCAGGGTTTTCTCCGCCTGGTACGCGGGCATCACCACCACGATTTTCTTGCCGTTGAGCATCCCGGACTCGCACCGCCACACTTTCGTCGCAACAGTGCTTGCAGCTTTACTCTAGCATCGCGCTACTCTCACGCAATGGAACATCCCGAACCGTTTGCCTAACGCGCCACCGGGTCAGTGATGGTTTGGCAGACCATGGCCGTTGGCCAATAAGCTAGGGCAGATTCTCAAGCATCTCCGTCGGCTTGATTTTTCCCGTCGCCAGCTGCGCAATCAATTCGCGGTTCGCCTCGAGAAAATCGTATTGTGACAGCTCCCGCGGCAGCACCCAGGCAATCCGTTCAAAGGCGCGCGGCGTGATGTCACCGTCCGCAAACTGCGCCGCGAAAAAATGAATCTCCAGCTCTTCCGGATGATTCGCATATTGATGCCGCACGCGCGCAATTTCTCGGCTCTTCGTCATCGCGATCCCCAGCTCTTCGCGCAACTCGCGCGCCAGCGCCTCCTCTGGGCCTTCTCCATCCCGCACCTTTCCACCAGGGAATTCCCACTTCAACGCCGACGTATCTTCCCGCCTCCGCTGCCCAATCAGCAGCCGGCGATCGGCCCGCGCGATCACGGCCGCAACCACAACCCGCATAACACCCCCGTTGCGATTGAGCATAACAGAAGAAATTGCGCTTCCTTTCAACCACTTGATTGACTCGCCTGGAGGAATATGTTGCACTTCGTTTTCACTACCGGAGGGTCACTTGCGTTCATCGTCCATCGTTCTATCTGCGTCATTCGGCCTCTTTCTCGCCAGCAGCGCGCAAGCGCAATCCTCTGCCGCTGGCGACGTCGTGCAGTTCCACGCCACCATGGACAACGTCAAAGCCACCTTCGGTCCCGCCGAACCCGTCGCCCATCTCAAGCCCGGCAACATCCTTTCAGCTGATTCTCTCGATTGCTTCGGCAACGCCCTCCAGAAGCCCGGCGACCCTTTCTCCAACATTAAAATCGATAATCCCCTCACGGGCCCCTTCTTCATCGATGGCGCCGAGCCCGGCGACACTCTCGTCATCCACATCCTCGATCTGCAGGTTGACGGCAAGCAAGGGGTCGGCACTTTCAGCCCCGGCTTTGGCGCCGCCAATTCAACGCACTACACGCCCATGCTCGAAAAGCAGCCGCTCCCCGAACGGGCCTGGTATTACCCCATCGACGCCGAGAAAAAGCTCATCACCTTTCAGGCGCTCGACTCCAACTTCAAGGTGCAATTCCCCATGCATCCGTTTCTCGGCTGCATCGGCGTCGCCCCCGCGAACGGCGAAGCCCGCAGCTCCATCGTTCCCGCCGAATTCGGCGGCAATATGGACGCTCCCGAGGTCTCCCCCGGCAACACCCTCTACCTTCCCGTCAACGTGAAGGGCGCGCTCTTCTACTTCGGCGATGGCCACGCGGCGATGGGTGATGGTGAAGTCGCCGGCAGCGCCGTCGAAGTTCCCATGAAAGCAAAATTCCGCTTCGAGCTCGTGAAAGGGAAGAGCACCGGCTGGCCGCGCCTCGAAAACGATCACGAACTCATGACTACCGGCATCTACCGTCCCGTGGACGACGCCGTCCGCATCGCCGTCACCGAACTCGTCTCCTGGATCCATCGCGAGTACGGCCTCTCCGAACTCGACGCTTACGAACTCTTCTCCAATGTCGGGAAACTCCACCTCACCGAAATGGTCGACCCCAACTACGTCATCGTCGCCTCCATCAACAAAAGATTCCTCCCTCCCAAAAGGGATGTTGCCAAATAAGAGGGTGCCGTACCCTTGATGTTTGAGGGTGTGGGTTTTTTCCGAAAACTTTGGGTGGCCCACCCTTGGTTTTTCAGGGTGGGCCTTGGGGTATTCCGGTATTTCTCTCGCTCCCCCTCACCCCTAGGGAGTCGATGGAAATCAATCCCCTTTGGGCCGTTATCGCGTTTTACCCAGCTTTCCCCGGAAGCGAAGGACCACTCACCTCTTTCACTGGACACGTCTCACCGCTCGCTGGAATACTTCTCCGCATGTTCAGCGATACGCTGCTCGACCATTTCCAGAACCCGCGCAATGCCGGCGAACTCCCCGGCGCCACGGTCAAAGTCGAAGTCAGCAATCCCGTCTGCGGGGACATTCTCCAACTGGCAGCGATTCTGGACGGCCAACGGATTCGCGAAGTCCGATTTCTCTGTCGCGGCTGCACGGCCGCCATCGCCGCCGCCTCTCTCCTTACGGAAAAAATCAAGGGCAGGGAACTGCGAGACACGCGCCTTCTGTCTTCCGAATCGATCGCCCAGGAACTCGACGGCCTTCCCCCAGCTTCCTTTCACGCCGCTCAGTTGGCCCACGACGCGCTCCGTGCTCTGGTGGCCAGGAGCGAAGCACAATGATCAAATCGCCCGCGTCACCCGCTCGAACGTCTCCGGATCGTTCAAATTCAGAATGCAGCCCTCTTCGGTCGTATCCATCTCGTGGACTTCCTTCCCGTGCGCCCATACCACTGCCCGCGCACCTACGTTCAGCGGCGCATTCTCCAATTGCCGAAAAACCGCCGCCGAGAAAATCACTGGATGCCCGCGCTTTCCTTCGTATACAGGCAGCACGATTGGAGCCTTCGACGTATAAAACGCCGTCAACAGTTCGCCGATCAGTCCTGCGCTGATTAGCGGATGATCGATCAAGCAGAGTAGCATTCCTTCGACATCCGCCGGCAAACTCCGCAGCGCCGCGCAAATCGAACTCAACTGCCCTTTTTCCCATTCTTCATTGATGACAATTTCATCCGCGCTCAGCTGGATTGCTCTCGCGATCGGCTCTGCGTGCGCTCCCAGCACCACGCGTCGCACTCCGATCTTGGGATGCTTCGTCACTTCCAACAAATGTTCAAGGAATGGACGGCCCTGATAGGGAAGAAGCGCCTTCGGCGAGCCCATGCGACCCGAGGTCCCGCCCGAAAGAATCACGGCGGCCAGCATCAAGCACGTCCTTTGGGCAAACGGTGCGCGCGGCGCACGGGCGGATTCTTGCCTCCGCGCATCCTAGCGCCGATAAATGCTTGCCACAAGAGGGCGAATCGAGCGCCTATTTCGCTTCCACTTCATCGCGCGCTTCAAGCCTTAACTTCTTGTGCCCGGCGGAATCGGCGTTGCGCCGCACGGCGACCAACTCCGCGACGATGCTAAGCGCAATTTCTTCCGGCGACAGCGCGCCAATGTCTAATCCCATGGGCGCAAACACGCGCTCGAATTCCGTCATCCGGTAGCCTTCTTTTTCGAGTGCCTTGTATACGCTCAGTACTTTGCGCTTGCTCCCAATCATGCCCACGTAGCGCGCCGGCGTGCGCACGGCCCAGGCCAGCACGCGCATGTCTTCCTTATGACCACGCGTCACGATCACGAGATATGTCGAGCTGATGGGGCGCAGCCGCTCAAACGCCGCGTCGTAACTTGTGAAAAGTTCTTGCGCCATCGGAAACCGCTGCGCGTTCGCAAACGCTTCGCGATCATCCACAACCATCACGCCAAATCCGGCGGCTTGTGCCGCCTTCGCCACGGCCGTGGAGACATGGCCGCCGCCAAACAGCACCACCACGGGCTGGGGCAGGATTGGCTCGACGAATACTTCTACGGTTCCACCGCAGATCAGACCATTGTCATAGGTCGCTTCGTTGTTCAGGTGAAAGACAAGTTTGCGCGGCGCTTCCTTTTGCAGCACTTCCTTGGCCGCAGCCCACACGTCGGCCTCCACGCACCCGCCGCCAACGGTCCCGAGCGTCGAGCCATCTTCCCGCACGAGCATTCGCGAACTCTCATAACTGGGGATCGAGCCATTGGTGTGCACAATCGTTGCCAGGGCGCCGCGTTGTCCCGCCCGCCGCATCCGTACAATCTCTTCAAACAAATCCATGTATTTCCTCTTGGCTTCTGCACCAGCCTACGGCTGGCCTCCCGCCGTGTCAATCGGCCACATCGGCCACTACCTGGACGCCGTTTCTCTTGCGGAGTAAGTTCTCTTCAGGGCTTACGAAGCGGGCTTTCTAACGTATCGTGATACGATATATCTTACCGTTGCGACTCTTGCCCTTCCCGGTCCAGGAGGCTATTCATGAAAGCCATCATTTTCCATCAGCATGGTGATCCCTCCGTTCTCCACTACACCGATGTGCCGGAACCACACCTCCGCCACAACGAAGTTCTTGTCCGCGTCCACGCCTGTGCCCTAAATCATCTTGATCTCTGGGTGCGCCGCGGCCTTCCCGGTGTCCCTATCCCGCTTCCGCATATTCCCGGCAGCGACATCGCCGGTGAAGTCGCCAAGGTTGGCCCAGAGGTCAGCACGGTTCATGTCGGCCAGAAAGTGGTGCTCGCTCCCGGCGTCACCTGCGGCAAGTGTCCCGCTTGTCTTTCCGGCAACGACAACCGCTGCCGGGATTTCACCAACCTCGGATACATGATAGATGGGGGCTGCGCCGAGTTCGTCCGCTGCCCAGAAGTCAATTGCATTCCGTATCCGGAGAATCTCGACTGGGCCCACGCCGCCGCGGTTCCGTTGGTCTTCCAGACCGCCTGGCACATGCTGGTGTCTCGCGCCCAGCTCCAGCCCGGCGAGGTCGTTCTCGTGCTCGCCGCGGGCAGCGGCGTTGGCAGCGCGGCCGTGCAAATCGCCAAATTCTTTGGCGCGCGCGTCATTGCCACCGCCAGCACGGATGAGAAACTAGTCAAAGCCAAACAGATCGGCGCCGATGAAGTGATCCACCACGGGATTATGCCGATTGCCAAAGAAGCTCGCCGGCTCACCAATAATCGCGGCGTGGACGTGGTCTTCGAGCATGTGGGAGCGGCCACTTGGGATGAAAGTGTGAAGAGCCTCGGCCAGTCTGGACGCCTCGTCACGTGTGGCGCCACGACGGGCTATGACTCCAAGCTCGACTTGCGCTTTCTCTTCACTCGCCAGCTTTCGATCCTGGGCTCGTATATGGGGACAAAGGATGAGCTTCGCACCCTTCTCAAGCTCGTTGCCCAAGGGCGCCTCAATCCCATCGTGGATAAGATCTGGCCTCTCCACGACTGTGCCACCGCCCACAACTATCTCGAAAAGGGCAAGCAATTCGGGAAAGTCGTCCTAACCATCCCTTGATCATTGCCATAGGGGCAGTGTTTTTTCGTTGCCAGTCATTCAACTTCCGCGTTTGTCTCGTCACTCTAGCTGTGCCAAAATGCAGGGGAAGCATTGAGGGTCACATGAGGACAACCCTGGGCAAGAGCGTCACACTTACCAAACCCGATGATTTCGGCAAGCTGCTGCAGGATGAAGGCATCATCTTCACGCAGCTAGATAGGGCGGTGAACTGGGCGCGCAAAAGTTCCATCTGGCCGCTTGGCTTCGGGCTTGCCTGTTGCGCCATTGAAATGATGTCCATGGCCGCTTCGCGCTTCGACCTCGCGCGGTTTGGCGCTGAGGTGTTTCGCCCTTCGCCGCGCCAGGCTGATCTGATGATCGTCGCCGGCCGCCTGTCCCAGAAAATGGCTCCTGTAATTCGCCAGCTCTATGATCAAATGCCCGAACCAAAGTGGGTGATTTCCATGGGCGCTTGCGCCACCTCGGGCGGGGTTTTCAATAACTACGCCATCGTACAGGGCTGCAATCAGGTGATTCCCGTGGATGTTTATGTGCCCGGTTGTCCGCCTCGCCCGGAGGCAGTGCTTTACGCCATTCTCCAGCTTCAGAAAAAGATCGAATCGGAAAAGGGCTCGTTCAAGCGCGCCCTGAATTTGGCCTAGCGCCCGACGACCGCGCCGGAGTAAAATTTCTCTCCCGCCCGAGGAGTGTTCGTGTCTTCGAAAGATCAAAGAAAATATCCCCGCGTCAAGCCGCCGAAGAGTTTCGTCGTGGCTTGGCAGTCCGGTGTGACGCGCGGTGTTTCCTATGTGGAGAGCCTGGGCCTCGGCGGCTTGTATGTGCGTACCAAACAGCCCGTGCCTCTCCGCAGTGCCGTGCAGATTCTGATGGACATGCCCGCTGGCCAGGTGCGCGGCCGTGCGGTCGTCCGCCGCGTACAGGAAAATCGCGGCATGGCGGTTCAGATCATCGCCATGGATCCCGAGGATCGCGCCCGCCTTTTCCGGCAGATGCGCTCGTTTCTGTCGGCATAAGAAACTCTTCAAGTTACTTCGAAGCGCTAGCAGGCGAAGCCAAAACCGTCGCGGTTCCGCCAGCCATCTCCAATATTGCTCCGGACGTGGATTTCTCCCGTCGTACATACCCCATCCCCATGAAACAACCCAGCACAGGCGAGAACGCGCAGCGTGTCACGTATCCGAATTCCTTACCATCCGCGAGGAGTGGCGTGCCTGGCTTCGGTTGCTCAGAAACCGCGCATTTCAAACTCACGCGCACGCGGTTCACTTGGCCGCGCGAGCGCACCCGCTCAACGATCTCTTGTCCCGTGTAACAACCTTTCGTGTAGCTAATATGCGAATCCTGCAAACCAGCTTCGTGGGGAATTTGCTTTTCGCCAAAGTCGTAGCCAAACCAGGGAATCCCCTGCTCCAACCGCAGCGCATTCAGGGCCAGGTATCCAGCCGGACCGCTAGCATATTTTCGCGCTTCTTTCTGCAAAATGTGCCACAGAGGTTCGAGGTGTCTGCGTTCCACTAGAAATTCCGCGCCTGCAACCCCGCCCGGCGACCTCTTGATAATCCGAGAGGGAACTGTCCCAACCAAGACTTCCCGTGACTCCAACTCAGCGAGTGCCTCCAGCTCGACGCCTGCCAGGTCTTTCACGATGGCCGCAGTCTTCGGGCCCTCTAGGGCCAGCGTGCCGAACTCCTCGGTGCGGTCCGTCAACGTCACATCATCCATGATGATGTATTTTTCCAACCCTTCGACGAGCCGGTTCCGGATCATCGCAAACGACACGCAGAACAGTTTCTCAGCGAACGCATATGTTTCGATTTCCGCCTGGATACGCCCTTGCGGGTTCAGGAATAACGACACGATACCCTGATTTTCACCGAGTCCCTTGATGTTGTTCGTCAGGATCGCGTTTAAATAGCGCACCCGGTCCCGGCCGGTAAAATCCAGATACGCGCGGTAGTTCTTGTCGAGCAGCGCCACGCTTTCGCGAAGAAATCCGTATTCCGCGCCCCAATCTCCGAAATGGTCGGGCAGCGCGCAGCCAAACCAGGTACCAAGCGAAGCACCTTCGGTGCGACGTGCTTCCGCCAGCGGAGTCGGCAGGACCAGGCCCAGCTCTTCCAAGTACGTTTCTCCTTCTCTACCAGTCTAGCAAACCTGTCCCTACAGCATGCTCCTCATCCCGAAACGAAAATTGAGATGATATACTTCTCGCGATGAGCCAGACGCTGCAAGTCCCGGATGCCGCCAATTCGGAAATGATCTACATCAAGCTCCCGGTCGGGCCGTTGCAGTGCAATTGCCAGATCATCGGCGATGCCAAGACGCGGGAAGCCATCGTTGTGGACCCCGGGGATGAAGTCGAGCGCATCCTCAGCCTGCTTGGCCGTTACAAACTCAAGGTCAAGGCCATCGTCAGCACGCACGCCCACATTGATCATGTAAGCGGCCTTGCGAAGCTTCACCAATACACCGGTGCTCCGGTGATGATGCACAACGACGACCTGCCGCTTTACAACGCCATGGAAATGCAAGCCGCGTTTATTGGGATGGCTCCTCCAGAACTTACGGAAGTCGACCATCTGCTTAAGGAGGGCGACGCGCTGCAGTGGGGCAGTTTCCACGCGAGCGTGATCCACACGCCCGGGCACACGCCTGGAAGCGTCTGCCTCTATCTGCCGAAAGACGGCGGCGAAATCAAGCTCGCGCAGCCGCAACTCTTTGCCGGGGACACGCTCTTTGCCGGCAGCATCGGCCGCACAGACCTGTGGGGTGGTTCGCTTGAGCAAATCATGGAATCGCTGACGCAGAAGCTGCTCGCATTGCCGGATGAAACTCTCGTTCACCCGGGTCACGGCCCCACGACTACCATTGGTCAGGAGCGCGCGAGTAACCCTTTCCTGGTTACTTGAGAAAGGTGGGGCGGCTTCACGGTGACGTTTGCCGCGCCTGCCGGAGTTCTTCCATCACGGACTGGATCAGCTCTTTGGCGTTGGCCAATTCCTGCGTGATGATGCGCAAGTCCATCGCGGGGACCGTCGGGTTTCTTTGGCTTGTGCAATAGACGCCGTGCTGCCCGATCAGCACCAGCGCATTGGTGATGCGGTCCAGAGATACCGCGAGCCTCCCGCGGTCGCGCCCAAAGCGCTGCTCTGAGTGCTCAATCTCTTCCTGGTATTCTTCAAATGCCGACATTGCCGATCCCCCTGAAAGCAGCTCGAAAGCGTGTAAGAGCCGGACGTAGCACATCGGGCACAAACCCGCCGCGCGATTCTTTACCCTACTCCACCGCCAGAACATAATCCAATGAGCCGCCCAGATAGCGCAGCACCAGATTATGGACCATTCAGAGCAGTCTGTATGCGAGTACGTTCCTTTTGGTGAGAGGCCAGAGAGCAATTGGGAGCATCGAACCATGCGACGTTCGGATCTTGTACAACACAAAGAAAAAGAAAATGGGCGGATCGGGCGCACTTCGCAGATCGTCTTTGGTGAACGCCAGCATCTCCTGCGCGTGCTCGATTCCCTCGAAGGCACACAACTCCCCATTGCCCGCATGCAGCAGGAGCGCCGCGCTCTTGAGGAACTGATTCACGAACGCACCCGCGAGCTGAACCACATCAATACCGCATGGGATGAAAAGATTGGCCTCGTACTGAGCGCCGAGGCGAAGCCGGAAATGTTGGAAAAGCTTGTCAAGCAGGCTCCGGAAGAGGATTTTTATCTGCTACGACTGATCAGCGAGCATCCTCGTGCGAATTCCAAGACGCTTAATAAGCTGGCTCACCATCCCTATGGCGCGATTCGCGAAAATGTGGCGCGTCACCCTAACGCCGACGCGGCAACTCTTACGTACCTCAGCAAGGACAAGACGCAGCCGCTCTGGTATCTCGTGGCCTTCAATCCTAATACGCCGTCTCCCCTGCAACGCAAGCTGCGCGACCGGCTCAAGAGGCTCGGTGACAATCAGCCTTCGCGGTAAGCGGGTGCTTCCCCATTTGGCCTTGCGGTAAAACGTTGCTGGCGTTTCGCTGGTTATTCGTCCACTCGACAACCGCGCTATACTGTCCCCGGTGAAATGACGCTTCCGCCGCCCCGAAAAATTCTCCTCATTGTGCTCGTCTCATTTCTTCTCCTTATTCCTTGCTTTTGGCATGACCACATTCAGGCCGGGGACCTAGGCAGTCACACCTACAATGTATGGCTCGCGCAGCTGCTGGAACAGGGAAGAGCTCCAGGCGTGTACGTGGTGTGGCAATCGCAAAATGTTCTCTTTGACGAACTGGTCCTTTACCTCGCGAAGGCTGTGGGGCTTGCAGCCGCGGAAAGAATCAGTGTTTCGTTCTGCGTCCTGATTTTCTTTTGGGGGGTCTTTGCACTCGTCGCAGCTGCGACCTCACGGCCCCCTTGGTTCCTGACTCCTTTTATGGCGATGCTCGCTTACGGCTACACCTTCCACATGGGTTTTCTGAATTACTACCTGTCGGTGGGTCTCGCCTGTATTGGCTTGGCACTGATCTGGCGGGGCAGAAGGGAACAGCAAGTGGCCGGGTTTCTTTTCGCGCCGCTGATTTTTCTGGCGCATCCGCTTGGTGCGCTATGGTTTTTAGGTTCGGCTGCCTACCTGTTGCTTTGGCAGCGCTTTGTGAAATGGCGTATCGCGTTGCCACCACTGGCAGTCGCTTGCGTGTTACTTGCTCGTTGGGCGGTCGCGCTTCGTGCCGGCGAAGACATTGATTGGCCGGATCTTCCTTTTTATGTTTTCAATGGGGCGGACCAGTTCGCCGTTTTCGGGACGCGCTTCTGGTACATCGCGGCTGCGGCTTTCGCCTTGGGCCTCTTGATGGCCGGGCTGGATTTTCGAAAGGAGCGGGCCAAAAGCTGGTGGGGCGAGCGCCGGCTCCTATTTGAACTTTATGGAGTGTCTCTTTGCGCGACCGCGTTGCTTCCGGAGAATCTGCAAATGTCGCCGGACAGCGGCTGGATTGGTCTGCTGGTCTCGCGTCTCAGTCTGATCACGGCGACCCTGGCTCTTTGTCTCCTTGGCTCGTTGCGGCCGCAGAAGTGGCATCCGGCGGCGTCGGCCGGGTGCGCCCTTGTGTTTTTTGCGTTCGTATATCAGGACACGGGTTTTGTGGATCGGCTGGAACGGAACGCCGAAGCGCTCACGCGACAACTGCCCTTTGGCACGCGTTTGCTCAAGTCCGTTTATCCCCCGGCCGATTGGCGAACACCATTTATCTATCATTCCGTAGACCGGTCTTGCATCGGACACTGCTTCGCTTATTCCAACTACGAAGCGTCCACGAAACAGTTTCGCATTCGTGCGCGCGAAGACAGCCCCGTAGTCGTTTCCGATCCCGGCGAAAGCGAAGCTATGGAATCGGGCGAGTACGATGTCGAGCGGGCGGATCTGCCGATGAAGCAGATCTACCAGTGTGACCCGTCGGACCTGACGAAGCTTTGTATCCGCGATCTTGCTCCAGGGGAAAAGAACGGCCGGATGGGCTACCACCCAACCAATTGAGCCAGCTTCTATCTTTTGTGACGGGCGTGTCAGTCGTCCCGGGCGCGAAGGAACTCAGGATCAGACAGCGTATAAAGATCTCAAAGTTGAGGTCCTTCGGCCCGGCAAAATTCGCCGGGCCTCCAGGATGACACCCAACCGTAAGCGTCCTTACAAACTGAATGACCGTTTTCGTTGGTCTTTCGAACGCGGCTGCCTGGAGACAAATTGGCTCTTCCATTAGGCCAATGTCTGCTAAAATGAGCCTAGGGTGAGAGACAATGCTGCCATTACACCTTCAGCCCGAGAGCCACATCCCGCTGTACATCCAACTCCGTGATCAACTCCGCTCCCTCGTTCATGCGGGCGACTTGCGCCCGGGCGATCGCATCCCGGCCAGCCGCGAACTTGCGCATATGCTCGGCGTGCATCGCACCACAGTCGCCAATGCGTACGCGGAACTCGAATCCGAGGGGCTTATTCAGGGGCACGTGGGGCGTGGCACCTTCATTCGAGCCAATGGCAATGGCCTGAAGATCACGCCACCGCCCCCCGCGATTCTCGGCAACGGAAACGGCCTCCGCTGGGAACTGCTTTTTGCGGATGAACGAAGCGAGGAGATTCTGACGCGGCTTACCGCCGCTGCCCCGGAAACCGCCCTTTCTTTCGTTATGGCTCGGCCCGCGCCGGAGTTTTTTCCCGTGGAAGAACTGCAGGTTTGCGTGCAGGCCGTGCTGCGCCGGGAAGGGCAGGAAATCTTGAATCTCGGAGCTTCCGACGGCTATGCCCCGCTGAAGGAAGAACTTCTCGAACTGCTGCGCCGCGACGGCATTCCTGCGAAGGACGAGACGCTGCTCGTCACCGACGGCTGCCAGCAGGCTCTCGACCTCATCGCCAAGGCGTTTGTGCGTTCGGGCGACACGGTGGTCCTTGAAAATCCTACGTACCCTGGCAGCTCTGCGGTTTTTCAGGGCGTACGCGCGCGGTGCCTCGGTGTGCCAGTGCGCACGCATCCGGAGCCGGGCCAGGCGCTCGGCATGGATCTCGAAGCGCTGGAAGCGACGCTCGCCGCGAACCGCGTCAAGCTGCTGGTCCTTACGCCCGATTTTCAGAATCCTACCGGCACGTCCATGCCGCTCGATTCACGCCGCCGCGTCCTTGAACTCGCCGGGCGCTATCAGGTCCCCATCGTAGAAGATCACATTTATTCGCGTTTGAACGCGCGGGACGAACGGGTTCCATCGCTGAAGCAGCTCGATCGCTCGAATCTGGTGATTCATATTGACAGCTTCGCGAAGGTGGCCTTCCCTGGTTTGCGGGTCGGATGGATCGTCGCGCCGCCGGCTGCCATCGAGCGCCTGCGGCTCGTCAAGCAGATGACCGACTTGCATACCGATCAACTTGCGCAAGCTACGCTTGCGGAGTTTCTGAAGCGCGGGCTTTTCCAGAAGCACCTCGCGCGCATGCGGAAAGTCTACGCCGACCGTTTGCTCGCACTCGATGAAGCGCTTCGCCGGCAAATGCCTGAAGGGACACGCTGGACGCGGCCCGAAGGCGGCATGTGCTTGTGGCTCGAATTGCCGCCGGGCTTTGACGCCAGCGAGCTGATGATTCTCGCGAAGGAACGCGGTGTCCTGTTTGCTCCGGGCCGGTATTTCTATGTGCAGTCTCCACTTCCGAATAGCTTGCGGCTTGGCTTTGCGAGCCTCAACGAAAAACAGATCGCGCGAGGCGTTGCAATTATTGCCGAACTTTTGCGCATCGAGATGCGGAAACGCCAACGCGGGACACGCCGAGCCGAGCGCACTCACGTGGCTTTGGTGTAAGAATGGGGAAAACGCTCAAACTCGATCCCCAGGGCACAAACCGTTGCTTTGGTTGCGGGGCGGCGAACGAAGCTGGTATGAAGCTGCCGTTTGAGCTTGACCTCGATGAGCGCCGCGCCCGCGGCCGATTCGTGCTCGGGCGCAATTACGCGGGCGGAGGTGGATTCGCGCATGGAGGGATTATTGCCGTTGTGCTGGACGAAGCTATGGGAAAACTTTCCAAGGTGGACGGCGAGCGCGCCGTTACCGCGGAAATGTCCATCGAATACCGTAGGCCCGTGCCCGTGGATCAGGAAGTTCTGACGGAAGGCTGGCAGGAAGAAGAGAAGGGAAGAAACCGGTTTCGTGTTGCGGAGATTCGCGACCTTCAGGGCAATTTGCTTGCTCGCGGCAAAGGCCGGTTCGTAGTCGTGGATGAGACGCACTTTCAGAAGGTGATTGCGGAAAAACAAGTTTCCTGAATTAAGCGGAATCGAGAGGAGAAGAAGTCATGGATGCAAAGAAAGTGAATGGCAGCGGCAACGGAGCCAAAGGCTCCAATGAATGGCGAGTGAAGGTGGGCCTCGCGGAGATGCTGAAGGGCGGCGTCATCATGGATGTGACGAATGCTGATCAGGCGCGCATTGCCGAGAAAGCGGGCGCATGCGCTGTGATGGCGCTGGAGCGCGTGCCTTCGGACATCCGCAAGGAAGGCGGCGTCGCGCGGATGGCCTCGATCAAGGTGATTCGCGAGATCATGAAGACGGTCACCATACCGGTGATGGCCAAGGTGCGTATCGGTCATTTCGCGGAGGCGGAAGTACTCCAGGCGCTGGAGGTGGATTTCATTGACGAGAGCGAAGTGCTGACGCCCGCCGACGAGGAGAATCATATTTGGAAGCATAATTACCGTGTGCCTTTCGTTTGCGGAGCGCGCAACCTGGGCGAAGCCACACGGCGCATCGCGGAAGGCGCGGCGCTGATCCGCACCAAGGGTGAAGCCGGCTCGGGGAACGTGGTGGAAGCGGTGCGCCACATGCGCACGATCGTCAGTCAGATGAAGCGCCTCACGACGATGCGAGACGACGAGCTGATGCGTGAAGCGAAGGAACTCGGCGCGCCGCTGGACCTCATTCGCCAGATCGCCAAGACCGGAAAGCTTGCCGTCCCGAATTTTTCGGCGGGTGGCATTGCGACCCCGGCGGATGCGGCGCTGGTGCGCAAACTCGGCGCGGAGGCGGTCTTTGTTGGTTCCGGCATTTTCAAGAGCAGCGATCCGGAGGCGCGTGCCAAGGCCATCGTGAAAGCCACCACACACTTCGAGGATCCGAAAGCGGTTCTCGAAGCGCATGAGGAACTGGGAGAAGCGATGCCTGGTATTGATGTACGGCAACTCGAAGAAAAGGACATGCTCTCCACGCGCGGCTGGTGAGCAATGCTAGAAAGTATTCAGCTCGTGAACACTGCTGCGGATGCGGCATTTCCGCACCCGATTGGACAAGGTGGAAGGGGATGGAACCGCAAACGCTGAAAATTGGGATTCTCGCCGTCCAAGGCGACTTCGAAGCCCACGCCGCTGCCCTGCAACGCCTCGGCGCGGAAACCGTCGAGGTGCGCACGGTTGCTGACCTCGACGGCTGTGACGGCATCGTTCTCCCGGGCGGAGAAAGCACCACGCAACTCCAATTCCTCCGGGAGGAAGGTCTGTTCAACGCCGTGCGAAAGTTTTCCGATGAAGGTGGCGCCATCCTCGGAACCTGTGCCGGGGCCATCCTGCTCGCGAGGCAAGTCAAGAACCCGCCGCAAGCTTCGCTCGGGCTTTTGGACATGACTATTCTGCGCAACGGCTATGGCCGCCAGCTTGCCAGCGACGTTTTCTTTGGGCCGTGTACTTTAAAAAACGATCCTCTGGAAATGGTCTTCATCCGAGGGCCAATTATCGAATCGATAGCGCCGGATATCACCGTCCTCGCAAAGCACAATGGCGCGCCCACGCTGGTACAAAAAGGTAATATTCTCGCCGCCACTTTTCACCCTGAACTCACGGATGATCCCATTGTCCACGACTACTTTCTCAAGGTGGCTGCGGCTGCCGCTGAGAAAACGGTAAACGTTCGTTAGTTTGCATCCCTTCGCAATTCAGGCTATTTTCGAAATTAATGGATAAGAATAAGAAAGTCCGTGTGCTCTTCGTTTGTCTTGGCAATGCTTGCCGCAGTCCCATGGCAGAAGCCATCGCCCGCCACAGTTGTTCCGACGTCCTGGAGCCGTCCAGCGCCGGCCTTTTCCCACTTGGCTATGTACCTGAGATGACCGAGCGAGCGCTTGTTCGCAACGGTTATTCGGCCGCGGGCCTCGCTTCTAAACCTATCCGCTCGGGGGCGTTGGAGAATGTTGACCTGGTCATCAATCTCAGCGGCGAGCCACGTACAGACGCCTTCGACGATCCGGCCAAGGTCGAGGACTGGAGCGTTGCAGATCCTTATGGCGCGGACTCCACTGTTTATCAGAGAATTCTAGAAGAGCTCGAGCAGCGGATTGGGCAGCTCGCAGATCGCTTGCGTGAAGAACGAGGGATAAAAACAAAGCGATAAGGCGGAACCTCTTTGCGGCGAGACAGAACTAGCGTATCGCAGGAAGATTACCTGAAGGCTATCTGGGAGATGCTTGAAGAAGACCAGGTGCCCATCAGCGCGCGTCTAGCTGAGGAACTCGGTGTCACGCCCCCGGCGGTGACCGCGGCGCTCAAGCGCATGACGCGCGATAGCCATGTCAAAGTCGAGCGCGGCGGCAGCATTCTACTGACCGCCAAGGGGCGCAAGGTCGCGCAGCATCTCATGCTCCGTCATCAACTCGCGGAAATGCTGCTCACGGAAGTCATCGGTCTCTCCTGGGCCAAAGCACATGCGGAAGCCGAGCGCATGGAACATGCCATCTCGCCGGAAGTCGAAGCCCTGCTTTTGAAGCGCTTCGCCAGCCGGAAGAGTTGCCCGCATGGGGTGCCCGTGCGAGGCGGCGTGGCCCAACTGCGCAAACAGGGAGCCGTGCTTCTCTCCGAATTGCAATCCGGCGAAAGCGCCGAAATTCTCTGCGTGTACGAAAAAGATGAAGGTTTTCTGGAATTCTTGGAAGGGTTGCACTTGCGCCCGGCGGCGAAGCTGGAAATCCTTCATCGCGAATACGACGAAACCATGACGGTACGCGCCGCCAGCCGCACCATGCATCTCGGCAAACCAGCTACTTCCCGCATCTGGGTTCGCCGGCTCGCCGCTTAGTCTGGCTCTCCCATCAACTTCTTCAATCGGTCATAACCTGCGCGGCTCACGGGCAGCTTCGCTCCATTCGAAAGAATGGCCATGCGGCTATCTTTCCCATAAGGCTCGATACGTGCCACGCGTTCAAAGTTCACCAAATAGGAGCGGTGAATCCGAACAAAGAGACTGGAGTCCAGCGCGGCTTCCAGGCTCGAAATCGTCTGCTGCTTCAAAAGCTTCTTGCCTTCGCTCGCGAGGGATACGTAATCATCCATCGCTTCGGCGTAATCCAGTTTTTTCACTGGAATCAACGCCACCTTGGTTCCATCCTTCACCACAATGCGCTCCAAGTACTTTCCGGCTGGGCGCGCCGCTGCCGCGAGCGAGACTGCATCCAGTCCGGCGTCACTCTTGCGGCTTTTCGCACGCTCGAGCGCGGCCTCAAATCGTTCACGGCTGAACGGCTTTAGCAAGTAATCCACGGCGTGCACGTCGAACGCTTTCATCGCGTATTGGTCGTAAGCCGTGACAAACACGACCGAGACGTCCGCGGGGTCAATCAACTCGAGAACGTCAAAGCCGGTGAGCTTGGGCATTTGTACGTCCAGGAACAGCAAATCCGGTTTGAGTTCTGCGGCGGCCTTCACCGCTTCCATCCCGTTCGCGCACTCCGCAGCGATCTCGATTTCGGGGTGACTCGCAAGCATTTCGCGCAACAGTTTTCGCGCGAGCTCCTCGTCGTCCACGATCAACGCTTTCCATTTTTTCGTGGCCCGGCTCACTGGCTCGCCTCCGTTTCGGCAGGGAAGTACAGATTCACCCGGAAAATGTCCTCGTCGGGTAGCGCCTCGATATGCGCCTCTTTTCCATAGCGCGCCTCCAACCGGCGCTGAACATTCTTCAGGCCCACGCCATTTCTGCGCGCCGAACCCGCTTCCGGATCCCAACTGTTTTCGACGAGCAGCGCCAGGCGTCCCTGGTCGCGAGCCGCATGCAAGCGGACTGTTCCGCCTTCGGGCATTTGCGCAATGCCATGCACGACGGCGTTTTCGACCAAGGGCTGCAGCAGCAGGGGAGGCAGCAAGCAATCCCGCGCTTCCTCTTGAATGTCTGCTTCCACGCGCAAGCGATCGCCAAAGCGGACTTTTTCGATGGCCCAGTATTTTTCAAGAAGCGCCAGCTCTTCGCGCAAGGGAATGACGGCCTTATCGCCCATTCCCAGCGTCATCCTAAGAAAATCGGCCAGCAGGACGCACATCTCTCTTGCGCGCGCCGGATCGATACTTGTTAGCGCGCTGATAGAATTCAGACTGTTATAGAGGAAATGAGGGTTGATCTGCGCCTTCAGCGCGCTGAGCTCGGCTTCCCGGGCGCGGACGCTGGATTCCAGCGCACGTTCCTGGGCGACGCGTGAGTTCTTCAGCTCAATCAGCGCATAATTGAAGGCCACGCTCAACAGATAATAAAGATCGCCAGCGGCATAGAGCAGCGCCGTTTTCTGTTGATACTGCTCGTAAACACCACTCCAGCCGGGCATTGCGGCAAATTCATGGGCAATGATGTTTCCGACCTTCACCCAGAAAAAGGTCATGACGATGGCGGCCGTGGTGTGCGTGAGCACCAACCGCCATATGGGTGTCCTGCCCAGTGGGGCGGTCCGGCAAGAAAAGGCCGCCGACCATGCGCTGACTTGCGCGCTGCCGGATAGCAGAGCGCCCAGCAAGAACGCATTTCTCCAGGACAGTCCACCGGAGGAATTCAGGATGGGCGCTAGCACCAGCGTGAAGAAAATCCAGCCGAGCCAAAACATCACGTGGTGCCGCATGTCCATCTTTATTTTGTTCATGGGGAGTTAATTCTTAACCACGATTCCGCCAAAAACCGCCCTGCCCTGCAGAATCAGTTTTTTCCGCGTGAGTGTGCCCGTGACATCGGGGATGGGCGGCCGCGTCTCGTCGGTGTAGCCGCCGAAAATGCTCTGGCCTTGGAAAATGACGATCCAGCGATCGGGCACGGTCACTTCAATCCCGCCAAACATGGCTTCCACTTGGACGATCGCTTCTTCGCCTTCGATGTCCGCCGAACGGAAGTCCACTTCCACGCCGCCGAAGATGGCGCTGATGCTGCCGCCACGGAAGTTGTTCACGGTGATGCGGCGCTCCACTCCCCCGAAGAGGGCGAACTCATTCAGCGTCTCGCTGCCGCCGGTGATCGCGGGCGGTTTGAAGGGCGTCCACTTGTATAGCTGGGTCCGGCTAAAGATCAAACTGACGCCCACACCGATCAAGATGATCGGCCAAATATCTCCAATGGATAGCCGGGTATAGCCCAGCTTGTAAAGCTGTAGATACCCACCAATTAGAATCAGGATTACGCCGCCAACGCGGCTTTGGGGAGAAAACAGTTTTGCGAGGCCCACGATGACAACCAACAGCGGCCAGAACCTCCAGAACTGTTCGGCATTGATGTATCCCAGATGGTCGAGGAGGAACACCGACCCTACTAAAATCAGGATGAGACCCGGGATAAAGCCACCACGGTTACGGCCCCGGCGCGACCTGTTTGCGGTGCGGTTCTGGATATCCCGGTCGATGTCGTCCCTGATTTGTTGCTCGAGACTCACTTTTGCTCTCCCAATCGAATCCTCGTAAACAGGGCAGCTCGCTACCGTGTTCCCTAGAGCGTTGCCCGGCGCTTCCGGGCGACCCCCAAAACCACAAATGACGCCATTACCGCGGTGCACAAGGCCGAGATCGCAGCCCAGTGGAGAAGGGAATCCATCGTTGCCGAGCACAGCAAGGCATGGCTAGCCACTTTCACGGTGATCATGGCGAGTTCCGGGACCCATTCGGCCACTTCCGCAACCTGTTGGCCGACGCCCGCATGAACATACTGGAGGACCGTTCCCAATGCTACAAGAAATGCGCCAGCAGCTGCGACTATCACAATGGTTCCAATTGGCTTGTTTTCCTTCTTTAGACTGTTCTTTGCTCTGGCCATGTTCGCCTCCGGGCGCCTTTCTTGACTGCCCAAAGCGAGAATAGAGGGCCCCTCAGGCCCTGGCACGTCCGAATCGGCCAACGCCCGCCCGGAATCGGTGAACGCCGCAACCTTGCCGGTGGGCGTGTGGGGATAGCTTGGCCTTGCAATGTAGTGGGGAATCTGGCTTACTTAGGGACATTCAAACCACTACTGGGCGACTTTTCAAGAGCCGACAGATCACTTCAGGAGACTTATTGATGCCCGTGCAAATCGAGCAGAGGCCTCGTGCTACTGGATCGCGCCATCATTGGATTATTTATGTGCTGTTTGCCTTCTTTGGTGGCCTGCTTACCTTTGCCGGGGCGCGCGCGCAGCAGAAGGCCACGGACGATGCCACTTTCCGAAAATTGATCGAGGCCTATTGCGCGGCGTGGAGTTCGGGGAATACGGCCAACGCCGCGAAGTTTTACGTCAAGGACGACAGCCTGATTTTTTATGACGTAGCGCCGTTTTCGTATACCGGCTGGAAGAATTATGAGATCGGCGTGAAAAAGGAATTTCTGGATAACGCAGCGGCCGTTTCCCTGACAGCGGAGAAGGACTTGAAAGTGACGCGGCACGGCAATATTGCATGGACAACGGTTTCTATGCACCTGTCGGACAAGGCGAAAGACGGCAAGACGATCGAGGCGGAGATTCGTTATACAGGCATCTGGGAGAAACGCGGAAAGAACTGGCTGCTCGTTCACGAGCATCTCTCTGCGCCACTCGGAGGCTAAACTTTGCGTGCAGCCTTAGGCTGCGTGGTGGTCTTAAGACGATGTGGAAGACGCTTAATTCCTACTGGATCGCTGCTCGTGGCTATCGCCTCCGTCCCTGGAAGAGCCCCTACCTGCGTTGGCGCTTTGAGACGTTCCTCGGCAAGGAAGGCGCAAATCTCGACGCCAAGAAATTCTTCCAGTTGAGTTGGAAATATCGCAATCACTTGGATCGCTTTGCCGACTGGGCCGCCAAGCGGCGGCGGGTAATGCATCGGCGCGCTTAATTCAGCCGGCTCTTGCCTGAACCCTAAGACTGACAACTAATTGCCTGAGACCCTAAATCTCTCACGAGCGTATACTAGCGTGAGGAGTTGAGGATCATGGCTGACCTTAAGATCCTCCAGAAGACGGAAACGCTCCACGAAGCGCTCTGGTGGAATCGCGAACCCGACGGTCGCCTTCACTGTTTTTTGTGTCCCCGCCACTGCCACATTGGTCCCGGTCAATCGGGTTTCTGCTTCATTCGCGTGAATCAGGATGGAAAGCTTTATAGTCTTGGCTACGGCGCGCCCGCCGCTTTGCAAGTGGATCCCATCTAGAAGAAGCCGCTCAACCATTTT
>Ga0306926_10000655_pt1 | contig 32736 bp, 30 predicted proteins | sample flu12Cox44000178_FD_203759 | JGI IMG/M metagenome (GOLD analysis project Ga0306926, IMG submission 203759) | Lab enrichment of tropical soil microbial communities from Luquillo Experimental Forest, Puerto Rico - flux8day.12C.oxic.44.000.178 (v2)... | ecosystem: Environmental > Terrestrial >...
AATCTTCTGTCATCTTGCCGCGGTCGAGCTGGGCGAACAGCGCTCCTCCCTTCTCGTCGTCTCCCGGGTAGCCGCCTAGAGAGGTCAGCGCATCGGGCGCAAAGGCCATGAAATTGGCGACAGCCAACCGTCGCGCCACATCCTCGATGTACGGATTGAGACCACGATTTTCGTGGACGACCACGACCGCCGGCAGCTTGGCTGCATTTGCGGGCCGCATGAGGTAGCCCTTGATACTGCCGTTGCCCTGCGGTGACGGAACGGTGTCGTATTCCGCCTTGATGCGTTTGTCGTCCGGCGGAACTTGTATCGCCCAGGCATAATTTGGCCTGAGCATCTCGAAGAGCGCTGCAGCGGTCACACCAGCGACGGCAAATTTCTGCGCGCCATCCAAAAATTGGCGGCGGCTGATCCCGCCGTGTACGTAGCCGTCAAATAGGTTCAGAAGCTCTTGCGGAAACTCCGATGCTTTCTTTCGTTCCATGGTTGTGGTTCCCCAGTAAGGCCAGAGTTATTTTAGACCGGCGCATCGAAAGGCTTCTAGATAGTGCTCGAGTTCGCTGCCCTGCATAACCGGCATCTCATTCGCGATCCAGCCAAGCGAGATATTGGGCTGCGCGCGGCGCAGCTCCTGAAGCGCAGCCGCAGCGACATCGGAATGTCCGGCCATGCCGGCGGCGGCGGTGAGCACTCGATGCGCGCCGACAAAATCGCTGCGCTGGCGTATGGCTTCACGCGCCAGCCGCATCGCCTCGGCATAATTGCGCCCAACGAACTGCGCATAGGCGGCAATGCCGGTAAAAATCGCCGAGAATGGGTCACGCGGGCTCAAGCGCAGGGCACGGCGGGCCGCCCGGTCGGCCTCCTCCCACCGGCTGCAATAAGATAGCGCAAGGCCATAAAAGCCCTGAGCCAGTGAGAAATTCGGGTTTAGCCGTAACGCCAGCTCAAACTCAGCCAACGAATCGTCGAAACGCCGCGTGAGCAGATAGACGCAGCCGAGCGCGTGATGTGCCCAGGGATCCTCGCTGTCCGCCCGGATCGCCGCCAGCGCAGCGCGTTCGGCTATCGGTACTGCGGTTGCCCTGTCGGCCCAACCCATATGGAAGCTGAACGTATAGCTGGTAGCCAGTACTCCCAGCGCCTGGCCGTAATTCGGGTCAATGGCGATCGCCTTCTCCAGCAATGCCTGCGCGACGACACTGTCCTCTCGGGTCACCCGCCAGTAATGCGACAGCGCCCGCATCACCAGATCCCAAGCATCCATATTGTCAGGCGGTTTGCGCTGGGCGCGAAAGCTCTCGCTGGCATAGAGCTGCGGCTCGATCGCGGCGACGATGGCCTCGGTGATCTCGTCCTGGACCGCGAACACGTCGACAAGGTGTCGGTCGTAATGTTCCGCCCAGATGTGGCTGCCGGTGGCGGCATCATTGAGCTGCACCGTGATGCGCACCCGGTCGCCGCTCTTGCGCACGCTGCCCTCGACCACATAGCCGACGCCGAGTTCTTCGGCGACCTGCTTCATATGGACGGACTTGCCCTTGTAGATGAACGAAGAGTTGCGTGCGATCACGAAGAACCAGCGCAGCTTGGATAGCGCGGTGATCATGTCCTCGCTGATGCCGTCGGAAAAATATTCCTGCTCTGGATCGCCGCTCATGTTCACGAAGGGAAGCACGGCGATGGCGGGACGATCCGAGGGTGGCACCGCTGGGCGTGACCGCTCGTGGAGTTCGTCCCATGGCGGGCCGACGGTATCGGCCGGTTCGCCACAGTTTGATTGCATGCGGACTTCGCCGACGAAACGAAAGCCCCGCCGTGCGATGGTGCGGATCAGCTTTTGCTCTTCGCCGCTGTCGCCGATCGCCTTTCGCGCGGCGTTGATGCGGCTCGTCAGGGTCGACTCCGAAACGATCCGGCCGTCCCAGACCGAGGCGATCAGATCGTCCTTGCTGACGACCCGGTCGCGGTTCCGTATCAGGTGAATTAGCAGGTCAAAAACCTGCGGCTCGACGGCAATGGGCTCGGAACCGCGGCGCAGCTCACGCCGGTCGGGATCAAGTGTGTGATCGCAAAAGAGAAGTTGCATGTTGGCGCCCCCAAAACCGGGCTCCGAAGCCCCTCTCAAGGAATAATCAGGCTCGTCTCAAGGATAAATCAAGCGTCGCTCAAAGTCTTTCGGCGGCGCAATCGCCATTTAGGTGCCTGCAGCGAGACCGGCAGACCGCTCAATCTCGCTGCGACACCGATCAGCAACCTACACGAACGGAGAAACTCAATGCCCCTTATCCAAGTTCAAGTCATCAAGGACGTGTTCAGTCAGGAACAAAAGCGCCAGATCATCAGCAAGCTGACCGACGCCATGGTCTCGATCGAGGGCGAGAACATGCGCCAGGTAACCCTTTGCCTGGTTGAGGAGGTGGAAAGCGGCGACTGGGGGATCGGCGGCAAAGCTCTGACCACTGCCGACGTCCACGCCCTGGCACGTGGCAAGGCTGCGTGACGGCGCGACCTCGAGTCGCGAGTGCTGCGCCCGGGCCATTGACGGTGGTCCGGGCGCCCCGCGGCTTGGTTTGGAGGCATTTGCAGATCTCATCTGTGGATAAGGATTAAAGAGATGATCGAGGGACCCCATGGGTGCATTGATTACGGTGAGTGCGGGAGCGGTCCGACCATTGTGCTGGTGGCAGGATCGTGCTGCACCGCGGCCGCATGGCGACGGGTGATTGCTACATGGAATGACCAGTTTCACTGCGTGACCACCAGCCTCCTCGGATATGGCGGAACCGTCGAGCGCCGCATCGCCAGTGATCCTGATATTGCGTATGAAGCCGAGATGCTGGAGGCGATCGTTCGCAAGGCCGGTAGCCGCGCGCATCTGGTCGGCCACTCTTTTGTCGGCTTCGTGCCGCTAACCACGCCAATCGAAAGCCGGTAATCCAACGGCATGGCCCAAGCCTTTGTGAAGACCCTCAAGCGCGATTACGCGCGGGTCAGGCCGTGTCCCGATGCGGCAACCGTGCGCCGCCAGCTCGAGGCTGGTTCGAGCACTACAATACGTGCACCCGCACAAGGCGCTGGGCTACCGCTCGCCGCGCGAGTCCAGAGTACAGATGTCGGATACCGCGACCGAAAATGCGGTCGCCGCTTGGCGTCGACCGCATGACAGCACAATGTCGACGGAGGCGATCCGGTCAAGCCCGCCAGCCGCGCGCAGCGCGAAGACGCAAAGCCTCTAGCTTGACGCGAGCGCAACCGTCGACCACCCACGAAGAACCAAACCCTGTCCGGTTATTCAGGGGCAACTACACTGGCCGTGGCGTTGCAAACCGAGTATCTCTGGCGAGCCTCGCGATCCTGGAGGCGCCGGCACCGGAGGTACTGCGAGAGCGCGGCGAGCGCGACCACTATCGCGCGTTTCGCCGGATGACGGAGGGTGATTTCGCCGCCTTTGCCGGCGGGAACGCGGAAGCGATCGCGGCTATGATCGACTCTTACGGCGGCGCCGGCACTTACGCCTCGTGGCCACCCCGGGTGCGGGCCTACGTCTGTAGAGACCAGAGCGGTCAACATTCTCGATTGGGCGAGCGCGTATGGTTTTGCTTTGGCAGCAGCGTCGCTGGCGGCTGTCCAAATACCGGCTCTCGTCATTCGCGGCGATACGTCGGTGCAGGCTGGCCTGCGCGGCGACACCACCTACCGCCCCAGGTGCTTCCGCCTTGGCTTTCACGCCAGGCGAGAACGGAAGGCCTCCAGCTTCGCTATCGACGTGGCGATAACCACTTCGAGCAGCGCTGCCTTGTTCGCTACTCCCTCTCAAGCCGCCCGCGTGGCGCGAGAGGATCGATACCATTCATAGGTCTGCCGTATGCCGGCTTCAAGGTCGACACGCGGGCGCCAGCCGCGTGCGGTCAGTTTGGAGACGTCGAGAAGCTTGCGCGGGGTTCCGTCCGGCTTCGAGGCATCGAACACAAATCGTCCCGTAAAACCGACGATATCAGCGATCAACCGGGCGAGGTCCGTGATGGTCACATCGGTGCCGGTTCCGATGTTGATCGGCTCCTCGTCCGACCAGGTTTGCATCAGAAAGACTACCGCGTCGGCTAGGTCGTCGACATGGAGGAACTCGCGTCTGGGGCCGCCACTGCCCCAGATCTCCACCGTATCTCGGCCCTCTCGAAAAGCGGCATCGATTTTGGCGAGCAAGGCTGGCAAAACGTGGCCGGAGAGCGGGTCGAAATTGTCATTGGGGCCATAAAGGTTGGTCGGCATCACCGACACGAAATCGCAACCGTGCTGCCGGCGATAGGCTTGGCACATTTTCAGGCCGGCGATCTTGGCGATGGCATACCATTCGTTGGTTGGCTCGAGCGGACCGGTCAACAAGCAGGTTTCCGGCATCGGCTGCGGCGCATAGCGCGGATAGATGCAGGACGAGCCGAGGAATAGCAGCTTCGCGACGCCGACGCGCCGCGACGCCTCGATCACATTGCTCGCGATTGCCAGGTTATCGTACAGGAAATCGCCGGGACGGGTGTCGTTGGCGTGGATCCCGCCGGCTCGTGCCGCAGCGAGCAGTACTGCCCCGGGCCGATGCTCATCGAACCAGCGATTGACTGTCGCCTGTTCGCGGAGGTCGACCGCATCGCGGCTGACCGTCAACAGCCGGCATTCCTCCCGGACCAAGCGGCGAATTAACGCCGAACCAACCATTCCGCGATGGCCGGCGACGAATACGCGCAGTCCCTTTAGCGGAAAGAGTGTGGGCTGTAGCATGTTCTCAATCGCTTCCCGCTATGGCGACGCCTCGAGCCGGGCCGGCAAACCCAGCCTGATTCGCTGTCCGCTCACGGCGCGCGAGATCGATGTCGTGCCGGACCATCATTTCGACCAGCTCTGGGAAGGTAACCCGCGGGTGCCAGCCGAGAACGCCACGAGCCTTTGTAGGATCGCCGCGCAGCGCATCGACCTCTGTCGGCCGGAAATATCGGCGATCTATTTCGACATGGCGTCGCCACTCGAGTCCGGCCGTTTCGAAGGCAAGTTCCACGAAATCGCGCACGCTGTGCGCCTCTCCGGTGGCGATGATGTAGTCGTCGGGCTTTTCCTGCTGCAGCATCAGCCACATGGCCTCGACATAGTCGCCGGCGAACCCCCAATCGCGCTGCGCCTCGAGCTTTCCCAAATAGAGCTTGTCCTGCAGACCCTGGACGATTCGACCCACTGCCCGGGTTACCTTGCGTGTAACGAAAGTCTCGCCCCGGCGAGGGCTCTCATGATTGAATAGAATACCATTACAGATGTAAAGGCCATAGGCCTCGCGGTAGTTGACCGCAAACCAATGTGCCGCCACCTTGCTGACGCCATAGGGACTCCGCGGATAGAATGGGGTCGTTTCGGTTTGCGGCGGGGGCGCGGCGCCAAACATTTCCGATGAGCCGGCCTGGTAATAGCGTACCGGGCGGCCACTATGCAGGACATGATCGCGCACCGCCTCGATCAGCCTCAGGGTCCCCACGGCGACGGCCTCGGCGGTGTATTCCGGGATGTCGAACGAGACCTTTACATGGCTTTGCGCGCCCAGGTTATAAACTTCGTCGGGGTCAACTGTTTCGAGTACCCGCCGCAGTCCCGTCGCGTCGGTTAGATCGCCATAGTGCAAAGTCAGCCTGGCGCCGCCGAGGTGGGGGTCATGGTAAAGATGATCAAGGCGATCAGTGTTGAAGAGGCTTGCGCGTCTCATCACGCCGTGGACTTCGTAGCCCTTCTTGAGCAGGAACTCGGTAAGGTAGGAACCATCCTGCCCAGTGACGCCGGTGATCAGTGCACGCTTTGTCATCTATTCCAATCTATCGTACTTTCACCACTGCGTCATTCCGGAAATATAGTTCCCGGACCAGTTACGTGACACAGTCCGAGCACCTGACATGATTGCACCGCTCATAGCAAGCCCGCGGAGGAGGCGCGAATAGATCCTGTATGCAACCGCCAGCTTGCTCTCAATTCCAACCAAATCCCAACGGGGCGCATTAACCAGGCCCTACCTCCTAGTCCATTATGGATATGGCGTTCCCGAGGGGATCTGTTGCGGCGCCGAAAAATACCGGGCGGCAACCGTAGTGTAGCTGACACCCTGGCGGAGAGCGAGATGATCCAGGCTTCGAATTCTCTCCCCTTCGGCGCTGTGACCGCAGGCGGGGAACATTCTGATTACTTTGCAAGCGACACATATTCTCTCGCCCATCCATTGCCGCGGCCTTGAGCCGCGGCGGCCGCTTCGTCCTTCTAACCGGCGACCCATCCGCCAATTCGCAAATCTCTTCAAGGCGCTTCACAAGGTCGTGGGGCCCCTGTGCGTTGTGATTCAAATTCCTTGCGGACCTGAGCTGAGGGGCGAGGACCTTGCGCGTGCGGTGTCCATGCGTCCGTGGCCGACGGCAACTGGCGGTGCTGCGGTGAAGCCCGGATGTTCGGTGTCCGCTTCGCCGCTATTCGTTTTCGCCGATCTCGACCAACTCTCCGACCGGGCAATGTTTCTCGGTCGATAGAAAGGTCCGAATTGCTGCCGATAGATGGGTCACGGTCCGGCAACCGACCTGGTTGCGGCGGTGGCCGTCAGAGTGATGGAGTGTGGAAAAACACGGGGTCAGGGTCAGGCCTGCTCCAAGCATCATCGAGGGACGACCATAGAGCACTATGCTGGTATCGACGTGTCATTGGAAAGCGCGAGCTTGTGCGTTGTCGACGCGACAGGACGGATCGTCTGCGAGGTCAAGGTGGCCAGCGAGCCCGACGTCCTGATCGGCTGGTTCGGCGGTCTGGAGTTTAGGGTGACGCGAATGGGGCTGGAGGCCGGACAGCTGTCGCAATGGCTGTATGCGGGCATGCGGGACGCGGGATTGGCGGTCGAATTGCTCGAGACCCGGCACGTCCGGGATGCATTCAAAGCCATGCCGGTCAAGACCGATCGAAAGGACGCACCTGGCATCGCCCAGCTGATGCGGCTGGATTGGTTCCGGTCGGTGCATTGCAAATCGCTACCGGCGCGGGAAGTCCGAGCACTACTGACAGCGCGTAAGCTGCTGCAGACCAAAAACCATGATGTCGAGATGAGCCCGCGTGGTGTGCTGCGCGGCTTCGGGCTAAAGGTCGGCCGCACAACCGCGCGAACGTTGGTGGGCCGGATCCGCGAACTGGCAGCCGGCCATGGCACATTGTCAACGGTGGCCGAGGCGCTGCTCGCGGCACGCAGCACGTTTTCGAACAATGTCAAAAGCTGGAGAAGCGCCTGCGATCTTTGGCCCGTGAGAATCGCCGTGTCCGGCTGCTGATGACTGGGGTCGGCGCGATCGTCGCGCTCGCTTACGCCTCGGCCATCGACGATCCAGGCCGGTTCAGGTCGTCCAAGGCCGTGGGGGCGCATTTCGGGTTGACCCCGTAAAAGTATCAGTCGCGCGAGACCGACGTCACCGGTCGCATTTCAAAGATCGGAGACGGCGGCGTGCGCACGGCCCCTCTACGAGGCGGCTAACGTCATCCTGACCCGGCCGGTGAAGGGCTCTACCCTGAAGAGCTGGGGGATGCGCCTGGCGGCTCGCACCGGCATGCGCAAGGGCAAGGTCGCGCTCGCCCGCAAGCTTGCCGTTGTCTGCGCCGCATGCTGGCCGACAGGACGAGCTTCCTCGCCGGCTGCGGCCGCAGCCCGCTAACCAAAGGAGATTGCAGGTTCGGGCGGTTCGAGACACCTTTCGCCCGGAGCAAGGTCCCGTCGCCGGGACGATGGATCAGGTCAGACCGATGACATTTCAGCAGGGCTTCGCCACTGCGCGTTGTTAGATTGGCGACCTGCTCCTCATCCGACTCCATCGGGTTGCGGCCAAGCGGCGACCCCGGACGCTCGAGGAGGTGGAGCGGATTACGCGATTTAGCGGGTTCCGCAGGACGCGGCGGCGGAGGGGGATACCGCCAGCAGTCGCCAGACGGAACCTCTGAAGCGCCGGAGGGAACCCACGCGGTTTGTTCGTCGGCGATGATCTGCCGCAAGCACTCGATGCCGTGCTCGGCGAGGGCGATCACGCTGTTCTCGTTGACGCATAGACGCAAAGGCATGCGTCTTCGGGGAAGATGTCGATTCACAGCTTCGTCCCCGCCGAGCATGTTGGCGACATAGCCGATCGTGAAGACGGTTGCGATCGCCCCCAAGGTCAAGCCGCTGACGTCGAGGGGTTGAACACGGCCCACGATCAGCTCTGGAAGGGACGGTTGAAGATTGCGCCGAACCGAGCCTATCATCGGGTTGCAATGCGCCGTCGGCTCAGGGCGAGGCGCAGCAGACTGGCTGCAAAATGCTATATGGCGCAGTGAGGGCGGGGTGGTTTGGCGATTCAAGATTCCCTTGAAAGTAGCAGAGCTCGGCAAAAACGCCAGCTACGATGTTCCAGGGGCGACTATGGGGGACGACGATGTATACGCATGGATCGGTACCCGCAGGCTCACTCTATTAAGCTCCTTGACGGATTTTTACGAAGCATACTTCAGCTCGGGTAAGGAAGCACGTGTCATCCAAGTTGGAGCAAACGATGGCATAATGTGTGATCCGCTCAGGCGATTCTTTCGTTACAGCACGAATCAAAAGATCTGCGCTGTTCTTGTTGAGCCTATCCCATTCTATTACACGAAATTGCGGACGCTTTATGTAGACTACCCGAACATAACCGTTCTGAATGTGGCTTGCGGCGCGTCGCGGGGTCGTGCGCCATTGTATTTCATAGAGCCGACTGTCGCGGATCAGATGAATGGAGATGGGCCTCCCAACAATTGGGCTCATGGGCAGGGAAGTTTCGATCTGAACGTTGTCAAATATTGGATCGAGCGGAATAGGTTCCGTGGCGAACATTATGTCCGCAACATGGATAAATATACCGAGTCCATTGTATCCATAAATGTGGAAATCATCTGCCTATCCGATGTAGAGATGTCGAATGATAATGACAACCTTTTGCTTGTTATTGATGTCCAGGGTTTCGAACTGGACGTTATCCGTGGGATCGACTGGCGGTATCCTCCGGCCTATATTGTGGTTGAGGATGACCTGAACAAATCGGGTTCGATTAATAAGTACCTGAGCTCGAAGGGGTATTTCTATCTTTGCGGGCGAATTGACAAAGTGTACGTGCATCCGTAAAGGTCCGCGGCTTTCGGCGGCGCGGACAATATGCTCGCGCTTGTCTTTGTCGCGCGAGTCGGCGGCCAACCGAGTGGCGTTTGCTTTCGCGGGCGACGTGTCGGCGGCTCTGATGAAAACCGCGAATACCACAGGTCACAGTCGCTTGGGAACCCCAAGGACCGTCCTTTCTTGGGGGAATGACCGAGAGCATTCGGCTGTGGCGGCGAGGTCATTGCCGACCGAATTTGCGTCCACGGTGCCAGCGATAACTCCATGGCGTAAGGCCTGGTCGAGCATTGATGCAGGGGGATCATTGATGCTGAGGCCGGTGTGAAGTAACGTAAGGTCGCCGTGCGAAACTATTCGCATTCTGTCGTCCGCATTTTGGCTCTCGTCCGGTGGACGTCTCGGGCGGCGGTCCAGGCGGTGTTCGATGCCGGACGAGCGTGGGTCATTGTCCCCACTTACTTTGGCAGGGCTACTTACGCCAGGAACGCCAATGGCGGCTGGTGCCGCCGACACCGACGGCCGTTTCGTCGTAAGGAGGTACTCAAGCTGAAGATCGCGGCCACTCGCCGTACATTTATTGAAAGCATAAAGTTAGGAGTAGCTCGTTCTGTAGTAATCCCGCGTTATGCGGAAGAAGGGCTTCTCGCTAATCTGCTGCACGTCCTCGAGGTGGTCCGTCGGGTGCGACCCGACGCGGGGGTACATGTGGACTGGGTGCTTAAAGGCACCGAGATAGGATTTCGGTACGGGGACCGAGGGGACGACATCTGGGCTCGATTGTTTCTGACCCTAGGGTCCCGTCCACCTGCAACCACCCACCAAGCAGGTTCTCGTCTCGATTTTGCGTTCTGGGGCACGGGGAGAGATCACCTGACAGGAAGACGTCTACAGAAGCATCGGCATGTGTATCATTCCACCGTCCTGAGGTGGCTCGAAGTCACCAACACGCGGGTACTTGAGGAAATACGTCAGACATGTGTACAATTTTTGGATGGACGCTTTTGTATCGGTATTCACCGTCGTGTCGGTAATGTACGGGTTGCTGATCTACAGAGCGACGGAAAGGTGCCATCCCTCGAGCTGCTGATAAAAGCAGTCGATGCGATATTGTCGATACTGACAAGCAAAGATATTCGGGACCACGCCATCTTCCTTGCCACGGATGATGCCGAGGCTGTCGGCCCGTTGAAGCGTGCCTTTGGCTCCCGGTTGATCGTTCGGGGCAACGTGCAGCGCACGACATCTGATGCAGTGGAAGTTCACTTTAGTGACTGGGGTCGGCTGTCAATAACTGATGCTGAAGATGTTTTGGTGGATACCATGCTATTATCCAAGTGCGATGTTCTGGTGCATGCGTCTAGCTCTGTGAGCACTGTTGCGTCAATAATGAACCCCGCTCTCACTCTGATCAGAGTTTAGCCGATGCGCCGTAGTCGGAACGGCTGTACGCAAACTCTTAGCCCCGCCACGTCGGCGGCGGATGATATGCAGCCAGGATGGCGTTTCTCCACCGCCGCCGGCGGATTTAAGGGGGCGAGCTCGCTCGCTGTCGCTGTTTCTGTTGTGCGGGCGCCGAACTCCCCTGAAATGGGTGACCGCGATGCCGTGGAAACCATGGCCGTAGGCCGTGATATGGCGGATCAAAGAAGTCAACGATCCACAAAAATAACATCACCAGCATCGTCGATGCCCCGTTTCTGAAATGAGTCGTGAGTTCCGGCTCCTATTGGCTTGCGCCAGGGTCCGTCGAACATAGGTTGGCCGGTCTGTCCGGGCGCACCTTGAACCGTGTTGCGCCCGACCTGGTGCCCGACGAAATACGAGATGCCTTCCGCGTGAATGCGGATCAGACACGACAGCGAAACCGCGCGCTGTTCGATGATCTTACGCGAGTGATCGAAGCCCTGGTCGACAACAGTGTAGAGGCAATTGCGTTCAAGGGTCCGGTCCTCGCGTTTCAGGCCTACGGTGACCTCGGTCTAGGCATGTTCGGGGATCCGCGCGTTCTCATTCGCGATTGCGACCTTACGCGGACCATCCGGACACTAGGCGGGCTGGGATATGAGCGCCGGAAACAATTGACCGCGGCCCAACTCGACCTGATCCACCGCCTCCAGGGCCATGAGACCCTACTAAAGAAGGGCCTCGGGGTCGGCGTCGAGCTTCACACGCGGCTGATGCCGGTGAATATGGCACTGGACATCGACTATGCCGGATTGTGGCGCAGGGCCCGACCCTCGGCCTTGAGTGGCCGGACCATGACGACCCTGTCGGCGGAGGATGACTTTCTCGCTCTGGCGATCGACACTGGCAAGGACCTGTCGCGGCGCGTCGACGGGGCGTGCGATCTCGCAGCTCTCATCGGGTCGCATCCGAACCTCGACTGGGCCGCCATCCTCGATCGCGCCGGAGCGCAAGGATGCCTCCGCATGGTCCTGTTGGCAGCCGCACTGGCGCGCCGCTTTTTCGGAGCGGCCGTACCCGATGCGGTGACAGCCGCGGAACGCGATGATCCGAAGGTAGAACCGTTGGTTCAGCGCGTCGTGGCGAATTGGCTGGTCGAGGAACCGGACGCGTCGCGTCGCAGCAGACTTCCGCTTGACCGGCTGCGGCTGCACGATGGAGCCGGGCGGCGGGTGCGCTATGTGGCGCGGGCCTTGGCGTTGCCGGGTCCGCTTCATGTCGCCCGAAACCCGTTTCCCAGATTGTTCACGTCCTTACCCTCATATATCCCGATCAAGATTTTGCACGATATCGCATTTTTCCGCTTATGCGGGCCTGCCGTTACTTGCTATCGCAGGCCGACCGTTTCCCTGATGTGCTCGCGACCCATGAGCTTGCGCCGATTGTCATGCTGGTCTCGGCCGAAACGCGTCTCAGATTGAGACGTTATCACGCGGCGCGCGCGGATGCGAAGCGCGCGCTGGCCGCCAATCCGAACAATCCCGCAGCGTGGCACAGCCTCGGCATCGCGCTGTCCGGCCTCAAACGCCATAAGGAAGCCGTCGCCTGCTATGACAAGGCGCTCGCGCTCATGCCGGAAAACGGGACGTTTTGGCAACATCGCAGCGCCGCGATCCATGCGAGCAAGAGGAAAACGGCCACTTCAGACATCAATGAGGAGCCGACGACCGACCCGCAGGATGCCGATGGGTGGGCCCTTCGCGGAGGATTCCTTTTGGCGGCGCAGCGGTTCGCCGAGGCGGCAGCGGCAAGCGATCGCGCCCTGGCAATCAACCCAAACCACTTGGGCGCGGCGCGTATCGGTATCCGATCCCGCATTTCCACTTGTGACTGGCGCCAGCGTGAGGATGATGAGCAGCGGATTGCTGAGGGTTTGAGGGCGGGCCTCCCGATCGTCTGGCCGTTCAATTATCGAGCGATATCCGAGTCCGAAGCGCAGAATCTCCTCGTCGCGCAGCTTTGGGCGAAGACCATTCCGCGCCCAAAGCCGCTATGGCGCGGCGAAAGCTATGCCCATGAACGTATCCGGATCGCTTATCTCTGCGCAGAATTCCACGATCACCCGACTGCGGTCCTGATCGCCGGCGTGTTCGAGCATCACGATAAAACCCGCTTCGAGACGACCGCGATTTCGCTGGGCCCCGACAACGCAAGCACGATGCGCCAGCGGATCAAGGCCGCGTTGGACCGCTTCATCGACGCGCGGCCTTTGAGCGATGCCGAGATCGCCGCCGAGATCCGCAAAATGGAAATCGACATCACGATTGATCTCAACGGTCAGTCCGGTGCGGCGCGTCCTGGAATTCTTGCCCACCGGCCGACCCCGGTGCAGATCAGTTATCTCGGCAATTGCGGAACAATGGGCGTGCCGTTTATCGATTACATTATCGCTGATCCGATCGTTATTCCGCCGGATCAATCTTGCTACTACACAGAGAGAGTTGTCTATCTTCCGAACTCCTATCAATGTAATGACTCCCGGCGCGAGGTTGCTCGATCAACGCTCACGCGCGCCGATGCGGGATTGCCGGAAGGGGCCTTTGTATTTTGTTGTTTTAACAATAACTACAAAATTATGCCCCCGATTTTCGACGTTTGGATGCGATTGCTGGTGGCCTGTCCAGAGTGCGTTCTCTGGCTGCTGGGTTACAACCCCTATGCGATACTGAATCTTCGTCGCGAGGCCGCAGCGCGCGGCGTTGCGCCTGAACGATTGGTATTCGCGCCGCATATGCCGAGCGATGATCACCTTGCACGGCATCGTTTGGCCGATTTGCTCCTGGATACCCTTCCCGTCAACGCCCATGCCACAGCCAGCGATGCGCTTTGGGCCGGGTTGCCTGTGCTGACCTGCATGGGCAATACCTTCGCCGGGCGCGTCGCGGCGAGCCTGCTTCGGGCGATCGGCTTACCGGAACTGGTGGCTTCATCGCCGGCGGAATATGAGAGTATTGCACTTGCCCTGGCGCGCGATCCGGAAGCCTTGGCTCGAGTCAAAGCAAAACTCGCGAGCAACCGAACCACGCAGCCGTTGTTCGATACGGCACGCATCACGGGCAACTTGGAGACGGCCTATATGACAATGTGCGAGCGAACTCGGCGAGGCGAGCCGCCTGAGAGCTTCACGGTGACAGAAGCGCCGGATCTCGTGCAGCACGACCCGAACAAGGATGCCCAAAGCGGCATCACGAAGAGCCGAGCGTCTTTCGACCCGCTTGCGACTCCCGACTTCTTCCCCGCCAGGATCGATCTTGAGCGCAACATCATCGTGTTCGCTCTGATGTCGAGAGAAACATTCAGGCAGTCCACCTTTCTTGACCGGTGGATGGTTCGTGCAGGCACGACGACGCTGATCGCTGAAATGCCAAAGCTTCTGACACGACAAGCCGGGCTGCTGCTGCAGTTCATCCTGCACGCCGGTTATTGTGGCTCAACCTTGCTGACCCGGTATTTTGAGACCGTGCCGCACTGCCTGGTCCTCAAGGAACCCGACGTGCTGGGTCAGCTTTTTTCGTTGAAAGACAGAATACCCACTCCTGCCGCCGACCGGCAGTGGGCCGAATGGTTCACAGTTATAATGGCTCTGCTTTCACGGGGCTACCCCGAAGATCGTGCGGTGGTCATAAAGGCAGCCTCCGTCATCAACCGGATGGGTGGTCTATTTTTAGATCATAATGAGAGGACAAAAATCGTATTCCTCTTCACCCCGCTGCGGACATTCTTACTGCAAGTCTTGAAGCTGGACCAGCGCCGGCAATGGCTTCGAGGGCAGATGCAGGCACTTCGCTGCTCGCTGGAACGGGTGCCGTTCCTCTCGGAAATCAGCGCCGTGGACCTAACAGATGGGCAGTGCGCCGCAGCAAGGTGGCTTTTGAATGCGTTTATCTGCCACTCCCTGCTGGAGAGGCCTGATTCGCACCGTATCCTGGTGCTTAACGGGGAGCGCTTGATTTCTCAGCCAGGGGAAAGTGTTTTCGTCGCGGCGGATCACTTGGGTCTCCTGCCTGACCAGTCCGGCCGTAATTCGATCCAGGAGCTGCGTCCATTGTTGCATCATTCCAAGGATCAACAGTTGGCCTATGACGCGAACACGCGGGCAGCCGAGCTTGCGGATGCGGAGGCCAGATATGGCAGTGAGGTGGAGGCCGCAATGTCATGGGCGAGCACAGTCGCTTCGGGGTGGCTTGCGCAAAGTCCGTTCCCCGTCGCCTAGCCTGCTGCCGGGTCTCGCCCGGGGGGAGTCGCGAGAGCGATCCGGCCGGCCGTCGGTGGCGGGCGGCAGCAAATGGATTTGGCGCGGATGCGGCGCGGGCATGTAAAACCTGTGACAACTGTGAATGCGGTTTCGCCTCGACTGAAGAGGGCAACCTCCTGACCAAGGACGAGGATTGGGTAAAGCTGCGGCTGTGCACCGAGGTGGCGTGAGAGGTGTGGGGCGGGGTCTGAAAATGGCCTACTGTCGTGAGGCCGCTTTGACCATCGCCGTCGCTGATTCGGGCTTCGATGTCCCTGCCTCGGTGAGAAATGCGGGGTAGTGTTTGCGCTTGGAACAGGGAACGCGCTTCTCGGCAACGGCCGATGCCGCCCACCACATAGCGATCAAAGCGGCGGAGGGGGACGGCCTCCCGCAGGATTGGGCGGCCGCGCTCGATCATCTGCAGCACTCCGCGCAGCTGGGCTCGCGTCTAGCGCAAGCCGAGCTGGCGGCGCTCTCCCCAGCAATGGGGGCTGGCGCACGACATCCTTGCGGGAGAAGCGGTCCCGGACTCTCAGTGGCCGCGGTTCCGCAGCGCCATCGATCTCGCGAATTGGCTGCCGCCGCCGAGCATGTCGAACATTTCGGAAAGGGCCGGGATTGCTGTCGTTCAGGACATCGCCATATCGGAAATGTGCGATTGGCTGATCGCGAGGGCTCACCAGGACTGACGTCTGCGCAGATCTACGACGGCAAAGAAGGCCGACACCGCAGCGGGAGCGGGCGCACCAACGCTGTCTGCGCTTTCCCGGGACCGGACCGCGATCTGATCCTGGCAATCGTGCGTGCGCGAGTGGCTGACGTGACCGGACTGCAGGTGCGAGCGATGGAAACCCCCACATCCTGCATTATTCCGTTGGCGAGGAATTTCGGCCTCACTTCGATACACCTGAGAACCCGAACTCGCCGGGTTTCCGCCAGCGCGTGCTCACGTTCCTGATCTCTCCAACGACGATTACGAGGGTGGCGAAACCGAGTTTCCGGTCATCAACGGCCGGTGGAAGGGGCGAAAGGGCCGCGCACTCTTCTTCTGAAACGTGGAACCCGACGGCACCCTCGACCGGCGGACGCTGCACGCGGGGACGTTCGATGACGCGGGGTGAGAAATGGCTGCTGTCGCAATGGATCGGGCCGTCAGTGGAAGGGTGAAGGCCCGTCCTCCTCGTCTCTCGGCCTGGGTCGCAATGGTTGCCGCTACAATGTCGGTGTATTCGCGGTGAATGCGTTTATCGGCCACTTCCTGCTGGAGCGGTCGGATTCGCGCTGTATCCCGGTGCTTAACGGGGAGCGCTTGATTGCTGAGCCGGGTCAAAGTGTTTTCGCGACGACGGATCACCTTGGTCTCCTCGCTGACCCGTCCAACCCCAACGCGATTTTAGGGGCTGCGTCCGTTGTCGCATCACGCCAGGGTCAACAGCTGGCGTATGACGCGAACACGTGGGCAGCCGAGCTTGCGGATGCGGAGACCCGATATGGCCGCGCGGTGGAGGCCGTAATTTTGTGGGCAAGCGCTAGTTCGGGTTGGCTCGCGATGCGCCTGTTTCCCCTCGAATAGCTTGCTCTCAGACGCTTCCTGGTTAAATCAGACTGGCCGCACCCGGTGCTGGCTCGATTGCTGCATCTGTCACTGTCGTGGCGCCCGGGCGAGACACTGACCCGCGCGCAGACGGAGGAGGCTGCGCACAGGGCGCTCGAGGCCCTCGGCAAGGCGAACGCGAAGGCGATTTCCGTCGCGTATAATGAGGATTACCAGCAGGTCCATATCTGCCGGCGTTTTCGCAAACCGGGTTGGCGGCATGCCGGGTCCTGTCAGTCCCCTGGCGGCACGGCAATGGCTTCGACCGCGGAGGGTGGTGAAGAAGAGGCGGTGGGAGTGAACACCGATAGGGTGTGAATATCGCCGAACACCCTGAAGAAGTACGGCAGCCTCCTCGCAATGAGGTGGTCAGCCAACCGATCGAGCGCGAGTTGGGAGGAAGGTGCCTCAGTCGGCCAACTGACCACGATTTCGTTGGCCCCTTGGACGATCCAATCGCCCGGAACGCTCATTTCCCGGGAAAGCCAGGTCTCTCTTGCCGGCAATTGCGCCAGCCGATGGCCATTGACGTCTATCGCGACCGAACCGGCCGAATCCGACAACATCGGAACGCGGTAGGCGAACCTGATAGCGAGCGTCTGACCCTTTTTGGCAAAGAATACGAAGTCGGAGGTTTCCCAGAACGCCGATGCGTAAATGCTGCGCGAGCCGCGATTCACCGGAAGCGAGCGGCTTGTCCATCCGCGCTCCGAATAGCCCGGGATCGACGAACTATAGTAAAAATCGGTCACTTCCCTGGGGCGCCCGATCGAGTGCTGCCGAACGCGGAGCTCTGCAATCTCGCGTTCGATGTCGATCCCCAATTTCTTCACGCACGCGACTACAGCGTTGCAGAGCGTCAGGTCGAGGCGCCTGGCGCCGCCACGTGAAAGATACCGCAAGGTGTCGAGTTCATCGAGTTCGACCAGCTCTCGGCCGGACTTGCAGGTCAGCATCGGAACGGCCCTGGTCTCGTATTCGATGAACCGAATCATCAGCTGCGCGGACTCGGGCCAGAAACGTACGGCTCGATCAAGCCAGTGTCCGACAATTGCGCTGCCTTGGTAGAAGTGCGCGTTGTGTACTGCCGCGAGGAAGCAGGCTTTTCCTTCCACTTTGTCGGGTGGCGGCGAGAATGCCGCGTGAAGATCCTCGAAAGGAAAGCTCCCGCCTACAAGGAACGACAGGACCTTCGAGGCAACGGTCGCGGCGGTCACTCCGATGCCTTCGGCTGTGAGGTGGCAGTAGTCGAGAAAAATTCGTCTGTCTGGCAGGCCCTCGCCCAGGTGCCGGCGGAATATCTCCGGCAGATCGACGACGGCATTCCCCTGCAGCGCATCTGCGCACCGCAGTACATTCTGGATTAGGGTCGAGACGCGCGGGGAATACGAGAACGACGGATCCCAGCCCTCCGCATCGCGACACAACTCGAGGTAATGCCTAGTCGCATCGAGGTCGCCTCGATAGCGGGCACAAGTCGCGAGCATGCGCAGCGGCACGGAACTTGCGCCCCCGTCCAGGCGCGTCATCTTCGTTGCCAATTCGTACGCCGACTCGTAGTCGCCTGACTGTAAAGCCTGTTTCGCCTGCCTGCCCAAGGCGCACCACTGTCGATTGCCATACCTCGGAAGGTACGGTGCGTTTGACGCGGGATCGACCCAGTCATCCAGATTGAACTCGGGCACCACCCAGATGACCTTGGTGAGCCGCGGCGCGAGGATGCCGTTCACCTGGAACACCAGGTTTCTCACCGCCTGCTCCCGGCGATCGTCGAGATAGCCCTTCAGTCCGGGTACGCCGTCCTTTCGGAGCACGCTCTCGGCGTAGGGAACATCCTGATCGGTCAGTTGTGCTCGCCAGTTGTTGCCTGCGAACACCACCACGATATCGGGGCGCAACGCCAGGCTCTGCCCGATAGTGGCCTTCAGTTCCTGCATCGACAGATTGGACTTCGCCAGATCGACGACATCGACTTTCCCCCGCCCCAACTGCGCCTCAAGCATAGTCTGCAAGGCATCGGCGAGATTGAAGTGGGGATCGTACAGGTACCCTCTGGCGACAGACTCACCGACGAGCGCGAGCCGCCATTTTGGACGCCTGGCCTCGATCCGTTCCTTGCTGGCCCAATAGAACCATTCGTCCCGTCGCTCCGGTTTCCGGACGAACGGCACTTTTCTGCCAGGGGTCGATCTCCCCCATACTCCTATATTGCGGGTATGATCGTCGCCGATGTCTATGCGGATCTGCTCGCGAAACGGCTGTTCCCGCAACAAGCCGGTCCAGTGCAGATAGCGGACGGCTCGCATTTGTTCCGGAGAATCGGAGAACCGCGCGGCCCGCGCCGTGAAGGATTTGAGCAGCTCGTAGTCTCGATCGTAGTTCTCGTCGAACACGACATATCTGTCATGAACCGGGCGGATCTCGTAACCGAGATAGTGAAGCGCGGATTTCAGCGCCTTCTTCATAACTACTCGCCACGCTGGAATTCAGAGCATCGTGTACACGGCGTAGTCCTGCTCACTGCGTCGTGCGCCTTGCCCGATGTTCCGCCACATCGCCGGTATATCGGACCGCTCAATGAGAAAATCGTCAAGTACCAGGAGATCCATCATCGACCTACCGAACGTCGAGATCGCATCGTGGATCGTGCAGACTATCGGTTCTCCGCGGAGGTTGAAGGACGTGTTGAGCAAGATCGGGCAGCTAGTACGCTGGTGGAAATGCTCAAGCAGTGCAGCAAACCGGCTGTTCGCAGCGCGGGTCACGGTCTGGATACGGGCAGAGCCGTCTACGTGTGTCACCGCAGGCAGTTGAATTGGCGAAATGACTTGGCAGGTCTCCAACATGAACGGCGAGGGATGATCTAAGGCGAAATGTTCCGGGGCGGATTCCTCCAGAACGGCTGGAGCGAATGGGCGAAACGACTCGCGTTGCTTCACCACCGCATTGATCCGCTCCTGCATCTCGGGGCGGCGGGGGTCGGCCAGAATCGATCTGGCCCCAAGAGAGCGCGGACCGAACTCCATGCGCCCGGAAACCCAGGCCACTACCTTCCCCTCGACTAGTCTGTCGACGACGTGCTCGAGCAGTCCGGGTGTGTTCCCGCGGTAGTCCCTGAAGCTCACTCCGGAGGAACTCAGTGCCTTCCAGGTCTCTTCGCTATCGTTGGAGGGACCGAGATAGATCTGGTTCAATCGTTGCCGACAGGGGCGCGCGCCGGTGCGCCTGACATGCGCGACCGCGGCTGCGCCGAGGCAGCCGCCGGCATCTCCGGCAGCGGGCTGGACAAATAGATGCTTGAACGGCGTTTCGTTCAGGCAGCGCGAGTTGGCCACCACATTGAGAGCCACCCCACCGGCCATGCAGAGATTGTCGCTTGGCGTGATAGCGTGCAGGTAATGGACCTTGGCCAGCAGGATTTCCTCCAGCACCATCTGGGCGCTGCGGGCGACGTCCATATGGAACTGTGTGATGTCCGATCCAGGGCTGCGCGGAGGCATTCCGAGCAATTGGATCAGATCATCGGAAAACATTATGTCGGCCTCGAGAAATGAATAGTAGTGCAGGTTCAATTGGAAAGAGCCGAGCGGGCCTTCCTTGATCATTTCCCTGATCTGGCCCGTGTATCTGGGCTGGCCATACGGCGCCAAGCCCATGACCTTGTACTCGCCCTCGTTGACCTCGAAGCCCAGGTAGCCGGTTATCGCACTGTAGAACAGACCAAGCGAATTCGGGAAATCGACGCTGTCCAGGCAAGTAATTTCAGCATCCTGCGCCGAATTGTAAGTGGTGGTCTGCCACTCGCCCACCCCGTCGACCGTCAGTACCGCCGCTTCCTCGAACCCCGAATAGAAGAACGCGCTCGCCGCGTGGGACAGGTGATGATCGACGATCTCTATCGCACCGTCGTAACCTGTAAGCAGCTGGATTTCCTCCGGACCAGTCCAAAGGGCCCGCGCCTGGATCAACGCGCGGCGGTTTGGCGCCGAACTCGGCAGCATGCCCATCCACAGTTGCCGACCCAGTTTCACGCCCGGGTTCTCGTAGAAGGCAACGCAGTCTATATCGGCGATCGTGAGTGCGGCATGATCCAGGCAATAGCGGAACGCGGCCGCGGGAAACGCCTTGTCGTTCTTAATCCGCGAAAATCGCTCTTCTTGTGCTGCCGCCACGAGCTGACCGTCTTGCAGGAGGCAGCAGGCAGAATCGTGGTAGCCGAAAGAGACACCTATGACGTTCACCTTCCCTCCGAGCAAGACAGCAGAGTTGCATTATCGAGACGACCAGGGAACTTCTGCTCTTCTTAAACCTACATTCCTCAGAAGACCATCAGTTTCAACGGCTGCTTGTGAACACAGCCACGAATGGCTCTCCTTACAATGTCCCGGTCGATTGCTGCTGGAAGCGCTGCGGCGGTGTGATAGCGTCCAGCACGGCGAGGCTTGCGGTCCGAACACCTTCTTTCGGTGCGCTAAATGCGGCGGCCGCGTTGGTTGTAGAACGCCACCGCCAATCGGCAGGCCGTGTCATGTTAGTCGCGATTAACCAGACCTCAGGCAGAGTTCAGCACGATGCCACTCCACTTTGCCCCCGCGCGCGGCTTGGTCTATCAGCCGGGCCTGGTAGCTGGAGCTCGTGTCAGAACACCGCACCTGATGTGGCGTACGGGCCAGGCGCGCTTCAGGAGCCGGGCGACGCTCTCCCGCAAGACCGAGCTGGCAGGTAGAAATGATGCATTTATACCCCTATACCCTCCGTCAGTTCGTAGTTCGGGGTTGGGCGAAGGCGGCATCGGTGCAGAAGCAGTGACGCTTCTTCTTGTGACGATATGGCGCGTTCATCGGTTCTAGCTCTAGCAGGCCGCGATGCGGTCGGCGGAGACAGCGATCTATGACTGGCGAGTTCCCTGGTTCGGGATCGTCGCCTTGGAGCCCGTCATGAAGATGATCCAGGCCTCGATCGGCCCGTGGCGCCTGATCGCCGACAGCACTAGCTCGCCCACCTTGGCCAGCATCGCCGTGTCCGACGACGGCGCATTCCCGACATCGACGCTTTTGCGCTCAATCGGCATCAACAGCCCCAGGCAGTAGCCACGCATCGGCTACTGCCGATCGGCATGACCCAGCACGGCTCCGAGTGCCTCGACAGACGACGCAAGCGCGCCTCACTCCGCTCCCCGTCCATTCCGGTACCCCCGATCCGGATGAAGATGGGCCTGATTACTACAGTTTGTGGGCTGATGTCTTAACCAGCTACATTATGTTGAGTAATTATGACTCAGTAAGATTAGTATTAATTCGACCGCACCGACCGGCTGACTGACACCCTGGATAAAGCGGAGCGCGCCGCTAGAGCTGACTCTTCCCGTCGAAATTCCGGTGCTTCGATCGGTGCAAGGTGCGCAAAAGCTAAAATTAACATATGAGAGACGCTACGTTAGCGCGACAGTGCCTCGCCCCCGAGTAGCCCTTCAGTTTATTCAAAGGCGGGATTCAGCAGGAAGAGCCGTGTTCCGTCCTCGTGCATCGCGGCGCCGGCCCGCTCTGAACACCAGCGCTGCCACATTTCGAGGTATGCCGCTTCGACGGCCCGGCAATAGCGCACGCCGTCGCCCCAATCCGATGTGGCCATTCGGGTGCGCAGGGTGGCCCTGAGCCGGGACAGAGATTCAAGATCTGCCGCTTTGGCTATCGCGAGTTCGACGTAGCCCTCCGGGCCGTCCGCCATGAAGTCGGTCAGACCCAACGGGGCCAGGCTTGTCGCCGCCCACCGAGCCGAGACCGTTTTCCCCGCCCATGTCACGACCGGAACCCCCATCCACAAAGCATCGAGGGTCGTCATTCCTCCCGCATGCGGGAACGGATCAAGGGCAATGTCGATCGCATTGTAGGCAGCAAAGTGGGATACGCGGTCCGTGCCGCCGACGAAGGTCAGAACCGTCGCCGGAACGCCCTCCGCCTCGAATGCGTTGGCTATTCGCGTTCGCTGTGCCGGATCCGCCAATTGGGGATGCTTGAGAACCAGCCGTGCGCCGGGCAACCTTCGCAGAATGGCCGCCCAGGCGCGAATCGTCGGCTGGCTGATCTTTACCACCCGATTGAATGAACCGAACGTGACGTGCCCGTTCGCCAAAGCCGGCAGCGGGCCGACATCGGGCAACGGATTGGGCGTCCAGAAGCCGGTAAAGTTGGGCAAGTCAATGATGCGCTCGGAGAAAAGTCCCCGGTCGGCCTCCGGCACCAGCACCGGGCTGGCCAATAGGTAGTCCATCGCTTTGAGACCGGTGCCTGTCGGCTCGCCCCAAGCCGTGACCTGTATAGGTGCGGGTTTGCGGGCGAAAACAAGAAGGCGGTTGCCGGCCATATGCCCGACGCAGTCGACAAGAATGTCGATCCGATCCCGTCGAATCAGCTCGGCCAGCTGGTCGTCGGAAAGCCGTCGCGTTTGATGCCACTGATCGGTCCTCGCGCGCAGAAGCCCGGTCGCGTCGTCCTCGTTGGCGGTGTCGGAATAACAAAAAATCTCGAACCGCGCGTCGTCGTGATTGAGGATGGCATATCCGAAGCCATAAGCCGCGTTATCATGTCTAAAGTAGCTCGAGGCGTATCCGATCCTGATTCTTCGGTCTATTACGAGGTCGTTGTCGTGCTCCTTCCACAGCGAGCGGAACTTCTGTGCATGTTTCTTGTCCCATTCGGCTCGCTGCAACTGTTTGTCAGCCTCGGATACGGAAGGATCGAAATTAAGACTGAAAATAAGGGTGGAATGAAGCGCCGAGTCATCAGGTCGGAGCCTCAAAGCTTCTCTGAAGCATTCGAGTGCGTCCTCGCTCCTGCCGCGCAACCGCAAGATCCTGCCGCGGCTGATCAGCGCTGCAGCGAAATCCGGCTTGAGCGCGAGTGCGCGATCGAGGTCCGCCAGCGCTTCGTCCGAGCGGTGCAAGCTCCTCAGTGTCACAGCACGATTGTAGAGAGCAAAGACGTCGTCCGGTCTGATCTTCACAACGCGGTCGTAATAACCGAGCGCTTCACTAAAGCGACGTGTGTCTTGCAATGCGTTGGCGTGATTAAAAAGCGCTCGAGCGTAGCCGGAATCGAGAGCCCGTGTGCGATCGTAACCGGCAAGCGCTAAGCGTTCCAGCGCTCTGCGCGCGCTGGCTGTTTGGTCGTGCAAGTTTGTTCGCAATCGCCGAATCATCGGGGGGCGCAAGTAAGATCCGAGCAAGGGCTCCATCGCATTGTCATCGACGTTCCTGAAGACCCACCTTAAGCAACATGCGGAGGGGGTGCAACCAATCGGCCCGAGAGTGTCGGTCACCCGCCTTTCTTGTGCATACATCCCGGCTAAATCAAGGCCGCGCCATCTCGGTGGTTGTCGCTCTCTCGATGTGGCGCATGAGAACCTTTCTACGTAATGAACAGAAACGACCCGCGGCGAGCGCAGCGCCTCCTGTACGGCGAGCGGGAGGACCGTGCGGACCTACCCGGGCAATCCGGCACTCCCAGCCGGCTCCGGGTCGGCTGGTCCGATCCCTTGTCTGCGCGAACGCAAGCAGCAGCATTCGAGCCTTGACGGACATGTGCAGGATTAGGTCTATTCAACGGCGGCGCCGGCGTGAATTCCGCCGCCGCGGACCGGCTAAGAGGGTAATCGCGCAAAAGACTGGTCAATTACCAGTAAAGTACCGTTCAGACCAAGCCGGTTAACTTTTTTACCTGTTCTCGCAGTTAAGCTGAGAGAGACAATGAGTGATGATGGCATCTCGGTGTTCGGCCTGGGCAAGGTTGGCGCCGCACTGGTCGCTGCGTTGACCGCGGCCGGTTATCGTGTGATCGGCGTCGATGTAAATGAGGCGCTCGTTGGCTCGCTCAATGATGGCAGCTTTCGGACCAGTGAACCAGGCGTAATGGACCACCTGGCAAGGTTGACGGTGGGTCAGTTCCGTGCCACCACCCAGGCTGAAGAGGCGGTTGCCAACTCTGTAGTCAGCTTCATCGTCGTACCCACACCCGCTAACTCGCTCGGCGGGTTCTCCAACCGCTACGTCGAGGGGACGCTCGAAGGGATTGGGCATGCAGCAGCCCGAAAGCACGGACGTCACGTGGTCGCCGTGATCAGCACCGTGCTGCCGCGGTCGAGCCGCATGCAGCTCATCCCAGCTCTGGAAAGAGCGGCTGGCCGCCGGATCGGAGATCGCCTCGGCTATTGTTATAACCCTTCCTTCATTGCCCAGGGCGATGTGATGAAAGGTCTGGTGCAGCCAGAATACGTCTTGATTGGCGAAGCCGACGAGGCCAGTGGCGGGACCGTGGCGGCCATCCACCGGCAACTAGTGACTAACCAAGCGCCGGCGGTCCGGGTCACGCCTACGGAGGCGGAAATCACCAAAATAGCGTCAAATACCCATGAGACCATGCGGGTTGCGTTCGCCAACACGCTACTCGCGCTGTGCAACGAGGTGCCAGAAGCCAATGTCGACCGTATTACGCATGCGCTTGCATATCGGCTTGGTCACCGGTTCCTCAAGGGCGCGGTACCCTATGGCGGCCCCTGTTGGCCGCGCGACAACCGCGCGATGGCAGCTTTTATGGATCTTATCGGCGTCTCCTCAACCCTCCCCAATGCTATCGATCGCGCGAATTTTGAGCATGGCCACTATGCTCTTAGCCAAGTGCTAAACGTCGCGCCGCGCGGCGCGAGGGTCGGTGTGTTGGGGCTTGCGTATAAGCCTGGGACGCCAATGATCGACCGATCATTCGGGATTGATCTGGCGGGCTGGCTCATCGCCGAAGGCCGGCAGGTGGTCGGTTGGGACCCGATGGCCAACGATGAGGCCGCCGCCGCTCTCGGCGACCGGATCACTATCGCAGATTCGCCGCAAGAATGCCTTCTTTGTGACGTGACCGTGATCGCCTTGCCGCTTCCCCAGCTGGCGCCTCTGGATTGGTCCCAGGCGGCGAACACCACGATCATTGATTGCTGGCGGACATTGGACGTCTCACAGCGGGGCTACGCGCGAAAATACATTCCGCTTGGGATTCGCGATAAGCGAAAGAGCGACCCCCTCGAGGGCACGGAACGCCGCGACCGATTCGCTCAACTTATCGATTGACGCCGCTCCAAGGCCGAATTGCCGTTCCTCAGAGCTGTTGGGCTACCGAGAACATCTTGATAAAGCGCGGGATCGGCGCTCGATTGTAGTTCGGCCCAAGACGCTACTTGCAAACGGCGAACCCGATCCGCCAGCGACCGAGATTGATGGTAGCGTCTTTGGCAGCAAGAGGCCCAACGGCGACAGTCGACGGTGATGCTCATGCAAGCCACTCGCAACACCGACAAGAGCGACATCTCCAGTTCAACTCGCTGCCGCCGTAGCCGCGGACGTGAGTGGAGAACTACGACGGTCGCGATCAACCTGCTGCTCGATCCACCGATAGGTGACCGCGAGTCCGTCCGACAATGGGCGGCTGGGCGCCCAGCCGATCCGGTCACGGATTAGCCTGTTGTCGGAGTTGCGGCCGCGCACGCCGGTAGGGCCGGCGATGTGGCGGACCGACAGCGTCTTACCGGGATACCCGCATGATCATGCGCACAAGGCCGTCGATGGTCACCATCTCCTCCGAGCCGATATTGGCCGGGCCGGCGAAGCCCGAGCACATCAGCCGGAGCTTTCCCTCGACGCACTCGTCGATATAAAGAAACGATCTTGTCTGCTGGCCGTCGCCCCAAATCTCGATTTGGTCACCGGGCTCGGCCTCAACAATCTTCCGACATAGCGCCGCCGGCGCCTTTCCTTTGCCGCCGGTCCAGGCGCCCTCGGGGCCAAAGATATTGTGGTAGCGGGCGATCCGCACCGCGATGTCGTGGTTGCGCTGATACGCCAGGTAGAGTCGTTCGCTGAACAATTTCTCCCAGCCGTATTCGCTGTCCGGAGTGGCAGGGTAGGCACTGTCCTCGGCACAACTGAAGTGATCCGGCTCTTCTAGGTTGTAGACAGGGTAGACGCGCGCGAAAGAAGAATAGAATACGCGGCGGATAGCGCGGCGGCGAATTGCCTCAAGCATATTCAGGTTGATCGTCGCTGAATTATGCAGATGTCCGCATCATTCTCGCCGATGAAGAGGTTGCCGGCGCCTCCCATGTCGGCGGCCAACTGGTGAACTTCGTCAAACCGGTGGTCGACGACGGCATAGCAGAAATTCGGGTCGCGCAAATCGCCGATGACGAAATCGTCGGCTTCGGTTTCGGCGAACTCGGGAAACGTTAGGTCGACGCCTCGGACCCAAAAGCCTTCGCGCTTTAGGCGCCGCACCAGATGGCCGCCAATGAATCCCCCGCCCCAGCAGACCAGGGCGGACCTCACCATTAACCTCGCCTCTATCGCAGCCTGCTTAAGCTAGCACTTTTGCGGCGAAAATGTCAGCCCGGAATGAGACCTTCTGGTCTAATCGCACTGACGCCACACCAAAGGCGCGGGCGGCGACGATGTCCGGGCGCCTTGACCCGCACCAGAGAGGGTACGGATCCAGCGCCGGCGGCGGCGTGATGCGATCGAGGGCAGATCTTTACGGTCGACAGGACCGGCGATTTGAACTGCCTCAAAGGAGGCGGTGGCAGCGGCGGACTCGCCGTAGATCAAGGCGTCGATCGCCGACGAGGGACACGAACCAGCGGCGGATCCAGAGGGACGGGTTCCGGTCGCCCGCCTTCTATGTTCTAATCCCCAGGGCCACAAGGAGAGATACCATAGCAGGTGGAAAAATGAACGCGTTGCCTTCCATCGAAGCCGTGGCCGAATTCTGGAATCGAAGGCCGTGTAATATAAGGCATTCCGCGGCTGAGTTAGGCTCGCAGCAGTACTTTGATGAGGTGGAGCGGCGGAGGTATTTCGTCGAACCGCACATCCCGGCGTTCGCGCAATTCGAGCGCTGGAGGGGCTGCCGGGTGCTCGAGGTCGGTTGCGGTATCGGCACGGATGCTGTGAATTTTGCTCGTGCTGGAGCCGACTACACCGGCGTCGAGCTGTCCCAAGCCAGCCTGGACCTGGCCCGCCTTCGCTTTGACTTGCTGGAGCTCGCCGGGCGGTTCATCCAGGCAAATGCCGAAGAGCTGGCCGCACCCCTTGAGCATGCGTCGTTTGACCTCGTTTATTCTTTTGGCGTGATCCATCATACCCCGAGGCCGGATGCCGTGGCGCGCCAAATCCGCCATTTGGTAAAGGACAATGGCGAATTCCGGTTGATGCTGTACGCTAAGGAATCATGGAAGAATACAATGATCGAGGCGGGCTTCGATCAGCCCGAGGCCCAATCCGGCTGTCCGCTGGCCTTCACCTACACAAGAGAGCAGATTCATCAGCTTCTAGAGCCGGCCGGATTTCGCATCGTCTCAATCGGCCAGGACCACATTTTCCCGTATGTAATCGAGAATTATGTCCGGTATGAGTACAAACTCCAGCCCTGGTTTAAGGCCATGCCGCGCGAGATGTTTCGTGCGCTAGAGCATCGATTTGGTTGGCACATGCTAGTCGTGGCGACGCCGGTTTGAGCATCGACGCGCCCAATGGGCTGTGGAGGCTGGAGGGCGGATCGCCCGTCGACCCCGTGTACCGAGAGGAGTTCACGTTAACCTCCGCGCGCGCAGCTTACTAGTTTTTCATTGAAGCAGCACTATACCGCTTGCTGGCGGTATCCGGATTGGCGCGGAATTTAAGATTTGCAGCGGGTGGGCCGGATAAACCTAGCTCCGCTTGCGATTGGCCAGGACGTTGCAACGGGGGTCAAACGATGCATATCGTTCACAAAAAAGCCGCTCGACATGGGCGATCACCTGGGAGATTTCGCATTCGCCAACTGACCCCGGGCCGGGAAGCATGAACATCATTGGAATTTCTTGCGGTTACCACGACTCTGCCTGCTGCCTGCTGCAGGACGGTCGGGTTACGGCAGCCGCTCAAGAGGAACGCTTTTCCAGGGTAAAGAACGGCAAATCATTCCCTTCGACGGCTTTTCGCTACTGCCTGAATTATGCTGATCTCACCATGGCGGACCTACACTGCGTCGCCTTCTACGAAGATCCGTGCCAGAAGCTGAGCCGGCAGCTTTGGATGGGAATGCTGCCGGGATTGGCACCGGATCGGCGTGCCTCGATTCGGAGCCGGGCAATCGGAACGTATCCTCAGGAGGAGATACGACTGGTCACCGGGCACGACGGTCCGATCGAGATCGTTGACCATCACCTGTCTCATGCGGCTAGCGCGTATTTTTTTTCAGGCTTTGAGGAAGCGGCGATACTCACCGTCGATGGCGTCGGTGAATGGCCGACGACCACCTACAGCTCGGGAAGTGGCGCTGAGATCAAACGTCTTGGCAGTGTCGAGTTCCCGGATTCACTCGGCCTGTTTTACAGCGCGGTTACCGGCTACTTGGGGTTCGAGGTGAATGAGGGAGAATACAAGGTAATGGGTTTGGCTCCCTTCGGGCGACCAACATACGTCAAGCAAATACGCGAGATCATCGAAAACGGCCCGCGCGGACAGTTCAGGCTGAACCTGAGATACTATGCCTTCCTGCAGGCCGACAAGATGTTCTCCGATAATCTTCCCGAATTGCTGGGCAACCCGCCGCGGGCCCCCGAGTCGGAGATCACCCAGTTCCACATGGATGTTGCACGCAGCGCTCAGGTGGTGCTGGAGGAGGTGCTGCTCAGCAAGGCTCGTTATCTGCACAGCATCTTCCCAAGCGAAAACCTTTGCATGGCGGGCGGGGTGGCGCTCAATGTGGTAGCCAATTCAAGGTGCCTGAACGAGGGGCCCTTCAAACGGATGTTTGTACAACCCGCGGCCGGCGATGCCGGTGGCTGTCTCGGCGCCGCGGCCGTCGCGCATTTCAGGCGTTCAGGTGTCCGTCCACGCCAGCAACGACTGGAGCATGTTTATCTCGGCCCGGCGAACTCGGTGGACGAGACATGGCATGTTCTGCGTTCTTCCGGCGTCGCGTTTCGAGATTACCGCGAGGACGAAGAGGGCCTCATCGAAACTACGGTGGATCGACTGGTCGAGGGGCAGGTCGTGGCCTGGGTTTCCGGACGCATGGAGTTCGGGCCGCGCGCGCTTGGAGCAAGGTCGATCCTCGCCGATCCGCGGCGCCCGGAAATGCGGGACCGGATCAACGCTCTGGTCAAGCAGCGCGAGGCTTTTCGCCCGTTTGCGCCCGCAGTGCTGGAGGAATTCGCAGCAGAACACTTTGCTTTGGATCACTCTTCTCCGTTCATGTTGGAGGTCTGTCAGGTCATTTCACCGATCCAACTTCCCGCGGTGACCCATGTCGACGGCTCGGCGCGGATTCAGACAGTAACGCCGGCGGCGAACAAACGCTTTGCCGAGCTGATCAGGCGCTTCCATAATCGGACCGGCTGTCCGATCCTGCTCAACACATCCTTCAATCTGCGTGGGGAGCCGATTGTTTGCTCGGTTTCCGACGCGATTTCGACGTTCGGTCGCTCGAAAATCGATGCCTTGGTGCTCGAAGATTTTGTGATCGAAAGAGCTGATATCCCTCAGGCGTGGGAAACCTTTGGAGCCGGTCGCACCCGCCCCGTGCACGAGTTCACTGTGTATACGATGTTATGAGAAAGGGGTCGATAGCGGTTGCCGGCGAATTCTCCAAGCTTGAAGCGGGCGGCGACATGAAGAAAATTTTGAAGTCGATCATTCATTACCTGGGATACGAAGTCCGGGCTGTTCCGAAAACCAGCCGGTATGAAGTGTTCGAAGAGCCAGAAGCCCGAGACTACGAACAACTGAAATCATTCGCCGCGCGAGCCGCTCGGTTCTCTGCATCGGCGCAACAGGCCAACGCCATTCGCAATATTTACTATACCGGGTTGCTGTCGGACCAGCCGCAGACATCATATAGCCGATTTGAAATCGGCGACGAGAACACGTTGAGTTTGGGAGTGTGGAGACGGGAAAGCCCAGGCAAGAAGATGCCGTTTGTTCGCGATCCAGGGAAGAATGACGAGTGGTTCTATTGGGCAAACCAAGAACGTATCGAGCCAAAGCGGACCCGGTGGCGCGTTGTTCTGCTCGGAGAATCGGTGGCGAAGGGCTACTTTTACGATCCGCATTTCACTCCTGCGGGTGTGCTGCAGAAGATCCTCCAATCCGTGCTGGGACTAGAGAAGATCGATGTAGTCGATTTAACCAAGTCAAACTTGAGGGTGCCGGAGCTCAGATCCTGCCTCGGGCAAAGCCTCGCGTTGTTGCCCGACGTGCTGGTGATTTTTGCCGGCAACAACTGGCATCCGCATCTCGCGGAAGCCGACATCCCATACGTCGAGAGCGTGTTGCGGCAAGATGGCGTTCCAGGGATGAAAGCCTATCTGGACGCCAAGAGAGAACCGATCGCACGGAATCTGGTAACTCAAGCGAATTGGCTACTGGCGCCTCGGAATGTAAAGATTGTTTGGGTGATCCCAGAGTTCAATCTGCGGGACTGGGCGGATCCAGCTTCCGGCGCGCCCCTTCTCCCGGCTGACGGCAACAGGCGTTGGCGCGAGTTGGACATGCAGATGAGGCAAGCGGTTAGCGATGGGGATTGGACCTGCGCGCAGAACTCAGCTGAACAAATGACCAGGTTGGACGGCGGCACAAGCTCGGTGCCCCTGCGTGTTCTCGCCGAGTGCTGTCATGTCCAGGGAGATATTGCAGCCGAAAGGCGGTACCTCGAGCTGTGTCGTGACGCGGAGGGCTGGGATCCTTCGTTTTCGTTTTGCCCTCGCGTTTTCCTGCCGATCCAGAATGCACTCCGGGAAGCCTCGGCGCTTCCCGGCAATGCCGTCATCGATCTGCCGGAGATATTCCGGCGCCACCTCGGTGGGGAGTTGCCCGGCCGACAATTGTTCCTGGACTACTGTCACATGAGTGCAGAAGGGATTGCTGTTGCTGGTGCCGAGACGGCAGCGTGTATTTTATCGCTTGTTGCCGGCATGCCGCTATCCGCTCGCAGTCTTCTGGATAGAGCTCAAGCGCCGCCGGCGGAAATAGAAGGCAGGGCATCTTTCCTGGCGGCATCGCACAACGCCGCATTTTACCAGGGCAACGAAATCGTCAGCTACTGGTGTGGCCGCACGCTGCGCTTTTGGCCCGAATGTGCGCAACTGATGATGCGTTTTGCCGACTACATAACCCGTCGCGAGCTGCCGATGATGCTGTGCAAGCCGATGCTGGAGTTCGACGCGCTCGATCGGTTGGATACCAGGAGTTACCTTGGTCACGGCAGAATGCGGCGTCTTGACTTAACCTTCGGCGACGCGGCGGTCGCCGCGCTTGCCGATATCGGTATCGAGATCGGGCGTGAAATTGCCGATCTCCGCATGAGCGAGCATTCACCGAGGGGCGTGCCAAAGGAGCTGACCGAGTTTTTCTATAGTGCCGCGATACCCGCCATCGCCGAGCGCGGCTGGACGAGCCGCTCTTTCCCAACGAATCGCGGCTCGCACTCCATTTATGCCACGGCGTTCTGGGAGACATCGGTTTTTGTGTTCTTTGCCGAGGAAAATCAGGACCTCGTTATCACCTTCACTTATCGCGTCCGGTTGTCATCCTCGCCACACAGTGCCGTCGCTGTCGATGTCAATGGCAATCGTATCGCGGAGTTGACTGCTGAACCGACCTGGCGCACGCGGAGGATAGCAGTCCCAAGAGACTATATCGTGGAAGGCCTCAACAAGATAACGATCGCCTGGCCAACCGATGAACCTCATTCCGATGTCTTGCTGAATGAAGCGGCGGATGGTCTTCTTGCTATGCGGCTCCCCTACTTCTCCAGAGTCTTTGGCGAGATCCACACTTTATCGATTGGTTAGGACCCGAACTCCGCCACCGTGCTAGTACCTCTTGCGAAAATTCACGCAGTTGATTCAGCAGGCTGCCGAAAAACGCGAGTGAGTGCCGATCCATCTTTCGAGGAGCGCTCCTCGTTTGAGGCCAAAAAACCTACCCTTGCCGGCCGGTCTCACCCACGCTGATTATTCCTGAGTCGCTCACGGACTTAAAGGGCAAGGCTACTCGCTCGAGTTGAACCCAAATAAACTTCCGATTTCTTGGAGCGTTCCTGCTTCTGTGCCACCACTTGAATCTGCGCGATAGCCGCGCCACGCGTTTGGTCAATCGGCTCCCACTTTCCTAGCAGCGCTTCGCTGCGATTTAGCGCTAAATTGACCCGACGGATCAATATACGCCGTCATAGCCGGAGAGGCGGGTTC
>Ga0306926_10000656_pt1 | contig 32728 bp, 28 predicted proteins | sample flu12Cox44000178_FD_203759 | JGI IMG/M metagenome (GOLD analysis project Ga0306926, IMG submission 203759) | Lab enrichment of tropical soil microbial communities from Luquillo Experimental Forest, Puerto Rico - flux8day.12C.oxic.44.000.178 (v2)... | ecosystem: Environmental > Terrestrial >...
GCGCGCCCCGACTTGCCGGTGGTCTGCCTGCTGGGAGACGGCTGCTTCCAGATGACCTGCGGCGAGGTGGCAACCGCCAAGCGCCTGGGTATCGCCCTTCCGATCGTCGTGCTCGATGACCGGTGGTTGGCGCTCATCAAGGTCAAGCAGATACGACGGCAGTTGCCGATCTACGGCACCGAGCTGCAGGCAGAGGACTATCGCGAGCCGCCGTCGCATTATTTCGGCGTGCCGGCGACCGGAGCAAAGAGCGCCGAGGCGCTGGAACGCCTGGTCGCGCAGGCGCTCGGCGCCGGGGGACCGACAGTCATTGAAGCCGTAATCGACTCCGAGCACTATGTGGACACGGTCTACGATTGAGCAAAAGGGCGGCGCGCGTCGGCATCGCGCCCTATACCCTTGCCGCTACATGGCGGACGAGCGCGCGACCGCGATACCGGCAGGAAGCTTGAGCAGTTCGCGCGCGTTGCCGGCAAATATTCGCTCGCGCTCCGCAGTCGAGACCGGAAGTGCGTCGATCGCGCGGATGGTGCTGCGGATCAGGCCGCGTCCGCCCTCGCAGTCGAAGGGCGCGTCGGTCGCGAACAGGCATGACGACGTCCCGAAGAACGCATGGCCGCAACGAGTCGGCTCCGCCTCGCCGTTGAGCGCGGTGTCGGCATACAGCAACTTGTAATAATGCATGGGCGGTCTCTTGAGACCTTCGGCCGCCGGATTGTGCTGAGGCGTTCCGAAGAAGATCTGGCGAAACCCAAGGTTAACCTTGCCTGCGAAATAGGGAATCATGCCTCCCATATGATGGGTGATGATCTTCAGGGTCGGGAGCTCGTCGAATATTCTCGAATAGATCAGCCTGGTCATGCAGGCGGTGGTCTCGTAAGGCCAGCCGAAGCTGAACCAGATCTCCGCCTCGGATGCCTGCTCGCTGGCATAATCGGGAAAATCGGGCCCGCGCATCGGATGCACCCAGATCGGCAGATCATGCGCCGCCATGCGCCGGAAGATCGGGCGAAACTGCGGCGCGGAGAGCGGCTTGGCCGCGACATTGGTGAATAGCTGCACGCCGCGCGCGCGCAGGTCGCCGACCGCGCGATCGATCTCGGTAAGTGCCGCCTCAACATTGTTCATCGGCAGCGAGGCAATGAAGGCGGGAAAGCGGTCGGCGTGCCTGCGGCAGAGCTCGGCGAGCGCGTCATTTGCCAGCCGCGCCAGCTCCGGAGTCCTGCCGGGGGACGCAACGAGCTCGAGCGGTGGATTGGCGAGCGAGAGAACCTGCTGGAGCCCGTCGAACTCGTCGAGCAAAGAGAGCCGGGCATCGATGTCCCACAGCGTCCTTATCCTGGGGAAGGCAGTAAGGACCATATGGCCGGGAATGAGCTCCCCCAGCCGATCAAGATATGCCATCGGCATGAAGTGGTTGAAAATATCGATCATCATCAACGTCGCTCAAGGGATCGGCGCATCCACAATCTACGCCGTACGCACGACCGCCGCATCGGCGGAGCGGCCCGCCAGCAAGCGGGTTGCTTCGTAGGTCATGACGGTCTCGCCGTGCTGGTTCTTCACCTCGATCCTGGAAACGACGATGCCGCGGTTGCCGCTCGAAGTTGGGCGCACGCAGAGCACCTCGATCTCTCCATGCACCGTGTCACCGACGCGGGCAGGCGCCAGGACCCGTTGCTTGAGCTCCAGCAGGGCAAGACCGGTTCCCTGAATCATGCTTTGGCACAGCAGTCCTTCAATCAGGCTGTATGTCAGAGCCGCCGGCACGAAGCGCCCTTCGATCGCGCCCTTGTCCGCGCCAAACGTCTGGTCAATGAAGATGGTCTCGAGCATTCCGGTCACGCCCGTGAAGAGGACCAGATCAGTCTCGGTGATGGTGCGGTTGAGAGTGCGAAAGCGCTGGCCTGGCGACAGCTGCTCCCAGGTGAAGCCAAGGCCGAGCGTCTGCATGCAGCGTTCTCTTCCGGAAGAAAGTCGGCGAGTCTTAGGCCCGGCTGCCTGGCGATTCCAGCCTGCCGCCGCCCGCGCCGGCGGCTTGCGGCCGAAATTTGCGGTTCGACCGACCTCGCCGGTGCCAGCGGATCGATTTTAAACACAATCTTCTTGCAAGGAGACCTTGGGAGTCGGATTTTCTCACCGTCAGGCCACTTTTACGCCATCTTATGACCTGCCATCCGCGCATCTGGACACTCGCCGTTGTCGCTCTCGCGCTGTTGCTCGGGCACGGCGCACACGATCAGGCCCGCGCCGAGCCGCCCGGCCCCAAAGCGAGCAGCCCGACCTGCAACCGCGCAGGTTTTCGCGTCATCATCGATGTCGGACACACCCCGCAGGTGCCGGGCGCAAAAAGCGCCCGCGGGCTCAACGAATATGACTTCAATCTGCGCTTGGCGAAGCGTATCGAGCGCAAGCTGGTCGAAACCGGCTTCGAGAAGACCGTGCTGCTGATCACCGATGGTAAGGCACACCGGAGTCTGGTCCAGCGCGTAGCGCGCGCCAACAAATCGCCGGCAGATCTTTTTCTGTCGATTCACCACGATTCGGTGCCCGACTCCTTTCTGCAGAAATGGCAGTTCGAAGGCAGAGAGCACGGCTACTGCGACCGCTTCAAGGGCCATTCCATTTTCGTTTCGCACTACAATGCAGACTTTGGAAGCAGCCTGGTCTTCGCCAGGATGCTGGGCATGCAGCTTAAAGCGCGCGGCCTGAAATACACGCCCCATTACACGGAAAGGTTCATGGGCCACCGGCAGCGTCAGCTGGTCGATCCCGAGGCCGGAGTCTATCGTTACGACCAGCTGATCGTGCTCAAGGATACGCGCATACCCGCGGTCCTGCTCGAGGCCGGCTCGATCATCAATCGTGACGAGGAGCTGGTGCTGGAGTCCCCCGAGCGGCAGTCGCTCATCAGCACCGCGGTGAGCGATGCCGTCGACGGCTTTTGCGCCGCGCGCAAGGCGCGAAATCCGGATGGGATCGCGCGCCAGAGCCCGCGTTCTTCGCCTTCGAGGGCGCTCGCGCCCGCTGCCATGGTGCGCTAGCTTCTTTGTTAAGCCGCGGTGAACCGAGTGCAGCGGCTGCCGAGAGACTCTTTCGTGGCGCATGCAAGGCTGTGGATCGTCGCCGCCGCCATGGGGCTCGCCATCACGTCGCAGCAGGCCCCGGCGCAAAGTACGCTGCCCGCTGGCTTTGTCTATCTTCGCGACGTCGATCCGACCATCGCCCAGGACATCCGTTATGCCGGCGCCAACAATTTTGTCGGACGGCCGCTGCCCGGCTATGAGGCCGCCGAATGCGTGCTGCGGCGCGAGGTCGCCGCCGCGCTCAAGCGCGTGCAGGCAAGCCTTGCCGCCTCGGGGCTGTCGCTCAAGGTCTATGACTGCTACCGTCCCACCCGCGCGGTCGCCGCCATGGCGGCGTGGGCGCATGACGGCCGCTCCGGCGCCCCCACCAGACGGTTCTTCCCGAAGCTTCAGAAGGGCTCGTTGTTCGCGCTCGGATACATCTCGTCACGCTCGCAGCATTCGACCGGAATTGCGGTCGATCTCACATTGATCGAGTCGGGGAGCAAACCTGCCGCGCCTTTCGATCCGTCAGCCGCATATGGGTCCTGCACGGCCGCATTCGCAGAGCGCAGTCCCGACAACAGCATCGACATGGGGACCGGCTACGACTGCTTCGACGTCAAGAGCCATACGGCGAGCCCGGTTGGCGCGGAGCAACAGCGCTGGCGCAACACGCTGCTCACCGCGATGGCGGCACAGGGCTTTCACAATTATCATCGCGAATGGTGGCATTTTTCATATGGTCCATCCGGGCGTGCCTGGCCGCAGGATTTTCCGATCCGCGCGCACGGCGCAGCGCACGCGCAAGAGACCAGGTGAGCTTGAACCGCGTGTCAAAAAGGAGAACGTCGAATGCTGACACTCTATTTTGCCCCTGGGGCATGCTCGATGGCGGCCCACATCGTTCTTGAAGAGAGCGGCGAGAAATACGAGCCCAAGAAAGTCGATCTCCCGGGCGGCGAGCAGCGCACCGAGGCTTATCTGAAGATCAATCCGCAAGGACGGGTGCCGGCGCTGCGTCTCGACAACAACGAGCCGCTGTCCGAGAACACCGCGATCCTCCCCTATCTGGGCAAACGCTTCGGGCTCTGGCCGACAGACCCGCTCGCGGAGGCCAAGGCGCTCTCGCTCATCGGCTTCTTCGCCGCCAGCGTGCATCCCGCGCACGCCCATATCGGGAGGCCCGAGCGGTACGCGAGCGACCCTGCCGTGTTTCCGATGATCCAGGAGACCGGCCGCAAGACCTTCCACGGCTATTTGAAGCAGATCGACGGCATGCTGGCGGGCCGCGAATGGCTCTCCGACCGCTACACGGTGCTCGATCCCTACGGCTTCGTGTTCTACACTTGGGGTGTTCGCCGCGAGCTGCCAATGGCAGAGCTCAAGAATTACTCCAAGTTCAAGGACCATATGATGGAGCGTCCTGCCGTCCGGCGCGTGGTTGAGGACGAGAAGGTCAAGTTATAGGGCGAGCGCCATGGCAAAGATCACGCGCATTAACCCCGAGGGAATCTCCAAGCCGCTCGCCAATTATTCGCACGTGGTGACCGCCGAAGGCGCGCAGAAGCTCGTCTTCTGCGCGGGCCAGGTTGCGGCTGATGTGGATGGGAAAGTGCTGCCACCGGATGATTTCGATGCCCAGGCCAGGATGGTGATGGCAAACCTCACCAAGGCGCTTGCGGCCGGCGGCGCGAAAATCTCCGATGTCACCAAGATCACGATCTACATCTGCAATCCGCACGACGTGCCGAAGGCGCGCGGAATCCTGCAGACGTACTTTGCCGGCAACCCGCCGGGCAGCACGCTCTGCATACTGCGGGGGCTCGCCAACCCCAACTTTCTGCTCGAGATCGAGGCGATCGCGGCGGTCTGACGCCGGCACTTGGAGCATGTCCCGCAAAAGCGGGGACCGGTTTTGCTAAAAAAAAATATGAAGACGTTCGAGACCGTCACCGGAATTGGTAAGCCCTCCGCGCATGCGGCCGAGGCGCGCGGGCGCAGCCGCAAGCCGGACGCCGCCATGTTCGAGGACGACGGCGCCATTCCCAATAATCCGCGGCTTCCCTTCATCCTCTATCGCGGCGCCGTGGATCTCTCGAACTGCAGCGATCCGGCTGCCGTATTCGAGGAACTGTTCAGGAGCAACGGCTGGGGAGACTCCTGGCGCAACGGCATTTACGGCTTCGTCCATTATCATTCGAGCGCCCACGAAGTGCTCGGCATTGCGCGCGGATGGGCGAAGGTCCGTTTTGGCGGCGATCACGGCAAGGTCTACGATCTCTCGGCAGGCGACGTCGTGGTTCTCCCGGCCGGGACCGGCCATCAAAGCCTCTCCGCGAGCAAGGACCTGCTGGTGGTCGGCGCCTATCCGGCCGGCGCGAAATACGACGAATGCCGCGCCTCGCTGCAGGAACGCGCGCGTGCCTTGCAATCGATCCCGAAGGTGCCGCTGCCGCAGATGGATCCCGTTTACGGCGCCGGTGGGCCGCTGCTCGAAGCCTGGGCGCACTGATCAACGGCCGGAGTCCTGCTCGGCGGGCGTGTCCTGCGCAGGCGCCCCGGGCTCGCTCATCGTCGGGGTCTCCGGCTCAGTCGTCTGCTCGGCGGGAACTGGCGCACCGGTCGCAATCGGCGGTTCAGAGACCGGCTCTGCCACGCCTGCTGGCGCAACCGGCGCCTCGGTCACGGCCGGCGTTTCCGATGCCGGCCCCGCCGTCTGCGCGGCAGGAGGCGGCGCTTCGGTTACGCTCGGCAGCCGCTCCGCGGTCGTCTTGAGATAGTTGTAACCGAGGAACAAAGCGCCTGCGATGACGACGGCTCCAGCGAGCGACCATAGCCAGACCCATCCAGCGCGCCATCGAGCTTGCGCCCCAGACATCAGGTCCAAGTCCGTTGCGAAGCCGGGCTGCGCATCGGCTTGCTGCCGCTTTCTAGTGAGAAGCGGAAGGAAGCGGCTTTCGAACTCCGTTACGGCCTCCGGGACGCCCGCATCGCGCACGGCCGAGAGCAGGTCGTCATAGAGCTTTCTGCCCGCCTTGCCGCTTCCGAAGTCGTCGGCATGACGCTCTTCCAGGGTGTCGAACATGCGCTTTCGCATGTCACGGCCCACCCGCAGCATGTCAACGAATGCGGCTTGATGCTCGAACACCGTTCTCCCCCTCGGATGTGGAAGCCGATGGGAAACGTACCTATCATGCCGGCACGGAGGATTTATGGCACGCCAGCTCGCGGCCGCCGCGCTCGCCGTTCTCGCATGCAGTGCGCCTGCGCTGTCGCAGCAGTGGCCGAGCCGCCCGATGACCATGGTGGTTCCGTTCGCGGCCGGCGGTCCGGCCGACAGTGTCGGGCGGATTCTGGCCCCACAGCTTTCCGAGCTTCTGGGCCAGCAGGTCGTCATCGAGAACGTCGGAGGCTCCGGCGGCATGACCGGCAGCGCGCGCGTGGCCAGGGCGGCGCCCGACGGTTATCAGTTCGTGCTTGGCAATGTCGGCACCCATGCCGCAAGCCAGACCTTCTATAAGTCTCCCCTCTACAATGCCGCGACCGATTTTGCGCCGGTCGCGCTGATCGCTCAGACGCCGCTGGTCCTGCTCGTGCGCAAGGATCTGCCCGCCGACAACCTTGCGCAGTTCATTGCTTACGCGAAGGCGCACCAGTTGAGCATGCAGTTCGGCTCAGGCGGCGCGGGCTCTGCAAGCCATCTCGCCTGCGTGCTGCTCAATGCGGCAATCGGCGTAACAGTCACGCACGTCCCCTACCGTGGCGCCGCGCCGGCGATGCAGGATCTGATCGCCGGACGCATCGATTATCAGTGCCCCGATACGCCGATCGCCATTGCCCAGATCGCGCACGGCACGATCAAGGCGATCGCTGTTCTCACGCGTGAGCGCTCGCCTGGCCTGCCGGATGCGCCAACCGCGCACGAGCAGGGGCTGGTCGATTTCGACGCCGCAAACTGGTTTGCTCTGTTTCTGCCCAAGGGCACGCCCGCAACCGTTGCCGAGAAGCTCAACGCCGCGGCTCTCGCCACCATCGACACCGCGGCCGTGAAGCTGCGGATGCAGGAGATCGGCGCCGACCTGCCGGCGCCCGAGCGCCGCTCGCCCCAATACCTGCAAAAATTCGTGGAGAGCGAGATCGAAAAATGGGCGGGCCCGATCAAGGCGAGCGGAGTGTCGATGGATTGAGCGGATGCCGCCGCGGGTCGGTCCCCCATCCCTACTGCGGCACCGCGCCGTCACGGCCCACGTTGATGCGGCTTGTCTCAAACGTGCCGTCCGGCTTCCGGATGGCGGCGAGCACGGTGAAACGCGCGCCAGGCTTGAGGTCGTTCCTGCCGCCGATCTCGTAACGAAGGATCGGCACGTCCGGCCCGACAATGATCTTCTTCTCACCGTCCTTGTACTTGACCGTAATGGTCGAGCCGTCGACGCCGGCAACCGTCGCGCCCGATGCCGTGCCGTTAGTCATGGTGCCGTTCGCGACCGGCGGATAGGGCCGGTGGCCCTCGCCGGTGCCGCGCATCTGCTCGGGAAAGATATGCACCTCGACCGCCTTCTGGCTGCCGTCCGCCTGCGGGATCGCCGCGCTGCCGAGGAAGGTGCCCTCCTTGATCTCCGAAAGCGCGGCCTTCACGACCGCGATAATCGATGCATTGTCCGCGAGCATCAGCTTGATCTCCGCCCCGTCGCCGGACTTGACCGCAAGCAGGTTGCTGTCGACCTTCTCGATGGTGCCGCGGATGCGCACGCTCGGCGGCTGTTGTGCCCATGCTGCGGAAGCGAGCGGCAACAAGCCAAGTCCCGCAAGGCAGAGCAGGCGCCGTGTCATCTGTTGCATCTGATGTTCCTCCCAAGCTGCATTAGCAGTCCAAAGTGATATAGCAATGAGCCCCCTTCGCAGGCACCCCGCGTCTGCATTGGGGTATACCATATCTCGCAGCGGAAGCTGTGCCGCGTCACTGCAAAATGCCGAAGGAGAGGTTCATGGGTGCGGAAGCGCGATTAAAGGAGTTGGGCCTGGTGCTGCCGACGCTGCCGAAGCCGGTCGCCAACTACTTGCCTTACCGGCTGGCGGGCAATCTCCTGTACCTCTCCGGTCAGGGCCCGCGCGACGAGAAAGGAGCATCGCTCACCGGCAAGCTCGGTGCCGAGATCGGCGTCGAGGAAGGCTACCGGCGCGCCCGGCTGGTCGGGCTTGGGCTGCTTGCCACCATGCGTGACGCACTCGGCTCGCTCGACCGTGTCGAGTTCGTTGTCAAGCTGCTCGGGATGGTCAACGCGGTGCCGAGCTTCAACGACTCGCCGAAGGTCATCAACGGCTGCTCGGATCTGTTTGTCGAGGTGTTCGGCGATGCCGGACGGCACGCCCGCTCGGCGGTCGGCAATGCCATGCTGCCCAACCAGATATCGGTCGAGATCGAGGGTATTGTCGCGGTCCGGTTGTAATCGGCGCCAAGCCTATCAGCGCGTTGCGATGTGATGTGATCGGCGGCGCGAGATACTCGGTCTACTCCCCCTCCCCGCCCACCAAACTCGGGTTTAATTTACCCGGGTTCGGGCTGCGGGGGAGAGGGAGTCCGACCGAATCTGTAGCGTTGTTCTTCAACTTCACTGGAATGCGGCTAGTTCAACGCCAGCGGATCGGTCTCGCCCAGAAAATTCATCACCTCGTGGAAAAACTGCATTCGGTTCTTTTCCATCATGATGGTGTGAGTTCCTTCCCCGATCTCGACAAACCGGGTGTAAGGTGCGTTCGTCAACCTGGCGAGGTAGCCGTGCGCCTGATCGCTCGGCAGGTCCGCATCCCACTCCGCATGAATGAGCAACGTCGGCACGCGGATATTTCCAGGATCATATTGCGCCTTGCCGGCGGCCCAGTAGGTACGCAGATCCTGGAGCACGCCGTTGGGCGCACGCAACACCGGCGGCGTCTGCTTCGAGCCGACCGGGTCGGTTGCCCAGGTGGCGTCGGCCCACTGCTCGAACCAGCCGGCCGGGATGAGATCGGCCTTCTTGCCCTCGCTCACCCCGGTCAGCCACCGCTGTCTGGCCGAATCCTTGGTCACCGTACGGTAGGCTCCCAACGGACCGTCGCCGCCAATAATCGGCCGCGTGGTGAAAATCCACAGGGGCGCGTAGAGCACCAGACGATTGACCCGTGGGTTGTTCTGCGCGGCGTACATCCCCATGATCGCGGTGCCCCATGACCAGCCCATCAGATTGAGCTTCGCGATACCGCGTTTTTGTACGATGTGATTGACCGCCGCACCCACGTCCTTGACAGCGGTCGCGGTATCGGCCAGCGGCGGACTTTCGCTCGGCGGCTTGTCCATCTCGGGTGGCCGCGTGGAGCCGCCGTAGCCGCGAACGTCGACCAGGTAGACGTCGAAGCCCCGCCCGGCGAGGTAATCCATCATGGATCGGCCGCCGAGCGGCAAATCGAAGCTCGTTTCTGCCGGGTAAGTCGCGCCATGGACGAAAAGAAGCGTCTTATCAGCTGTAAAATTCGTCATCCCGGCCGGGTGCTTGTTGCGGATATAGAGCGCAATGTCGCGATCGCCCGAGGGGATCGTGTAGCTTTCGGTGTCGAGCTTAACCTCCTGCGCCCGCGTACCTGTCAAGAGCGATATGAAAATGATGGCTGCCGTAACCGGCTTTGCGCCGGCCAGCAAAGCTCTCCGTGGATGCAGCTTCATGAACTTCCTCCCATTGCCAATTCCCAGCATTGGCATCGTAGCGGCGACGACTATAGCACTCCTGCAAGCAACGCAGCGGCAGGCTCTGACCTCAGCGGCGCAGAAGGGGCATTGCGCCCTCGCCTCTGCCCTGGCCGAGCCCCTCTCAGTATCGGCACGAATGTGATATCTTGGTCATGGGAAGGCTTCCATGAGAACGCCATTAGTTGTCGCGTCGCTTGGATTGCTGGCGTGGCCGACCACTCCATTGGCATGGCGGCGGGTGGCGGAGCGATGAAAACGCGCCGCCGAAAGGCTACGAAGGTCAAGCGCCCCAAGAAGGCGACATCCGCGCGCCCTGTCCGCTCTTCGGCAGCCGACCTGCAAAAACAACTCGACCGGAAAACCCGCGAACTCGCTGAGGCACTGGAGCAACAGGCGGCGACCGGCGAAACCCTCGGGGCTATTGCACGGTCGGCGACCGCGGTTCAGCCCGTCCTCGACGCGGTCTGCGAGAGCGCGGCACGGCTGTGCGAGGCGTACGACTCTACCATTTTTCGTCCTGACGGCGACCGGGTCGTGCCCGTTGCCCATTATGGTCCGATTACTCAAGTCGAGTCTCTCCCGCTGGTCCGCGGGACAGTGGCGGGCCGAACAGTTCTCGATAAGCGGACCCTGCACATCGCTGACATGTATGCTGAGGCGGACGAATTTCCCGAAAGCAGCAAACTCGCACGGCGCCTGAGCTTCCGCACGGTGCTTTCGGTCCCTTTGATGCGCGAAGGCGCCGTGATTGGCACGATCGCGCTGCGACGCACCGAGGTGCGGCTCTTTACCGAACGGCAGGTTGCTCTGCTCCAGACCTTTGCTGATCAAGCCGTCATCGCCATCGAGAACGCGCGGCTGCTTAACGAGCTGCGCGAATCGCTGCAGCAGCAGACAGCCACCGCCGATGTGCTCAAGGTCATCAGCCGCTCGACCTTCGATCTCAAAACGGTTCTCAATACCCTTGTGGAATCTGCAGCGCGGCTCTGCGAGGCTGACATGGTCGGCATGGCGCGCCAATATGGCGACGTGTTCCGGCAAGTCGCCTATTACGGCTTTTCGCCCGAATACAAAGCATTCATGGAGCAGCATCCGATCCCGCCCGGGCGCGGTTCGGTCGTAGGGCGTGCCACGCTGGCAGGGGCAGCCGTTCAAGTTGTCGACGTGCTGATTGACCCGGAATTCGAACTCCCCGAAGCGGCGAGGATCGGCGGCATTCGGACGCTGCTGGCCGTTCCCCTCATGCGAGAAGGAGTGCCGATTGGCGTGATCGTCTTGCAGCGAAAGGCAGTACGCCCGTTCACCGCCAGGCAGATCGAGCTGGTCGAGACTTTCGCCGATCAAGCGGTAATCGCAATCGAGAACGTGCGGCTGTTCGACGAGCTACAAGCGCGTACCGATGATTTGTCCGAATCGCTGCAGCAGCAGACCGCGACAGCCGACGTACTAAAGGTGATCAGCTCATCGCCCGGCGAACTGGAGCCGGTATTCGAGGCCATGCTGGAAAATGCCACGCGCATCTGCGAGGCCTATTTCGGCACTCTGCAACTGCGCGAAAATGATGCATTCCGTATCGCGGCAATGCATAACCCCCCGCCGGGTTTTGCCGATGCCAGGCGTCGCGACCCTTTGATCTATCCGAACGAGCACAACGCCCTTGGGCGCGTGCTTGCGACGAAGCGCTTTGTCCACATTCCTGATTACAGCCAAGAGCGTGCCTATAAGCAGGGCGATCCGGCGGCAGTCAGCATTGTCGAGCTTGCCGGGGCACGAACCCTTCTCCTCGTGCCAATGATGAAGGATGACGAACTGATCGGAAATATCAATATCTACCGCCAGGAGGTGCGCCCCTTCAGCGACAAGCAGATTGCGCTGCTGCAAAATTTTGCTGCTCAGGCAGTCATAGCCATTGAGAATACGCGGCTGCTGAGCGAGCTGCGCGAATCGCTGCAGCAGCAGACCGCGACAGCCGACGTGCTGAAAGTCATCAGCCGCTCGACGTTCGATTTGCAGGCGGTGCTCGATACATTGGCGGAATCATCGGTCCGACTTTGCGGGGCTTATGATGCGATCATCTATCTGCTTGAGGGTAACCGGCTTCGAGGCAAAGCGCATTACGGACCGATTCCCATCGATTTCAGCGAGTCGCCAATCGGACGTGGCTCGGTGAGTGGACGCGCATTGCTCGAACGTAAACCAATTCAAGTGCACGACGTGCAAGCTGCGGCAGACGAGTTTCCTGAGAGCAGCGCACGGGCGCGCCGGCTCGGGCACCGGACTATTCTCAGCATGCCCTTGCTGCGAAACAATGAAGGCCTCGGAACAATCGTCATTCGGCGCAAGGATGTAAGTCCCTTCACTGAAAAGCAGATTGCTCTTTTAGCTACCTTCGCCGACCAGGCGGTGATCGCGATCGAGAATGCGCGGCTGCTTAATGAGCTGCGTCAGCGTACGGATGATCTCAGCGAATCGCTCCAGCAGCAGACCGCCACGGCCGACGTGCTCAAGGTCATCAGCCGCTCGACGTTTGACCTCCAACCGGTGCTCGACACGCTCGTGCAATCGGCGGCTCGACTATGCGACGCAGCGCAGAACGTCATCTTCCTTCGTGATGGCAACGTCTATCGCATCACGGCGCGGCACGGAATGCCGCCAGAGTTGGAAGAATATGCAAAGCAACGTCCCATTTCCCCTGGCCGAAACACGCTCACCGGACGAGTCGCGCTTGAGTCCAAGGTGGTGCACATTCCTGATGTGCTCGCCGATCCGGAATACAATTACGGAGCCCAACCGATCGGTGGCTATCGTGCGATGCTGGGCGTCCCATTGCTCCGGGAGGGAAGCTGCATTGGCGTCATGACCATCACAAGAAAGAGGCCCCAGCCTTTTACGACCAAGCAGATCGAGCTTGTCACCACGTTCGCCGATCAGGCTGTAATAGCCATTGAGAACGTGCGGCTGTTCGATGAAATTCAAGAAAAAAGCCGCCAGCTCGCAGAAGCGAGCCAGCACAAGTCGCAATTCCTTGCCAACATGAGCCATGAGCTGCGCACGCCGCTCAACGCCATCATCGGGGTGAGCGAGATGCTGCGCGAGGATGCCGAGGCGGCAAAGCAGGACACCGAGCCGCTCGATCGCGTGCTCGGCGCGGGCCGGCATCTGCTTGCGCTGATCAACGACATTCTCGACCTGTCCAAAATCGAAGCCGGGAGGATGGAGCTGCAGATCGAAACATTCCCGTTGGCGCCGTTGATCGCCGACGTGGTCAAGACCATCGAGCCGCTGGCGGCGAAGAACGCCAATCAGGTCGCCGTCAATTGCGATGGCACAATCGGGACGCTGCACGCCGACCAGATGCGGCTGCGGCAGGCGATGCTCAATCTCATGAGCAACGCCAATAAATTTACGGAGCGCGGCACCATCACGGTCGATGCGCGCCAGGGACAGGAAAATGGCCGCGATTGGGTTACCATCGCGGTCGCCGACACGGGAATTGGAATGACGCCGGAGCAGGTAGGCAAGCTGTTTCAGGAGTTCTCGCAGGCCGACGCCTCGACGACGCGCAAATACGGCGGCACCGGGCTTGGGCTCGCCATCAGCCGGCGCTTCTGTCAGATGATGGGCGGCGACATCATGGTCGAGAGCCAGCCCGGCCGCGGCTCGACGTTTACGATCCGGCTGCCGAGGATTGTGGATGCTCCGAAAGAAATCGCTGCCAATCTGGCTTACACGGGAGAGGTAGCGCCGAAATATCATTAAGAAATTTTGCTGCGTGCATGAGGTCGAAGCGTCCTGTGTCGCATGCGATGACGGTTCAAACCATAAACTCCTTCACCGGCCTTCTTTCCAAGCTGCCGCCATTTTCGTCAAAGTCCCCCTTTCTGGCTTGCTGAAAGAACGGCGGACGCGCCGAGACCGGCGGTGTGAACCGACCCCCCGTCAGCTCTCACAATGCTCCTTTCGCGTCATACAAATCGCTGTTCGAGCTCGCCTGATTTGTCGCGATGTCGCTCAGGCGCCGGAAGGCGCTCGATGGGTGGGTGACACGCATGGGTCGCCGCCGCGCAGCCGCACCGGATCCAGCGCTCGCAAGCGCCCGGGTGCGAATGGCGCCAGATCGACGCAATGCGCCTGCCCGTCGAGGATCAGCTCGCTCATGGCCTCGCCGGTCGCGGGCGCGTTGAGCATGCCCCAGACGCTGTGGCCGGTCGCCACGTAGGCACCGTCAGCACCCGGCACGGCGCCGATGAGAGGTAGGCCGTCTTCGGTGACCGGCCGGAAGCACGCCTGCCGGGCTTTGATCGGCGCCGCGGCAAGCGCCGGCGAAATATCCCGGCACAGCGCTTCGAGCCGCGCGTGCGCACCCGCGTCAGGTGCAACATCGGCGGGATCGATCGGCACCGGCCCCTGGGTCGAGATCGCACACACCCAGGTCGTGCCGTCGGCGCGCGGAAACAATTCAGGGGTCAGCATCTCGCCGCTCGCCTCGCGGTACTCGAGAAACAGTGCCTCGGCGGGAATGCTTTCTCCGGTTTCGAACACCAGGCTATGACCCTTGTAGCCCAGCACTGCCGGCAGCGGCAGCCAGCGCGCGGCCAGGATCGACCAGGGTCCCATCGCGATAACGACGGCGTCGCCTTCGACCGTATCGCCGCCCGCGAGCACGACTCCGTGCACCTCCCCACCCGGACGGCGCGCCAGATCGACGACCGTGCCGTGCCGCAGGACGCCGCCATGCATCTCGGCCGCGCGCATCAAACCTGTGGTGAAGGCGTACGGCTCGACCAGCGCCGTGGACTCGAGCGAGCCGAGCCTGCCCGTGATCGCGACCCGCTCGGAGAGCCACGGTCGAGCGCGCGAGCGCCGCGCGGTGTCGCCCTCGGCGGCATGACCGCCGTAGGTCGTCAGACGCCGATATCCCCAGGGATTGCCGAGCTGCGAGGAAAGCTCGGCATGAAGCGCGTAGCTCCGGCGCGCCAGCCGATCGAGCGGGCTGCCGCCGCACCAGTCGAGCGCCAGGAAGCCGCCGGATTTACCGGAGGCTGCGCCGGCAATCGCGTGACGCTCTATGACGATCGGCCGGGCGCCGCGTCGGCCTGCGAAATAAGCGATTGCGGCGCCGATCGCGCCGCCACCGCAGATCACGATGCGCTTGCGCGAGCTCATGTCGCCGATGCGCCAGGCTGAGCGAGGTTCAACGGTATCTAAAATTCGTACAGCCGTGCCGGGTTGTCGACCAGGATCTTCTTGCGCACTTCGGCATCCGGCGCCCACGCAGGAAGGAGATTGAGCACGAGCCCGTCGTCGACCTGCCACAGCGGCGTTACCTTCGAGGTGCTGCCACCCACCGAGTTCGGGTGCGGCCAGTTGCTACCCCACAGGATGCGGTCGACATTGGCACTGATCAGCATCCGAGCGAGCGGCGTGAAATAGCCGTAGTTCTCGCGCGGGCCGCCGCTGACCGAGATCTTGACATAGGCCTTGCCGGATCCCACGAGGCTCACGAGATCGGAGAAGCCGGGCTGCCCCACCCCAAGCGGCTCCCTCGCGTTGCCGTAATGATCAAAGACCAGCGTCACCGGCGAGGCGGCGAGCACGTCCTTCATGGCAGCGATCACCGGCAGCGTCGTGTTGAGCTGGACATGCCAGTTGCGGCTCTTGACGCGCCCAACGGCGGTGAGGAAGCGCTCGGTCGCGATTTTCGGATCGTCGACGCCGGCGGTCGAGAGATTGAGGCGTATACCCCGAAACCCAAGCGACGCCAGCCGGTCGAGCTCGGTGTCGGTGGTCTTGTCGTCAATGACCGCCACGCCGCGTGCATCCTTGCCGCGCGCCGCCATCCCATAGATCGTCGCGGAATTATCGGGGCCATACACGCTTGGCGTCACGATCACCACGCGCTGGATTTTGAGCGCCCTGTGCAGCGCCGTCATCTCTTCCGGCAGCGCCATCTCAGGGGTATAGGTGCGCCCCGCAAACCACGGAAACTTTTCCGGATTGCCATGGACATGGGTGTGGCAATCGCACGCACCTGCCGGGACATCGAAATTGACGTCGGTCGCAGGCTGCGACGCCTTGGCGTAGCCTGAGCGCGGGATCAGAACGCCGGCAGCCGCGCCGAGCACGAATTGGCGACGCTTAATCATGATAATCTCCGTGGTTGAAGGCCCGTTGTTGCCGGGTAGGTCGATTGCACAAGGCAGGGTTACCCTTCTCGGACGGAATCAGGCAAGAAGAGCGCGGCAACGAGGTGCTCGATCGGGCCTGAAGCATCGGTGCGGGGGTAATGCGCAACATTGCTGTCCCTCTTCTCGCGATCGCCGCGATCATGCTGGAAGCAACCGATGTGCTGAGCACGTATCACATGCTGGCGCGCGGCGGTCACGAGCAAAACCCGATTGTCGCGTGGTTCATGCACGTGCTTGGAGATGCGTGGCCGCTTTGCAAGCTCCCGGAAGTCGCCCTCATTGTCGTCCTGTGGGCGTTCGCGCCGAGGCCGCTGGCTCTCATCTGCCTCGCCCTCATGGTCGCCGGCTACAGCTACGTGGTCTGGCACAATTACCAGATCTAGGAAATCCCGCACGCAGCAGTCTCCTCCTGCGCCGTGACGTGCTATTGTTGCTCGGGCAGACCGCCCGATCGGGGACCGCCGGCAGCGAAGACGCAAATCACTGGACCCCACCTGACGGAGGAGCCGAATGCCCGGCATTATGCACCTGTTGCCACCGCGCTCGCCGCGGACGGCTGTCACGGCCGCCGCCATCCTGCTGGCAGGCATGGGCATGAATGAGTTGGCGCTGGGTCAGGACCGAAGCGCGGCCATCGCAAAGGACGCAATCTTCGCGCGCAAAATCCTGATGGATGCGATCGGCCGCAACATGGACGAGATCGAGACCATGATGGCGTCGGCCAAGGGAGTCGACATGGCGGAGGCGAGCGAGCACAGCGACAATATCTCGATCATGCTGATGGCGTTTCCGCACCTGTTTCCGGCCGACACCAATCAGTGGAAGCCGAATGTCGAGCGCGATCCCGGGCGCGACACCTACGCCGCACCGGAGCTGTGGACCAACTATGGAGACTTCTATGCGCGGGCGGCGCAGGCTTCGAAGGTCGCCTATAACGCCAGCCGCGCGCAGCAGGAGAGCGCGTTCAAAACCTTCGCGATCGAGCTGCGGGCGGCCTGCGATTCGTGTCATGCCGCCTACATGAAGAGCGATCAGTAACGGCGCCGGGCGCCGCGGCGAGCCCCTGACTTGCAGCTCGTCAATCCGTTATGCCGGCATTTGACAAGCTCGGATACCCTTCCCTATTCTGGAAATCGCCTCGCGAAGTAAGGAAGCCGGTGAGAATCCGGCGCGGTCGCGCCACTGTATTCGGCCTTACAGGTCGCCAGCCAGACCCTGCTTCGTGATCGTTTGAAGCTCGAATGGGACGCGCAATCCCAGAAGGATAGACATGACGTACTCCACATTCGCACCTGCTGGCCCCACCACTGCAATTCCCCTGCGTGAGCGGTTTCCCTGGGCGATTTTTGCCGGGCTTATTCTTTTGCTGGCAATCTACTTTGTGGGCGCCGAGCAAGGCGCCACTTCGCTGATAAGCGGCAAATATGTGCACGAGTTCGTGCATGACGGGCGTCATCTGCTCGGCTTTCCCTGCCACTGACTGACAATAGTCGTTTGCCGTGGTCGTTGCCGTCCTCGTATACAGCACGGCTTTTGGCGGCCTGTTTGGCCTTGCATATGCGGTCGCTTACGGACGCGTCCCGGGCGCGCTCACGCCGCGCGCTCTTTCGGTGGCATTGGCGGCCGTGGGCTTCGTTACGATCTATCTTGTGCCCAATCTGAAATATCCGGCTAACCCGCTATCGGCTGGCGCGCCTGAGACCATCGGCATTCGCACCGCGCTTTATTTCTTGATGATCGCGATTTCCCTTGCCGCAATGACTGCCTCGCTGACATTGAAACGTTCGTTCGTCGGACGTTTTGGAGAATGGAATGCCAACCTTTGTGTGGCCGCCTGTTACATCGTATTGGTGGGAATTGCCGCGTCGCTCCTCCCCGCCGTCAATGAAGTGCCCGATCAATTTCCGGCTCTCCTGCTGTGGAACTTCCGCATCGCATCGGTCGGAGCACAGCTCATCATGTGGGCCACGCTCGGCTTGCTTTTTGGAGCGTTGACGCAGCGTGCAGCCGCGCGTGGCAAAGTGCACGTATAGGAAGGACTGTCGCCGGATGCAGGCTTCCAAGCCTGCAGGAAGCGCACGTTGACTGCGCGCCTCATTCTGATCTGCCACGGGTCAACCGATGCCGTGCGCAGGGCGGCCTTTCCCCGGGACGAACCGCTCGATGACCGTGGCAAGACCCGCACCGCCGAGCTGGTCGGGCATCTACCGAGCGCCGACTGCTGCTGGACCAGCCCTGAACTGCGGACCCGGCAAACCGCCGAGGCGCTTGGATTGAGCGCGCGCGTCCAACCAATTCTGCATGAGTGCGATTACGGCCGGTGGGCCGGGAGGACCTTGAACGAGATCGTTGCGCACGCGCCGCATGCCGCCAATTCGTGGCTGGGCGATCCCATGGCCGCGCCGCACGGCGGCGAACCTATTCTTGGCCTCATGCGTCGCGCTGCAAACTGGCTCGTTGACGAGCAAGCGCGCGACCAGCGATCGATCACCGTCACCCATTCGACAATCATACGAGCAGCTGTCGTTCATGCCATGGACACGCCGCCTCAGTCGTTTTGGCGCATGGATATCAGACCGCTGTCGGTCACGCATTTGAGCAGCCGGGGTGGTCGCTGGAACATCATTTCTCTCGGATGTACTTTATGACTCGAATGCCGAGATACGGTCCCGCTTGCGGTTGCCGTAGGAGATCAGGGAATGACGCAACTCAAGCTGGCGATCGCGACGACCGACTACGACCATTTCCGGGATTTTCGGCTCGGCCTGGTCCGGGCCGAGGGCATCGAGCACACCTGGCTTACGCTCGGCCATCACGAGATATTCGCGCGCTTCACCTTTAACCGCGAATGGGAGGTGAGCGAGCTCTCGTTCGCGAAGGCCGTCGCTCAGCTCACGCGGGAGAATTCCGACCTCATCGGCCTGCCGGTCGTCTGTTCCCGCTTGTTCCGCTTTTCATCGTTCTACGTGAACAAGAAAAGCAAGGTCAAGGTCGCCAAGGATTTGCGGGGCAAGACCATCGGCTCGCCGTAATGGGCGCACACGGCGGCGGTCTATATGCGCGGCTGGCTCAATGACGAGCATGGCGTGGGCCTTAAGGACATCCATTGGTACCAGGCCGGCGCCAATGAGGCAGGCAGAATCGAGAAGGTCGAGCTCAACCTGCCTGAAGGGGTCAAGCTGACCCGAGTATCGGACAAATCGCTGAGCGAGCTGCTCGCGAGCGGCGAGATCGACTGTGCGTTGATCGCGCGACCTCCCGATTGCTTCCGGCATGGCCATCCGGACGTCGAGCGCCTGTTCCCGAACTATTGGGAGATGGAAGAGGAGTACTATAAGCGCACCAAGGTTTGGCCGATCATGCACATCATTGTGGTGCAGAAGCGTGTATTGGAAGGCAATCCCTGGGTCGCGCGCAATCTCTTCAATGCTTTTGTCGAATCGAAGCGCCGCAGCCTTGAGCGTCTGCTCGATCCCGCGGTGTCGCGCTATCCGCTGCCGTGGCTGCCGGCCTATGCGCGCAGGATGCGGGATATGTTTGAAGGCGATCCGTTCCCTTACGGCATTGAAGAGAACCGGCCGACGATCGAGCAATTCATGCGTTACACCTATGAGCAGGGGATAGCGAAACGCCATGCCAGGCCGGAAGAGATATTCCCAAAGGGCATCATGACTCTGGTGAGAGTCTGAGGGCATGCGCAAAACGGTCCGGCTGCGGCTGCCCCGCCACCAGCAAGCAAGATGGAGTCGCGCCGGTTGGGTCGATCAAAACTCCGCATGAAATCGCACGGTGTAAAACGACACCGGGCCACGGTCGGCGTTGTAGGCAGGGTCCGCGATGAACTGATAGTCGAAGGTCAGCACTGACCATTTGTTGATGCTGTAGGCATAATACGCTTCGACTATCTTCTCAGGCCGGTAGTTGAGCGCTCCGTCGCCGATGAGGATGCCGAGCCCGCCGGCGGCGAAATAGGCACGCGCCTGCGGCGAAAGTCCGTCGATCACGCCCGCCACGCCGATCTTGTCGTCCGGGCGCCCCCAGCCCTTGCCCCTGAGCACGGTGCCGAGCGAGAAGCTTTCATTGACATCGGTCCAACCGAGGATCTCGGTTCTCCCGGCGTTCCAGCTCGTGCGCGAGAACAGGCCGAGCTGATCCGTGAGTGCCTGCTCGACATTGACCACGAAGCCGTAATTGGTTCGTGTATTCCGGGTGAGAGTGATGTCGGGGTAGTTGGGAGTGTCGGGGGGCTCCGCGAGCGCTTCCGAATAGCTGCCCGCATTGCCGACGTTCGCCCATCCGATCAGGCGCAGCTTACCGGGCTGAGAGAACATTGAATATCGCAATTCCAGCTCGGCGATGTACTCGCCGTGCTTGGTGATTTGGGTATCAAACCGGTTGTCGTTGGATACCAGCGGAACCAGGAAATAGCCTACACGAAACGCCCAATATTTCTGATTGAGCTCGGCCGCAGCGCCCCATGTGTAGCCTACCTTGTCCATGACCCAGTCGTAGGCGCCGCAGCACTGCAGCGTCCAGTTGAGAAAGCTCGTGCGTGGATCGTGGGAATACGTGTTGCCGTCGAACAGATCGGTCACCTGGAACTTGCCGGCGGTAACAGTGATGCGCGAGATGTCTTGCTTGCCGGCGAGCTGGTTGGGGCCTTCCCCCATCGTCTCCTGCTCGCCGCCGAGCCCGAAGGTCTGCCGCACGAAGACGCGCCCAATGTTCATGCGCGGTATCGGGAAGCCTGATTTTTGCGCTTCGCCATTGGGGAAACCGCCGAGGCCGAACGTATCGCTGAGACCGTTGCCCTGCATCCACTCGGGATCGACGTAGATTTCCGTGCCTGTCCATGGCCGCATGCCGATGAAGGCGGTCGCGCTCGTCGTATTCTTGTACTGGCTGCCGCCAAAAAGGCTGTTGTCGCTGAAGTAGGGCGAATGGAACTGTCCATAGCCCTGCCCAATGAAAGTGAACTGCCCGTGGACGTTCCAGTTGCCCGAGCCAAGCAGCCGTGAATCGCTGGTCCAGCTTCCGGCCGAGCCCGGATTTCCCCAGTCGAGCTGGCGGTTCAAACCCAACCGCACCGTCTGGAAGTCGAATGAGGATTTGTAGCCCGTGCCGGATGGAAAGGTGCCGGCAACGTCTCCGAAACGATAATAAAGATATTCCAGCTTTGCGGTCCAGTCCGCAGCGATGGCCACTTCGGCGCCCATGCCGGCCGCCCATCCGGTGTGCCTGCGCATAACCCTGTCCTCGTCGGCGAGCAGGCCGGGAGTTTCACCCAGGCGGGCTTGCGACCAGGCGAACCCGCCGGTTGCGTAGACGAGCCAGTGACCGAAGGCATAGCCCATGCGGCCGCGGACTGTCGCGACATAATCGACCTGGTCGGTGACAGCGGTGCCTTCCGCCGTCCCCAGCCCTGCGGCCAAGCCATTGTCGAAAAAATTGGGAAACGAAACGTCCGCTTCAGCTCCGAGCACAAGCCGGGACGGCAGCAGGTAATTGTATCCGGCCTGGAAACCGCCGAACATGCTGCCGAAGGTCGGGGTCGTTGTCGTAGGGCCAACCGCAGGGTTGGCGTCAATCAGCGTGTTGTTCACCCAGCCGCGACTATAGCCGACATGGCCGCCGAAGTAGAGGCCTGTCCAGATCCAGACGGCCTCGGCCGGCGTTTTTGAGGTCTTGCGCGACTTGCCGGAGCCGTCGGTCTTGTCTTCGGATGCGGCGGTCGCGCCCGGATTGATCCTGTAGTTGAGTCCGACGCGCAGGATATCGTCTGTGATGCGGGTATTGATACCGAGCGCGATTGGCGTCGCATCTGCGTTATCGGCAGTGGCGGTGGACGCGCTGCCAAAATCCATGTGCAGGTATTCGATCTTGCCCGTCCAGTTGCCCGCAAGATGCGATTCAATACCAGCACCGGCAGTCCAACCCGCCTTGGTCCTCTCGTTGATATCAAACAGAGGTGCGACGGCGGCCGTGGAATCAAGGACAGCTCCAACGTTCCAGATTCCGGCAAGCGCCAAGCCTGCGGTCGCATAGATCACAGTATCCGGCGTGATAGCCGCACCCGCGCGTCCGCGAACCGTCGCGAACCAGTCGAGCTTGTAGTCGTGCGCGACGGTCACCGGCGTATCGACATCGGCGATGGTGGGGTTGCAGATCGCGCCCGGGCAGAGATAGGTCGGCCCCGCCTGCTGGTTTGTGGCTTGAATGTCTGCTTCCAGGCCGAAGAGCCAGCGGCCCGCCTGCCAGTTGTAGCCTGCCTGCGCGCCGCCGAGCACCCCGTCGAGCTTGGACGAGGCGCCAGTAGCAAACGGCGGGGCGCCGATGCCCGCATCGTTGAACAGGGCGTCGGTCTGCGATGTATCAACGCCGTACCCCGCATTGATGCCAATGTAAGGTCCGGTCCAATCGTAGACCGGATGCGCAGGCCGAGCTCTGACCGGCCTGCGATCAACCAACTCTGCCGAGCTGGCACGATCGCCAATCGTAAATGCTACGATCAGCGATGCCACTGCCATTGACAGAGACGTGACGATTGGATTGCAGGAAAGCTCGAGGATAGGGTTTCGATTGACCCAACCGTACGCCCCGGGGATGGATTTCAAACGCGCAGCCATGGCGGCCTCTCCTCCGCGTGACAAACACAATCTGTCACCGCAGCGGAAGACCGCCCCATGCGCGCACCCCGCACGCCGGAAGGATGACTTTGTTCAGGCAGGTCTCCTGGCTCGCGGGTCGTCACCCTTTTCCGCCTTCCCAGACCTTGCGTTTGCAAGGCCCAGTGGCGTTTGGAGAAGGGCTCACCGCCAACAGTTGCGGGGGCAGCTTCGGATTTGGCCGTCGTCCGAGAACGGCAAGCCGCACCGAATTCCCTTTTGGCTGATCAACGCGATCAGCGCACCTGAACGTGGCGATCGCAAACCATCGCGGACTATTTGTCAACGCCGAAGGTTCAATTTGTCGTAACGTGTGACATTTCAGTCGAGACCGAGGCGTCGGCACCAACGAACTGCGTGGCCAAAGGGATGATCTGCGGATAGGACCGGACCAGACCTGTCGTCCACGCGATAGCGTGGGAGATCAGCGCAAGAACGACGGCGGCACAGGAGTCAGCGAAGCGAGACCTTTTCTTATCAGTCGACTCATGTAGGATACGGCTCTGACCAGCCCGCGCAGCTGGCACCCACGGCGAAGAGGAGAAACTGAAAGTTTACATGAATCGTTCAGGTATCCAGCAATTTGAATTGCTGGACTGCGAATCGAGGGAAGTCCATGGCCGACATCAAGGGTATTGCGCATTTCAGCATTCCGGTGAGCGATGTCGAGAAGAGCACGAAATTCTATACCGAGATCGTTGGTTGCAAATTCCTATCCGCGCGGCCGGACAAAAAGATCACCTTTCTCGATGCCGGCGGTGTCTGTGTGCTGTTGATCAAACGGCCCGCTCCCATCAACCGAGCACCTCTCGAGGGGTCGGATGGCGTGCATCATGCGTTCATGATCGATGCTGCCGAATACCAATCAGCGGTGGAGATGCTGCGCGCAAGGGGTGTCGAGATTTTCTTCGAGGAGGACCGACGCGGAGGGATGATCGATGGACCGCGTGTCTATTTTCGCGACCCGGATGGCAATGCCCTGGAGTTCATAAACCGCACCGCGTATGCCGGTTCACGCTAGCATGCCCATACGGGCGTATATACGGGCGACGTCTCAGACTCAGCGCAAGGACAGCATCGCGAGCAAAGGATCGATGAAAAATGAATCGAGCGCGCTCAGCCCAAGCCAATCGGCAACCATGCCTGGATCAAGCTCGGTCAGCCTGAGGAGATCGCCCACGGCCACAAAGAACAGATAGGTCCCGACCGTCAGGCTGACGGTGACTTTCCAGGATTCCCGGGCCGCGAGCCAGAGGAACAGGAACGTGGAGAGTGACGCCCCTAGCTTGAATCCCAAGAGGCCGATCGCAAGCGCAAAGACAAAGCACCAAGCGACGATCGTGATCGGCTTGCCGCGCTGTTCGGGGGGCGCCTCGAGCTCGGCCTCGTATTCCATGGCGCTCGCTCTCGCTTCGAGATCATGAACGCTGGTTGCGAGCTCGAGCGGCAAGAGTAACGGGTCATCGTGGATCGGCGGCGGCAGTGCACTCGCTCCGGGCTTGGCCTCCGCTTTCGCCGCAAGAAGACCGCGAGCGCTGATCCCGCACTGCAGGATGGCCAGCGCCAAAACCGGAAATCCTATAGCCCATGGAAACAGGCGGGCCTGAATTGGCCAGGTCCGCGCCGCCCACAGCGCCCAGATGATGAGCGCAATAATGGTCTGGCAGGTAGTCGCTTCCCACCGGCTGGTCGCTGTTGACATGCTGACCGCCTCCCGCAACGCGCCTTCGGAGCGCCGTTGCCACAGCGGCCAGAGAACAATTCCAATGCCGGCAATCAGCACGAGAATGACAACCGGACGCGCCAGCAGCCCGGTTCCATAGGCCTGATAGGAGGTGAACAGGTTCTTTTCGACCAGACGTCCGAGAACAAGCCCGAGGATCAGCGGCGGGCGAGGCCAATCCAGCCGAACCATCGCGTAACCGATGCCGCCCGCTGCCAGGGTGAGAAACAGCGCAAACAGGGTGTGGCTTTCGACATAGCCACCGAGAAGTATAAGCACAATGATCGAGGGAATGAGAATGGTACCGCGGACCTCGGTAATCCGCACGAGTTGTCTGATGAACAGGAAACAGACGGCAACCGTAATGATGTTGGTAACGACAATGATCCAGACAAAGGAGAAGACCAGGTCCAAATGGCTGGTCAACATCGCTGGTCCGGGCGTCAATCCCTGAATGAGAAAGGCGCCGAGCAGAATCGCGAACACGACATTGCTCGGCACGCCGAACGCAATGGTCGGAATGAGTCCGCCTCCCAGGGCGGAGTTGTTCGCGGCACCGGGACCGAGCACGCCGCGCACATCGCCTTTGCCGAATCGCTGGCGGTCGGGCGAGCTCTGGACCGCGTGCGCGTAGGCAACCCACTGGCCGATCGATGCCCCAAGCCCGGGCATGATGCCCATGAAGGTGCCCAAGGCGCTGCAGCGCACGGTAATTCCCCAATGCCGGAAGGTGTCCTTGACGCCTTCCCACACGCCGCCGAGCTTGCCGACGGCGTTCTCGGCAATGCTCGTCCGCTTGATCCAGAGGTCAAGCACTTCCGGAATTCCGAACAGCCCGGTGGTGACCGCAACCAGGCTGATCCCCTCCCATAATTCCAGCCGCCCGAACGTGTAGCGCTCGATCCCAATGAGCGGATCAAGCCCGACCATGGACAGCATCAACCCGATGCCGCCGGCAATCATGCCTTTGAGCACATTTGCGCCGCTCACTGTCGCCATGAACAAGATGCCAAGCAACGCGAGCGCGAAGAATTCAGGCGACGCAAAGCTCAGCACGAGCGGGCGCATGATCGGAATGGCAAGTGCAAGCATGAAGGCGCCAATGACAGCGCCGACCAGGGAACTCATCAGCGCAGCGCCCAGTGCGCGCCCGGCCTCGCCGTTCTTGGCCATGGGGTGGCCATCCAGAATGGTCGCCGCCGAGATGGATTCACCGGGAACGCCAAACAGAATGGAGGTGATGTCGCCCGTGGTCGCGGTGACCGCCAGCATCCCTAGCAGGAAAGCAAAAGCCGACACCGGATCCATGCCGAACGTGAACGGAAGCATCAACGCGAGCGCGACGACCCCGCCGAGACCCGGCAGGATTCCCACCGTGAACCCCATCGCGGTCCCCAGGAGCATCAGCGGCAGCGTCGGCCAGGTGAAAACGTGGATCAGGCCAACCGCCAGCGCTTCTAGCATTGGCGAAGATACCAATCCGCGATTTGCGCGCCCGTTGTCTTCCATACCCCCGCGCGCCGGCAGATGAATTCCAGTGCCTGGTCGAGGCTCTTGATCCGGTGTGGTTGCCCGATCAACCAGGGATGAAGGCTCAGCGTCAGCACCCGGCCGTTTGCCGCGCCGTCGCGGTGGAGGGTTTCGAATGCCTCTTTGACCATGCGCTCCCAGCGCCAGATGGTGACCCGGCGATGCCAGTGCGCATAGACGTCATCCAGGTCGAGCAGGGTCGGAATTGAGACCAGCTCCCCCTTTTGGACGCGCAAGCGATAGGGCTGCTCGTCGTTCGGCCAGTCCAGCACGTATTTCACGCCCAGCTCGGCCAGCAGGGTCGGGGTGCGGTCGCTTTCGCCGTATTCCGGACCGAACCAGCCGAGAACCGGCTTGCCGGTGGCCGCCTTGACGGTTTCGAGCGCACTGCGAATATGCTCGCGCTCCGTCTCCGCGCTCATTTTGCTCGTGATCATCTGCGTCACGCTGTGGCCGTGCCCTGCAAACTCAAAGTCTCGCGCAAGGCATTGCTTGACGATGTAGGGAAAGCGTTTGGCCGATTGCGCATCGATGGCGACGGTCGCCGGCACCCGGTATTTGTCGAGCAGCTTCAGTACCCTGAAAATGCCGACCCGATTGCCGTATTCGCGCAGGCTGTAGGTCGAGAAATCAGGAGATGGGCCGCGTCCGCGCCACCCCGGCACCGAACCCGGCGTGAACGCGCCCGGCACCGGCTCCATGTCGTAGTGCTCGACGTTGAGAACGACGCACAGCGCCACTTTGGCATTGTCGGGCCAGTGCAGCGGGGGGCGCGACGGCAACGGCGACCACTCGTAATAGCTCTGGTCCATTCCCGGCGTTCGGTTGCCCGGCATCGCGGCCCTCTATGCTTCCTTCGGACGGTAAGCGCTCACGGCGTCGTAATAATGTTCCATGTAGTAATGTGCGATATCCTCGGCCGTGGTCTTCCAGACACCGTCATGGGAAAGGACGTAGGCAAGCGCATCGTCGAGATAGCGGGCGCGGTGGGGCTGCGAAATCAGATAGGCGTGGAGCGAGATGCACATCACACGTCCGCCTTCCGCGCCTTCCTCGTAGAGCACATCGAACTGGCGCTTGACCATCTCGCAAAAATCGTCGGCTTCCCACGCCGAACCGGGGCCGGTGCCGATGACAGGCGAGTCGCTGATGTCGAGGGTGTAGGGCAGGGAAATCAACCGGCCTTGTTTGACCTTGATCGGAAACGGCTGGTCATCGTGGAACCAGTCCGTGTGATACAGAAAACCCGCCTCTGCCAACAGATCAGGAGTTCGTGCCGTAACCGACTGCGGTCCCGGACCAAGCGCGCCGATCACCCGTTTCCCCGTGAGATCGTAAACGGTGTCGACGATATCTTTGTACAAGGCGCGCTCTTCATCCTCGGACAAGCTCCAGATGAACCGGGTGTTGTAGATCCCGTGGCTCATGTAATTCCAGTTCCGTTCCACCATTGCTTTGCGGATTTCCGGAAAATGCTGGAGAACCGCGACATTCAGAGACGCAGTGCACGGCATGGCATGCTTGTCGAGAGTCTCTATCATTCGCCAGAAGCCGACCCGGTTGCCGTAATCCTGGTGCGCATAGGAGCGCACGTCCGGGTGGGGCGAGCGCGGCCATGCATTGCGCAGCGGATCGGGCGGGGGAAGGTATTCGTAGAACATGATGTTGGGCGATACCCAGAACGCCACTCGCGCATTGTTGGGCCATTTGATGATCGGGCGATCAACAATGGGGGAATAATCGACGCGGTCCACTACAAGTGCCCTTCAGGGCGACAGCCGCCACGAGCCGTGCGATGTCGCCGGCTCGCGCACGAATTCGCTCCATGATGCGTTGCGCGGCAGCTCCATTGCCACTGCGCGGGCGCGCTGAGTTGCAGGATCGACTGCCGGCGGCCGGCTGCCCTTGTCCTGGAACGCCTCGAGCGTTCGGATGAGGAGCCGGCGCACCTGGATGACGCCGCGGTCGGAGGAGCGCAGGTTCTCCTGTGTGCGATCGTAGACCGGCCCCATGCTCTCGGTCGCGACGCGATCCTGCAGCCAGAAGCCTGTGAGCCCGGAAAAGCTCTTCGTGCGCTGCGCTTCGCGGTCGATCAGATAATCGTTTTCCTTGTTAGCACGCGGTCGCCAGGGGCCGCCGGGCGCTGAACTTGGCGGCAGATACTCATCCGGGTTGACATGGGCAAACAGACCGGAGCGTAAATTCTCAAGCTCCGCTTCGGTCAACGCCCGCAGCGGATGATAATCGATCCGCCAGACCAGCGTGTTCTCGTCGTCGGTGGGATGCCAGATGTTGACGCGCAGCGGCGCATCGCCGGTCGGCGGAATCAATGCATAGAACGGCATCAGGTAAGCGGTGACGCGCCAGTAATCGCGATCCTCGCTGACCGCACGGCAAGCGCCGATCAGAAGCCCGAACTCGGTCAGCATGATGTCGAAACGAGGTTGCAGGCTCTTTGCCAGATATTCGCGCGCGGGCCCTTGGGCGGTCTTGATTCCGGGCACGTGCTTGTTGAGCATGCCATGGAGAAAGCCGACATGGCTGGAATCCATGTCGCCTTCGAGCGCCTGCAGCCAGTTGCAGTCCTGGGTGTGCTTGGTGAGATATCGCTGGCTCGCCGGCACATGCAGCCATTCGAAATCGGGCAGAGGCGGCGCATTCTCTTGCGGTCCCATGAAGGTCCAGATCACGCCGCCGCGCTCCTCGCATGGATAGGCAAGCTGGCGGATGCGGTCCTTGAAACTGCTCTCCGGCGGCTCGTTCGGAGTGTCCAGGCATCGGCCCGTGCGATCGAATTTCCAGCCGTGATAGATGCAGCGCAATCCGTTCTCCTCGTTGCGCCCGAAGAACAGCGACGCTCCGCGATGGGGGCAATGATTGCCGAGCAGCCCGACCTGGCCCGAGCTGTCGCGAAACGCAATGAGGTTTTCGCCGAGCAGGCGAACGCGCACCGGCGGGCCATCAGGATCGGGCAACTCGGAGGAGAGCAGGACCGGCTGCCAATAGCTGCGCAGCATGCCGCCCATGGGCGTGCTCGGACCGACTCTTGTCAATGTCCTCCAATCCACGTCAGCCATTATACCTCTCCTGTCCCGCCGGCGAGACGCGATCAGCCACCCGGCACCATGATCGGTCGCAGCCTCGTCTTGATTGCGTCCGGCATGCCGAGAAACTCGGCGATGAGTCTGCGCACCTCGGCTGCTGGAACAGGGTCGACTGGTAATTGCACCTTTTCCATTTCGCCGCGAAATTCAGGGTCCGCCAGCGTCTTGTCGAGCGCGGCCTCCAGCGCGTTGGCCCGATCCTGAGGAACCTCTGGCGCCAGAAAATAAAGAAAGGCAAACCGCAACGGCAGGATCGCACCCAATCGGAGCAATTCCCGGTCGTCATCGCTCTTTGCGACTGCAGTAAGGTATGGGACGTCCGGCGCTTTGGGATGGGGCTTGTCATTGACAGCCGCGAGAATCCTCCAGTCTCCGCTTGCCACTTTGTCCTGATAAAGACCGCGCAACTCATCGATGCTGTCGAAGGCCGCGCTCACTTCTTCCTGCTCGAGTGCAAGCTTGACCTTTGCAAAACCGTCATAGCCCGTTACGAGCTGAAACTTCAGACCGACTGTTTCGCGGGCGAGGACCGCCGAGTTGTAGATCGGGCTGGGTTGCGCGGTTGACCCGAGTTTTATCCGTCTATTCGGATTTGCCGCGGTCAGCTCTTCGAGTTTTGTGACGCCGGATTCCTTGGTCACGAACAGCATGTGCGTGATCGGCGCGGGACAGGTCAGCACATGCATCTTGCCGGCATCGAAACGAGCGCCGGGATGTCCGAACACTTGATTGGCAAGGATCGGTCCGCCGACGCTGCCGATGACGGTCCCATCCTTGATCATCGCGTTGTTGACCTGGTTCACGGCTAACAGGCCGCCGGCGCCCGGCAGGTTCTCGACAATGATGACTGGATTGCCGGGAACGTACTTGCCGAGAGTGTGGGAAATCGCGCGGGCGGTGATGTCGTAGGATCCTCCGGCGCCGAGCCCAACCACGATCTTGACCGTTTTGCCGCGATAGAACTTCGCGACCACCTGCTCGTCGAAGCTCCCCTGCGCCGATGCGAAAACCGGTGCTATGACCAGTCCAAACAAAGATACCAGCAGCGAGTGCATCATTGTCACTGTAGAACGCTTTCTGTCATTGAGGCTCGCGCTACGGCGCCGGGACCCACTCGCCTTGCCGAGCACCCGATAATGCTGTGATCCTATCCACCCACGATTCATTTTCCGGCACCAGCGCGGCAACCGCCCTCACCCTTTGCGTACGCGGCTCCAAGCCCGGCGGCAGCTTGCCTTCATTGCTCAGCGCTCTTGCTGCCTGAAGGACAGCTCTGCGAAATCGTGCAATCCCGAGGTCGGAAGCTCCCAAATGCTCGTTGCTTCGATCGGCAATGGGCCCCATGCTTTCGACCACGGCGCGGTCCTGCCGCCAGAACCCCCGCAAGCCGCTGAAATTGGTGGTGCGCTGCATTTCACGATCAATCAGGAAATCGTTGCTGCGGTTTGCCTTCGATCGCCACCGACCGCCCGGCTCGGAGGTCGCAGGGAGCGCATCGTCGGGCCCGTAGTGGGCATATTGGCCGGAACCCAATCGCGCTCGTTCGTCGTCGGTCAAGGGCCGGCCGCCGTGGTACTCGATGCTCCACACCAGCGTATGTTCATCGTCCATCGGCTGCCAGACATTGATGTGAAGCGGCGAATCGCCGCTCGGCGGGATGATCGTATAGAACGGCAGGATCAGCGCCGTCGCACGCCAGTAGAACAAGCCGTCTCTGGAAGGGCGCCGCGCCGCCACCCATAATCCAAAGTCGGTTTCGTGCGTTTCAACTCCCGGGCTGCGATGGTGCCCAATGGTGTTGTAGCTGCCATCGGGACGCCACCCATACGAGAAGCTGGGCACATCTTTGTTAAGATTGCTGTGCAGCAGGCCGACGTGGCTCGAATCGAGATCGCCTTCCAGCGCCTGCGCCCAATTGCATTCATGCAAGCGCTTGGTTGCGAAGACGTGGTTTTCCGGCAGATGCACCCATTCGAGCTCGGGCGGGCCCGGCGGCTGCCCCGGGCCCATATAGGCCCAGATCACGGTGCCGAATTCGCGACAGGGATAGCCGATCTTTTTCACCCGCCGGGCAGAGCCTTCGCCCGGCTCGTTCGGCATGTCTACGCAATTGCCGGATACATCGAACTTCCAGCCGTGATAGATACAGCGTAGCCCATGCTGCTCGTTTCTTGCGAAAAAAAGCGAGGCTCCTCGATGTGGGCAATGCAACGGCAGAAGTCCAACCTTGCCGCCGGTGTCGCGGAAGGCGATCAGGTCTTCTCCCAGGATTCGCACTCTTGTCGGCGTACCGTCACGGTCGGCAAGCTCGCTCGAACGCAGAACAGGCTGCCAGTAATGCCGCAGCAGTGAACCCATCAACGTGCTCGGCCCGATCCGGGTCAATGTTTCATTATCTTCCTTGCTCAGCATATTCAACGTTTCGCCGTTAGATGGATGGCTTCAGATACGGTTTTTTGTTCCGTCATCCGCGAAATTGTGCTTGTGCGGCCAAATCATCAAGCGCGCACAAACTTGTGTCAACGAGTTTTGCAAATTGCCAACCAGGCGTCACCCTAAACTGACCACTGAGCGGGGCCGATCGCGTTCACGACCGGTCGGCATTTACAAGGCGTAAAAATTCGGGGACACTCGCTCAAGCGGCGGGCCGAAGCTGCCTGCGACCGCACATCGTGCAAGCGCAACGACCGCGCATCCGTTGGCCGCCAGTGAGCGCGCCGGCGGCTCCTTCGTCCTTGATTCATGGAGCGCCAGATGTTGAACCCGTCGGCTCGAAATCTAAAGCCCAGCCAGACTGTATTCGTCGGTGAATTTACGGACGGACTGCTGGACCCGGATCGACCCATGCTCGGGCCCGTCGCCGATGGGGGCGCCATTGTCGCCAACACAACTCCCGGCTGCTGGGGGCCAATGATCACGCCGGCGATCCGCGGCGGCCACGAGGTAACCCGCCCGGTTTATGTCGATGGCGCCGAGGTAGGAGATGCCATTGTCATCCGCATCAAGGCGATCTCGGTGTCGTCGTTGGCGACCGCGTCGGGCAACGATCAGATGGTCGCCGGCCGATACAATGGAGATCCCTATTGCGCGCCCAAATGCTCCAGCTGCGGAACGGAGTGGCCGCAGACGCGGGTCGAGGGAATAGGTCCAAGCTCGATCCGCTGCGTCAAATGCGGAGCCGAGGCCACGCCCTTCGTCTTCACCAACGGCTACACCATTGTATTCGACCAGGCGAAGTCGGTCGGCGTGACGATTGGCAAAGCCGCGGCCGAGGATATTGCACGTGATGCCGCGCGCCATGCAGCGCTCCCTGAGGGTTCAGTACAGAATCCCATCCTGCTGTTTGCGCCGAGCGATCTGGTCGGTCTCTCCAGCCGGTTGCGACCGTTTCTGGGCCAACTCGGAACGACCCCGTCCGCCGTGATGCCGGACTCTCACAACGCCGGCGATTTCGGCGCGTTCCTGGTCGGCGCTCCGCACAAATACGGCATGTCGCCGGAAGATTTGGCGCGCCATAAGACCGATGGCCACATGGACGTGGCCGCGGTACGGGCCGGGGCAACGCTCATTTGTCCGGTCAAGGTTCCCGGCGGCGGGGTTTATCTCGGGGACATGCACGCGCTGCAAGGGGATGGAGAGATCGCGGGGCACACCTGCGATGTTGCGGGCCATGCGACCGTGCAAGTCAATGTGATCAAGGGGCTGAACATAGACGGGCCAATCCTCTTT
>Ga0306926_10000658_pt1 | contig 32708 bp, 23 predicted proteins | sample flu12Cox44000178_FD_203759 | JGI IMG/M metagenome (GOLD analysis project Ga0306926, IMG submission 203759) | Lab enrichment of tropical soil microbial communities from Luquillo Experimental Forest, Puerto Rico - flux8day.12C.oxic.44.000.178 (v2)... | ecosystem: Environmental > Terrestrial >...
GCCTTATGTCCACATGACCGAGGCTGCGGCCGGGAGCTTCTGGTGGTGGCGCGCGCGCATGCTGGGCGGCCGCACCAGTCACTGGGGCCGCATCTCGCTGCGCAACGGACCCTACGACTTCAAGCCGCGCAGGCGCGATGGCCTCGGGTTCGACTGGCCGATCGCGTACGAGGATCTCGCACCGTATTACGACAAGGTGGAGCTGTTGATCGGCGTCTACGGCGGCAACGAGGGGCTCGAGAACACACCGACTTCTCCACCAGGGTGTCTTCTCCCGCCGCCCGCACCGCTGGTGAGCGATCTGCTCGTGAAGCAGCGCGCAGCGCGCCTCGGGATACCCCTCATCCCCGGCCGTCGCGCGGTCCTCACGCGCGCGCTCGATCACAAGCGGAATCCGGCCCGGCTGTATCCCGGCAACGCCAGCGCGCAGAAGCTCACCGCCGAGGCGATGCGCAGCCGCTCAGCGTGCCTGTGGGCGACCCCGTGCAACCGCGGCTGCTCGGTGCGTGCCAACTATCAGTCGATTACGGTGCATCTGCCGCCGGCACTGGCGAGCGGCAATCTCGATATCACGACCGACGCGATGGTGTACGAGGTCACGCTCGGTCGGGATGGCCGCGCGACGGGTGTGAACTTCATCGACCGCACGACCGGCAGACAGCGACACGCCAGCGCCCGCGTGGTTGTCCTCGCGGCGAGCGCCTGCGAGTCGGCACGCATTCTGCTGAATTCGAAGAGCGGCCAGTTCCCGCAGGGACTCGCCAACTCGAGCGGCAAGGTCGGGCGCTACCTGATGGATACGGTCGGCAGCAGCGTACGCGGGCAAGTGCCGCTGCTCGAGAGCCTGCCACCGATGAACGAGGATGCAGCCGACGGACATCAGCTTTACGTTCCCTGGTGGCTCTACAAGGAGCAACTCGCCGGCAAGCTCGGGTTCGCGCGCGGTTACCACATCGAGTTCAGGGGCGGGCGGGAAATGCCGGGACCCACGACCGCAGCCGGAATCGAGTGGCTGACGGGCGGCAACTACGGAGTGAAGTTCAAGCAGGACGTGCGCCGCTACTACGGCTCCTTCATCGGGTTCGATGGCCGCGGCGAGATGATTCCGAACGAGAACTCCTACTGCGAGATCGATCCGGGCGGCGCCAAGGACAAATGGGGTATCCCGGTGCTGCGCTTCCACTGGCAGTGGTCGGAGCACGAGCTGCGCCAGGCCGCACACATGCAGAGAACCTTCGTCGACATCATCGAGGCGATGGGCGGGCGCGTGCACGGCGAGGTGCTGACGGATGGCGCCAAGGCCATCGCTCCCGGCGGCTTCATCATTCATGAAGTCGGCGGCGCCATCATGGGGTCCGACGCCGGCAACTCCGTGACCAACCAGTGGTGCCAGACATGGGATGTGCCGAACCTGTTCATCACCGACGGCGCCGTGTTCGCTTCCAACGCGGACAAGAATCCGACGCTCACCATCATGGCTATCGCCTGGCGTGCGGCGGATCATATTCTCGAGCGCCTCCGGCGCAGGGAGCTGTAATGGACCGGCGTACGACCATCAAATGGGTACTGGCGGCAAGTGCGTCATCGCCACTGCTGCGGGCGCTTCCCTCCTGGGCCGCTGAAGCGGCGCCGGTTGAGCCGATGCTGGCCTTGAAGGGCTACGGCACCGATCCCGATCTCCTGAAGACTTACCATCCTGGGGAAGTCTGGCCGCTCACCCTCACGGTATCGCAGCGACAGCTCGCTGCGGTCCTCTCCGACCTCATCATTCCGGCCGATGAGTATTCGGGGAGCGCGACCAGCGTCGGCGTCGTTGATTTCATCGATGAGTGGGTGAGTGCGCCGTATCCGGATTGCCGGCGCGACCGCCCGATCGTACTCGCAGGGTTCGGCTGGCTCGACGCCGAAGCTGCGCGCCGCTTCGGCAGGGGATTCGTCGCACTCGACGCCGCACAACAGGCTGGCATCTGCGATGACATCTGCGACGCGACGCGAGCCGCCCCGGCACAGCGCGATGCGGCGCGCTTCTTTGCGGTATACCGTGATCTCACCGCTGCCGGCTTCTACTCGAGTCCGGTCGGGCGCAAGGATCTCGGCTACATCGGCAACGTGCCGCTCCCGCATTTTGACGGGCCGCCGGCCGAGCTCCTCAGGAAGCTCAACCTGCCATGATCTTGATGAGGCAACGGGTGCGCACCATGAAGCAGAGTCTGTATCTCGCGCTGGCCATTCTCGGCTGCGCCGCACCGTTCGTTGCTGCCGATCAGAGCAGCGCGCCCGGTCCCTGGCGCTCGCTTCTCGAGGATCACGGCGCGCCCGCCTGGCGCGGCTGGAACGAGCCGGGCCTGCCGGCGGGGTGGCACGTCGAAGGTGGAGTGGTTTCGAAGGATGGCAAGGTCGATGACCTCGTCACCACCGACACCTTCGGCAACTTCGAGCTGGAGCTCGAGTGGAAGATCGGCAAGGCCGGCAACAGCGGTATCTTCTACCGCGGCACCCGCGAGTACGATCACATCTACTGGAGCGCGCCGGAATATCAGCTGCTCGATGATGAGAACACCGAGGACGGCAAGAGCCGATTGACCGCCGCCGGATCCGACTACGCGCTCTATGGCGCGCCAGCCGGGGCCGTGCTGCCGTACGATCACTGGAACAAAACTCGGCTCGTCGTCAGGGGGAACCACGTCGAGCACTGGCTCAACGGCAAGAAGGTCGTCGAATACGATCTGAAGAGCGCGGACTGGAAGAGCCGGGTCGCCGCGAGCAAATTTTCGTCCTATCCCAACTACGGTCTGGCCGCCGCCGGGCTCATCGGTATCCAGGGCGATCACCCCGGATCACTGGCCATTCGCGCCATCCGCATCCGCGAGTTGCGCTAAGGATCGGTGATGAGCGGCAAGTTCAGTTTCACCTTCAACCTCGGGGGCAAGACGCCCGCGTCGCTGACACCCGCATCGACGCCGGCATCGACCCCTGCCGTGGTGCCGGTTCTCAAATCGCACGATCTCTTTCCAACACGCATCTGGCAGGCACATCTCGACGCGCTCGATCCGTACCTGGAACGCTGGGTCGGGGCGGTGCTCGCGATGCGGGTCGCGCATCCGCACCCAGCCGGTCGAACGGTGCGTCAGGGCTGGAACAGCGAGGACATGAGCGTACTCGAGCAGGCCGAATTCGCTCCTCTCCGCGACGCCGTTCGCGCTGCGTGCACCACGGCGCTGCAGGAGATGGGGCAGGGCGAGCGCCGTTTCTACCTGCAATCCTGGATCAACCTGCACGACCGCGGCGGATTCAACTTCCTGCACATGCACGAGGGGTCGCTCCTCTCGGGCAGCTTCTATCTGCAGGTGCCCCCTGGCGCGGGCGAATTCGTGTTCCGCGATCCGCGCCCGGGAGTGATTCACGGCTACGTCAAGGGCGGGGTGCCCAACGGGCACGCCGATGTACACCTGCGCCCGAGCGATGGCTTGCTGGTGCTGTTCCCGTGCTGGATGGAGCACTACGTCGAGCCTCACGAGGGCGAGGAGCCGCGCATCACGATTGCGTTCAATGCGAACCCGCTGGATCAGGAGGTGACGGGCAAGCGCTGAACAAAGCTAGCGCTCCGGCACCGCATCGAATGCCACGGTGAGCCGTGCCTGGTTGCTGCGAAATGGCACAGTCCCGTGCCAGAAATAAGAAGGGAAGAGCACCAGCATCCCCACCTGCGGCCGCACCGAGTACTCGGCGCCGAGCTTAGGCTGGGTCGCGATCCCCGGCTCACCGAAGGTGAGCACGCCCTCATCGCTCCGCTCATCGCTCATGCAGTCGGGAAGCTCGATGTAACAGGCGGAGGAGATCCAGCCGCGCGGATGCGTGTGGTTGGCGTGAAAGCCCGCGCTGTGGAGTCGCACCGACCAGCTGCCGTTGAATCGCCAGCGGCCGGCATTCCGCCGGCGCAGCGGATCGTTACCGTGGCCGACGTGCTCGAGGTAGTCACGGATCGGCGCCGCAAAGGCCGTGAAGAGCGCCTGGATCACCGGATCCGTGCTGCGCGAGAGGTCTTGCGTGGTCTCGGTACCGTGGCGCAGCGACTGAAAAAGGAGCGCATGACCCTGCGGGTCGTGCAGGCGGTTGAGGCTCACACTGAGGTCGGCGAGAAACGTGGGCAGGTCCCGCCACGGCGCCGGCGTCTCGAGCTGTCGGGGTACGACGAGATTGCGGTAGTCGCAGAGCCGCGCGTAGCGCTCATCGCCGAGCAGCCGCCACGCAGTAGTCTGCACCGCGATCAGATACTGGTCATCGGGAGTGCTGGTGAGGAGCGCTTCGCAGTCCGCAAGCGCCGCGCCCGCCTCACCGACGCCGAGCCGGGCGGCGGCGCGCAGCGTTCGCGCGGCAGCGTTGGCGGGAACCACGCGCAGGGCGCGCTCGGCGAGCTCGAGCGCCGTCCCGGGATCGAATTCGAGCGCCGCGAGACCTGCCCGCAGCAAGAGCGCAGGCGGTGCCTGCGCACGAGCGGCCCAGGGAGCGAGGCACTGGTACGCGCCGCGGGCGTCGCCGCCGCCCTGGAGGATCGCGGCTTTGGTAGCCCAGAGCGTCTCCTCGCCCCCGAAGCTCTGCAACGCCCGCTCGAGCTCCGCGGTCGCCTGGGTGAGATCGCCGCTGCGCAGCCAGATCAACTGAGCGAGATTGCTGTGTGCATCGGCGAGCCGTGGCTCGAGCGCGAGGCACTCGCGTAGCGCCGCCTCGGCACGCTCGAGTGCGCCCTGCGCGATGAGGCTGCGGGCATAAGTGTTGTAGAGCGCAGCACTCTTGTGCCCGCTCGTCAGCACCTGTTGTGCGATGCGGCTGGCGTCCTCGCACTGACCGGTCATGTTGAGCGCCAAGGCGAGCGCGTGAGCCGCCGCGGGGTTGTGCGGTGCTGCCGCCGCGATACGCCGGTACGCGGCCACGGCTTCCTGTGCCCGACCGAGGGCGGCGAGCGCGGCAATGTGCTGCGTAGCGAGCTCCGCATCGGCCCGGCCGGCGAGGCAGAGCGGTGCGGCGACGGCGAGCGCCTGTGCCGGCCGGCCGCTGTCGTTGTAGTAACGGGCGAGAAGCAGCGCCGCGCGCGGGTAGGGCGGTGAGCCGGCGAGTGCCCGCTGCAGGAGCGCCTCGGCTTCGCTGCCACGGCCGCTGCCGAGCAGCAGCTCACCGAGCGTTGCCAGCGTCGGGGTCCAGCTCGGATCGAGCTCGAGCGCCCGCCGCAAGAGCGTTTCCGCCGCCACGGGATCGCCGAGTGCCTGCTTGGTACCGCCCAGCAGGCGCAGCGCTTCGACGGAGTCCGGGTTGGCCGCGACGACCGCCTCGAGCTGCTGGTGTGCGGCCTCGAAGCGGCCCGTGCGCAGCAGCTCACTGATGCGCCGCATGGAGTCGATCAATGCGGGAGTCATCGCGACCATCGGTTCGATTGCCGCAAGAAGACGCGTGCCCCGGGGCTGTTGTCAACCCGGGGCACGTAGTGAGCACGGCAGGCCCGCGGTGGGTCGCGGGGTGTCTCTTCAGAACTTGTAGTAAGCGGTGACGTTGATCTCCTGCCCCTCGATCGGCCGCGCCAGCAGCACATTGCCGATACCCGCCGCTGCACCAGTCTTGCGGGCGTTGCCTTCCGTGAGACCGATCTGATTGGTCAGGTTCGTGCCCTGGACGCGGAGCTGCCAGTTGCGGCTGATGTTCGCGACGATGCCCGCCGAGAGCATGTAGTAGGTGCCCAACGGCTGCAGTCCCGTCTGGTCCTCGAAGCGTTGACCGACGTATTCGTAGGTCACGAACGCAGTCAGATCACCCTGGCTCCATGGGACCGTGTAGCTCGGGGTCACCCGGATCTGCCACTTCGGCTGCCGCTGCAGCGGCGCACCGTTGACCTCCGCGCACTGATGGCGTCCGAAGACGTCAAAGTACGGCAGGCACCCGACGTAGTCCTGGTAGTGTCCATCCATGTAGTCGCCGACCAGCCGGATCACGAAGTTCTGAAGCGGCGTCACTGTGCCAACGAAATTGACACCCTTGCTCGTGGCGCCGTACGTGGATGTGATGCCGGTGGAGACGCCCGCAGCGTCAGACTGAGTGTACTGCAGACCGGTGAAGTCGCGCTTATAGGCGCTGACGTCGAGGTACACCCAGGGTGCCTGGAACTTCACGCCGGCCTCGTAGTTCGTGACGGTCTCCGTGGGCGCGTACTTGCCATTGGAACCGCGGATGTTGTTGTCGAAGTCGTCGAAGTGGTTACCCGTGTTGGCGCGCCCGTAGACGCTGAAGTGATCGCTGAACTCGTAGTTGATGCCACCGGTGAAAGTGGGCCGGGTCGTGGTGTAGTGCTCGTATTCCTGGACGTCGCTGCAAACGGGCACGTTATTGTTCCAGAGGTCGAATGCGCTTCCCATTTGCACGTGGGTCTTGCTGGCATCATTTGTGCCGCAACCACGCCAGCGGACGTCGATGTTCTCGAGCCGCACGCCGCCGTCGATCAGGAAACCGCCGATGCGCCACGAATCTGACAGGTACCCGGCAATATTGCGGGCGTTACCGTGCTGGAGAATGTTGTAATTGTTGTTCCAGTTGACGAAGCCCTGGTTGCTCGTCAGACGACAGACGTTGGTCGTGCCGGGAGTGGTGCAGGTTGCTCCCGCCAGGTACTGCAGGTTGATTGCCGTCGCATTCGGCGTGTTGGTCATCAGCATCTGGTTACCGAGTGACCAGTTGTCATTCATGCTGTACTTGGCGAAGTAGACCCCGCCGGTGAGGGTGTTGCCTTCGAATATCGTCCAGTTGGCCCGCAGCTCATCGGCGAAATTCGACAGCGACTTCTGGATGTACCACCAGCCCTGTTGGATCACAGTTTGGTTCATGGGCACCGCCAGGCCGCTGCCGGAGTAGGTCGCCTGGACGTTATAAGAAAGCGGCAGACCCGTGCCCGGGCCGCCGGCGTTGGGGTAGGTAATGTTTCCGGTCTTGGGGTCGATGCCATAGTTCTGCATGTCAACGGGTGCGCCATTGACGCAGTACCCCGCCGGCTGCGGTACCTGGCAGCCGTACAGGAGGTAGCTCAGGGGTCGCGGGCTCGGTCCCGAGAAGAGCGCGTTGGTGTCGAGGCCGCCGCCATTGAGGATCAGGTTATTCATGACCTCCACGTTGCCAAAGTGCTGGTCGTACTTGATGCCCCCAAAGTAGAGGTTGCCGCCGCGCCCATTGGAGAGATTGGCGCCCTCGAAGCCACCGGCCGGGTTAGGCAGCGTGACGTTCTGTATGTTCCAGCTGCCATAGGAGCACTTGAGCGGACAGAAACCGGGATAAGCGGAGAAACTCGTTCCCGAGGCACTCTGAATCACCGGAACCGGAACGATGAACTGGTTCTTGTCATCGAGCACCCGCCCCCAGATGAACAGCGACCCGTTATCCAGGTCATGGTTCAGCGTTGCGGTGAACTGGCCCCCCTGGTCGGATGGGAACTGCGGCGGGCGCACGCCCTCGGACACGCGATAAAAGCCGCCGACGAAGCCATACCAGCCGTCCGCAATCTTGAAGCCGGTAGTGGCATCGAGACGCCACAGGCCCTCGTTGCCGTAGGTGAAGCCCACCGCACCGGTCGTCTGCTCGGTGCCACGATGGAGGATGAAGTTCGCCGTAGCGCCCATCTGTCCTGGTCCGAACAGGGCGCCGGGTCCGCCCTGCACGATCTCGACACGGTCGATCGTGTCATCGATGCGGATGAACGAGCTCGAATCCATGAAAGAGAGGTTCGGCATGCCGTAGAGCGGCATGCCTTCGATCATTGTGGTGAAGAAGGGCGCGTCGCCGCCGCTCGGGAAGCCCGCGACCTCGATGTTGGCACCGGTCTGTCCGCCGGAGGATTCCGGCCAGATGCCCGGGGAGACCTTCAGCAGATCGGCCGTGCTCTTGGGGTTCGCTTCCTTGATGAGGTTCTGGTCGACGCTGACGATGCTGTAGCTCGCGTCCAGTTTCTTGACACCCGTCGCGCTCGCCGTGACCACGACTTCCTGCAGCGACTCGGGCGCAACGGCGCTGGTTGCCACCGCCGGCGCGGCTTCCTGCGCCATGGCGGTGCCACCGGTGCCGTAGAGAATGCCGGCGACCGCAGCCGCCACCGTATTGGCGGCGCCGATTCTCAGCACCGGCCGTCGCCACAATGGCATTGCTGGCGGAAGCTCAACGCTTGATGAAGCGGATGCTCGTCGGGCGAGACGCGCACTCCTCCGGAGTGTCTTGTTGCTTTTTACTCTCATGGCAGATCCCCTCCCCGTGGGTGATGAACCGATGGAGCTGCAGCGAGGATGCCGGTCCCGAGGATGCTTTACGTCGTAAATTCCATCGCCGACGTATCACCGCTCGGACCTTGCACCTCGATATGTAACCGGAATGTAATGCGAATCATTATGCATAACAAGGGTTGTTGCGTCTTAGCAACATCGGATTGGCGCTGTATGCCGGACGCCATCCACACGGGAGGCGCGAGCGTTGTGTGTTTCAATACGCGTTGAGGTCGACCCCAAGACATCCTGCAGGTACGTGGGGCGCCTCGCGGAGGATGGTCATGCACTTCAGACTGACGTTGATGGCGCTGGTCGCGTGCTCATCCGCCTGGGCGGCCGCTGCCCCGGGAGGTCCTGTCGAAGCCACCCGCGAGCTTGCCGTCTGGGTGCCGATGCAGCTTACGTTTGTTTACGGCCACGCGACGACCGAGTACTCCTGCAGCGGACTCGCGGCGCGGATGAAGAGCATTCTCCTCAAGCTCGGCGCGCGCCCGGACCTCGACGTGCGCGGCTATGGCTGCACCCAGCTCACGGGGCCCGACCCGTTGGCTGGTGTGAAGATCAGCATGAACGTACTGGAGCCCGCCGGTGCGCGGCCTGGGCTCGGCGCGCATTGGAAGAGCGTGGACCTGTTGCAGGACCGCGAAGTCCTGGAGGCAGCGGCAGACTGCGAGCTCATTGAACAGGTCGCACAGGAGGTCCTGCCCCTCTTCACGGTGCGAAACGTCGACTACAACGCCACGTGCCAGGCGCGGAACCTGCTGCCCGGTGCCACTCGACTGAAGGCGGACGTCCTCGTCGCCGACCAGCGGCCGCCGTCGTCAGCAGCGCGCTAGATCCGCAGCCCGCGCCGGTCGTTGCAACCCCGCATGCGCACTCACCGCACCTTTGCGGTCGCCGTGGCAGGTCTGTCGATCGCCCTGGCGGCGGCAGCGTCCTGGGCCGTCACAGCGTCAACCACGACCGCAATCACCGCCGGAAATGCGCGCTTCGAGTTTCTGACACCGTCGCTCGTGCGGATGGAATATTCCCCCTCGGGGGCCTTCGTCGACGCGCCGACGGCGGTGGTGCAGAAGCGCGACTGGCCGGCAGTCGCAGTGGAGCAGCGCCAGCAGAACGGCTGGCTGGTCATCTCCAGCAGCGCGATGACACTGCGCTACCGTCTGCAATCCGGCGCTTTCACCGCGGCGAACCTGGCCGTGACCTGGAACGATGGCGCCGCGGCTGCACCCGAGTGGCATCCGGGTCAGCCGGATCCTCTCAACCTCGGCGGGCTCACCTATTCACTCGACAACGTGAGCGCGGCCAACCTGCCGAAGGATGGGATGGACCTCGAAAGCCCGGTGAACGACGCGATCCCCGGCATCGATCTGATACTCGGGCGGGCGCAACCCGGGTTGCTGAGCCGCAGCGGCTTCGCTTTCATCGACGATAGCCCGACGCCGGTGTTGAATGCGCAGCGCAGCTGGATCGAGCCGCGGCGGCAGCCGCTCGGACAGGACTGGTATCTCTTCACCTACGGACACGACTACAGCCACGTGCTGAGAGAGTACGCCGAGCTGTGCGGCTCCATTCCCATGATCCCGCGCTACGCGCTCGGCGCCTGGATCACCGATTTCAACTTCGAGTACTTCCCCGGCACACCGCAGTCGCAGCAACCGGATTTCAAGCGCTACAACCAGCAGTACCTGATGAACGAGGTCGCGCGGATGCGCCGCGACCACATCCCGTTCGACGTTCTGGTGTTGGATTTCGCCTGGCACAACTACGGCTGGCAGGGCGGGTATGACTGGAGCCCGCTGATCCCGCAGCCGCAGGAGCTGCTGCGCTCCCTGCGCGCCGCCGGTGTGAAGCTGAGCCTCAACGATCATCCCGGCTACATCCATACCGATGAGAGCATCCTGTCATACAGCGACAGCCACGCGAGCGGGGTGCTGGCGGCCCTCGGCCGCGCGCCGCCCGCAACGCCGACCTTCGACATGGACCTCTCGCACCTCTTTCGCTTCGCCAAGGACCCCGACAATCAGGGTCTCAGCGAGAAGTGGTACGCGAGCGGGCACGGCGCACCATGGCGGCCGATCCGGATCGCGCGCTCCTGGGAGCAGCAGGGCTACCCCGGTTATCACGGCCCCGGCTGGTACCGTGCACGGGTGCGATTGCCGGCGAAGCTGCCAACGGCGTTGTACCTCCACCTCGGGGAAGTGAGCGGCAATTACCGCGTGTTCGTGAACGGTCGCGAGGCGACACACAGCCCCGATCACTGGCCGCGGCGACTGACGTACACGGACATCGCCCCTAACGTTTCCGGCGGTCGGGACAACGAGATAGTGCTGCGGATCGAGGGCGACACGCACGGCAGCGGGATCCTGCGCGGGCCGGTGGCGCTGCGGGACACCCCGGCACCCGAGCGCATCGGCTTCGATCTCTCGGAGGAGAAGCAGGCCGAGGTTTTCATGCGCGACCTGCACGGCCCGCTGATGGATGAGGGCGTGGATATCTGGTGGGTGGACGGCGGCAGCGGAGCCACGGCCATGCCGGGACTCGACCCGCAGCTGTGGACCAACAAAGTGTTCTACGATTTCAGCCAGCGGCACACCGGCAAGCGCGCTTTCATCCTCGGGCGCTACGGGAACTGGGGCAGCCAGCGCTATCCCGGTTTCTTTACCGGCGATGCGTATTCCGAGTGGCCGGTGCTCGCCTACGAAGTCGCGTTCGCTGCGCGCGGCGGCAACGTGCTCATCCCCTACGTCAGTCACGACATCGGCGGCTTCCACGGCGGCAAGATCGATTTCGAGCTCTATGCGCGCTGGCTCGAATTCGGCACCTTCAGCGCCATTCTGCGCATGCACGGTGCCCATGAGAATCCGCGCGAGGGTAACCTGCGCATGCCTTGGGTCTACGGCCAGCCGGGCATCGAGCTGATGAGGAAATATTTCACGCTGCGCACGCAGCTGATTCCTTATATCTACAGCTTTGCCTGGCAGGCGCACACGCACGCCACGCCCATCCTGCGACCGTTGTATCTCGCATATCCGCAGCTCGAGGAAGCGTATCGCCATCCACACGAGTACTTCTTCGGCGAGCAGCTGCTGGTCGCGCCGGTCGTCGATCCCGGCGGTGAGCAAACGATCTATCTTCCGCCTGGGGACTGGCGTGACTTCTTTTCAGGCAAGCACTACCCGGGCGGCACCACGTTCAGCGCGCATTACCCGGTGGATGAGACGCCGGTGTTCGTGCGCGAAGGAGCGATCGTCCCCGCGCAGGCCACGAGCGAATACTCGGATGCGATGCCGCTCGACCATCTGATACTGAACGTCTACGGATCGGGTAACGGCACCTTCGATCTCTACGAAGACAACGGCGTGTCGCTGGATTACGAACAGCAACATGCGCATACGCTCTTGGCGCACGGCAGTGGCGATGACGGCCGGCAGCGCCTGGTAATCGATCCCGCCGAGGGCAGCTACCCGGCGCAACCGCCGGCCCGCTCATACGAGCTGCGCATCTACGCCGACGCCAAGCCGTCCGCGGTCTCTGTCAATGGCCGGCCCGCTGGCGCATGGAACTGGAATGCGCAGCAGGGGCTGGCGCTGCTCTCCCTGCCGAGCGCATCGATCCACGAGCGCGTCGTCATCGAGTGGCGATAGCAGCTGCACCGATACCAAGGGACAAGCGCAATAACATTCGCCCTGCGGCATGCTTCAATCACGAGGCAACGCGAAGGCTGCAGCGCGAGCTGATTCTTCGCGGGGCCCTGGATTCCGGGTCGCCGCACCCACCTGTGTCGCGTGAGGCACTGACTGGTAATCCTCCTGTGTGTCATGATGGAAATACACCAACGAACAGGACGAGCACGGCGCCCGCCCGACTTTTATATACGCAAGTCTGGCGGGTCTCGTGCCAAGCAACAGCCGCTCAATTCACCGGGGAAAGACGTTCATGACTAACCTGAGCCGCTTCCATGCGATCCGACTCTTGGGCCTCTGTATGCTGTCGCTCCTCTCGGCCGCCGCCGGTGCGCAACAGCTGCCGCCGCTCGCCGAGGCGATGGCCAAGACCTACGGCCTCGATTCGTTCGACAAGGTCGAGGCGATCCGCTTTACCTGGGGTATCGAGGGCAAGATTTCCAGAACGTGGGAATGGGAGCCGAAGACCGATACGGTCACATACGAGGGAAAGGACAAGGAAGGCAAGCCGGTGAAGGTCACTTATAAGCGCTCGGAGCTCGAGAGCCAGAGCGATGCCGTCAGGAAGGACATTGATCCGGGGTTCGTCAATGATCAGTACTGGTTGCTCCTGCCGTTGCATGTCGCTTGGGACGGTGCGACCGTGACGGATGAGGGCAAGGCCGAAACGCCCTTGGGAAAGACTCCGGCAGAACGAATCGTGGTCAAATATGCCGCGAGCGGCTACTCGCCGGGCGACACGTGGGAACTCTTTGTTGGCGAAGACAAACGAGTGAAGGAAATCAGCTATCAGCGCGCCGTACCCGTAGCCGGGCTTCCCAACCTCGTGCTCGCAAAGTGGGACGGCCATAAGAAGGCGGGCCCACTGCTCGTTGCGACCGATCACCCCGCAACCGGGGACGGACACCCCTTCCGCCTCACCATCACTGATGTGGCGGTCAAAGAGACGGGCTCAAAGAACTGGATACACGCGCACTGAATATGCGGAGGGCTTGTTGGTGTCGTGGGCGCGCCTCAGGTGAGGACGTTGACCCAGCGATCTGCGAGAGCGCCACTGCCGGTTTTCGTTCGCAGGTTCGCCGTGCGCTCGCGAATGATTGCATCGAGTCCCAGGCTTCTCCCGTAGCGATGCAGCGCGAAGATCACCATGAGCACCAGCAGGAAGAAATAGGTCCACGGCCACTCGCCATTGGCGTTGTAAAGGCCGAGCCACAGATTCAACACCTGCAGCGCGCCGATCCAGCCCCACAGGCGCACGAAGAGGCCGAGGATGAGCGACACCGCGGTCAGCACCTCGAGCACGTAGACAATGGGCGCAAAGAAATAGAAATTCGGCAGCACGATGTGATTGACGAAGTCACCGAGCAGCGGGAAGGCCGCCGACTGGCCCTCGCGCGTCATCCAGTAATGCAGACCGCTGTTTAACGGGTCACTGGGATTGTCGGTGTAGAGAGGGGGTATCTTCCAGAGCGTCTGCTGCCACCACATCGTGCCGATGAAGAAGCGGCACAGCCAGTCACCGACGTTACGCCACGAGCGCTGGCTCGGGATGCTTCTCCACGCATAAAGGGCAATGGCGATGCTGCCGATGAGCAGCAGCCAGTAAACGGCCGTCGGCCACGCGGGCTTCACGAGGAAGTGCAAGGCATCGGACAGTGGATTCGGTGTCATGGTTTTCCCTCCGTAACCCGATCGCGGACCGGAGTCGAACGATCCCGGCGTTCGAACGCGACGCGCACGAACGTGACGCCGATGCGCAGCGCCGCTTTCAGCGTCCCGGCGACGGTGCCGGAAACCTTGGAAGCGCCTCCCAGACGACAGCGATGCGCAACCGGCACCTCGAGGATGCGCAGCCCACACCGGGCAGCGCGCATCTGCATTTCGAGGTTCCAGCCGTAAGTCATCTCGCGCATGCCGAGCCGATCGAAGGCCTCGCGACGGATCGCGCGAAAGGCGCACATGTCGGTATAGGCAACGCCGTAGAGCAACCAGGTGAGTGCGCCAGCTCCGTAGCCAGCTGCGATCTGCAGCGCATTCATACTGCCCGACTCGCGCTCGCCGCGCGTCCGCGTGCCGATCACGAAGTCATGGGTGCCGGCCAGGATCGGAGCGAGCAGCAGCGGTACGAGCTCCGGCCGATCGCTGCCGTCACCATCGAGAAAGACGATGACGCCGCAGTCGCGCGCTGCCCGCGCGCCGGCTGCGCACGCCCGGCCATAGCCGCGCTGCGTTTCTATGATGACGCGCGCGCCCGCAGCGCGGGCGCGCTCGACGGTACGATCCTCACTGCCGCTGTCCGCGACGATCACTTCATCGACCGCATCGCGAGGGACGGACCGGATCACCTCAGCGATCGGCTCTTCCTCGTTGAGGGTCGGGATCACCACCGCGACTCGCGGCCGGCCCTGCGGCGCCTGCAGCTCAGTGTGCATGTGCTCTGCTTGCGCCATCACAGGCTCCAGCGCAGACCGCAGCTTGCGCAGGCAGCCGGTGGCTGCTCGCTCAGCAGCGCGCGGCGAAATTCCTGGTAGCGCGCGCCATTCCAGATCTCGCGCAGACTTTGTTGGGTGGCGTCGCCGAGCGTGAAGCTCGCGTAACCGCGCATCGAGAATGGAGCGATGCAGCAGGGCAGTGCTTTGCCGTGCGCCGTGAAATACATGAGGGTCCAGGGGCGGCGGCACAGCGACCAGGGCTGCTTGTCGCGCTGCTGCCGGAGGCTCGTGCCGGGCTCCGTCGCACCGGAGGCGTTGAAGGCGATGCCGAGAGACTTCGCGAGTGCCTCGGCTTCGCAAATGAGGGCTTCGTCGCTCGCGTTCACCTGCTCGAACAGCGCGGATGCCGGGCGCGCAAGACCCTGGCCTTCGGGAAAGTAAACCAGCCGCTGCAGATAGACTTCGAACACCCCGATGTCGCGTGCGAGACGCACGAAGGCCGGCAGCTCGGCGATGGTTTCCTTGAGCCCCGTAAGCCACAGAGAGACGCGCGGCGTGGTGCACGTCAATTCACTCTGCAAAGCGGTGAACGCCCGAACGTTGCGCAGGATGCGAGCGAAAAAATTCCGGCCGCGCACGAGCGCGAAGCTTTGCGACGTCGCGGCATCGAGCGAGATGCGCAGCTCGTCGAGTCCCGCTTCGATGAGCTCGCGGCCCGCGCGCTGCGTGAGTAGTGTGCCGTTGGTGTTGAACAGCACGTAGACGCCGCGATCTTTCAAGTAGCGGATCATGCGCGGCAGCTCGCGCACCATCATCGGCTCCCCGACCCCGTGCAGGACTACGCGCGCGATCCGCGGGAATTGGTCCACGATCGAGGTGAAGAGCTCCCAGCTCATGTCGGCGGGCGGCTCGAGGTCCTCAAAGGTGCGAGGACAGGTCGTGCACAGCAGATTGCAGCGATTGGTCGTCTCGAGATAGAGGCACACCGGCTCGCTCTCGGCCAGCGGGGCGCGGCGCTCGTCCACGTTGTCGAAGTATCGCGCCGGGCTCGGCGTGCTCATCTCGGCGACAGTGCGGCCGCTCATCCCACCCCCTTGATCCAGCTGATGCCGGTTCGTGCCGCGCGCTGCCGCCAGAGCTCGAAGGCGAGGAGCGCGGCAAAGGGTCCGTAGATCGCCGCTTCGAAGGGCATGCGCGCGCCCTCGAGCTCCGCGCCACCGGGGACGAAATAGAGCAGCGGACAAGAGGCCGTCAGATACAGCACCGATGCGCGAGGTGTGAAACAGATGAGCGGCACGATCCAGGCGAAATACCAGGGGTAGTGGGGCGACAGCAATACCATCGCCGCAACCGCAAGCGTCATCGCCGAAGCGAGGTAGCGGCCTTCTGCGGTGAAGAGGCTACGGACCGCGAGCGCGAGGAGGGCCGCAGCGGCCAGCGCCAGGTACGGCGCAGGCCCGACGTGCTCGAGCGGCACCACGCTGCCGAGAAGACTCCAGAGGAAGAACCCGGCGCCGCTCTGCAGGCCCTCCTCTTCGAAGTAACCGGGCAGGAAGCCAAGCACCGCGTGGCCGGCACCGTGGAAGGGCAGGTAGGCGATGATGACGGTTGCGGCCACGGCCAGGGGCATCTTCCAGTCCCAGCGGCGATAGAGCGCCGGGAACAGCACCGCGGGGAAGAACTTCACGAGCGCGGCCGCCGCGAGTGCGCTGCCGGTGAGCCACGGCTTCTCACGCCTGCGCGCCCAGAGGGCGAGCGCTACGAAGGTGACGATGGCGACATCGACATGGCCGCTACCTGCAAATTCCCACAGCGTGAGCGGATGCCAGGCGTAAATGAGGATTCTCTCGCGCGGCAGATGCCAGTCACCGAGCAGGCGGAGCAGCAGCAGCACCCCGGCGAGCTCGAAGGCCAAAAGGGTCGCCTTCATTGCGGTCGACGAGTCGCGCAGGCGCGTACCGAGATAGAAGATGTACTCGGCGACCGGTGGATAGATCGTTGGCGCGTAGTCGGCGCGGTTGATTTTGGGAAAGATCGTCTCATCGCGGAGGGCCGCTAGGTGCGGGTCCGCGGGGACATAACGGTAAGGATTGATACCGGCGGCCTCGACCCGACCGTCCCAGACGTAGCGATTGATGTCGTCGGACAGATAGGGTGGGGCGAGCAGCACCGCGAGACGCATCACTGCCGCCACCGCGAGCGCTGCGATCAGGGCTCGGCGCGACAGCCCGCCGCGCCACGTCAGCGCCACCGCGCCGAGATAGCACGCCCCTTGCACGAGAGCGAGGATCGTAAAGCCGTCGGTGTCGTACACGTGCTGCCGCCAGAGACCAACGCCGGTCAGCAGCAGCAGCATCGCTCCGATGGCTGTCAGCGCCCACATCCGCCATCGATCCGTATTCATGGCGGGACGGGCTCCAGCGTCTGATTCATGGCCAGGCGCTCGGCGCCGGTAGTCAAGGCGCGCAGATATTCGCGGGTCTGCAAGGCGACGTAGCCATCCCGAGTGCATTGCGGATGACGTCGACCCGCGAGCAGCTCTCGATACAGCCAGCTGAGCGAAGCCGCATCGTCGACATCGTACCAGGCGGGCAACGTCACTAATTCGAGTCGCATGCCCGCCGCCCGTTCGGCCGTCTGCCGAAATACCCGTTCCGTGCTCCAGGCGATGTCATGGAAGAGGTGCCGGTGCGGGTGTTTGAGGCCGATCAGGTAATAGCCCCCGTCGGTCGCGGGGCCGAGAACGACGCGATCACCGGGAGCGCGCAGGCTCGTGACCGCGTCGATGAGGAGCGACGTCGGAAGAGTCGGGCTGTCGGCATTGACGAGGCAAGCGCCTTCGTAGCCGGCGGCAATCAGGTCCTCGATGGCATCGGGGAGGCTCTCGGCCAGCCCGACGCTGCGTGGCGGCAGCATGCGGATTTGCGGCGGAAGGAAATCGCGGAACAGCGCCTCGCTTCCGGCAGGCGAATAAGCCGCGTAGCAGTCGACCGGCAGGCTGTCGGAGACCGTCAGAAAATTTGCCAGGATATCTTTGACGAAGCACGCACTGAGTTGCGATGCCTCTTCTGCGCACAACGGCGGGACGAGGCGTGTCTTCACCTCGCCGCTGCGAGGTGCTTTCACCATGACCGCGAACGCGTACCTGGCTGCGTGAGGCGACAAACCCGTTGGCACTCTCACTTCCCTTCCCACACAGCGCGTCGAGGGCACATTGCCCCTGCTGCGCTCGACGTGCTGGAGCTTCGCTTGTGCGGTGGCCGGACGTAATGAATGGCAGCACACGGCGTGCGCCGAGGCAATAGCCGATACCTATCGGGAGGGCCGCGCGTAGATTCAAACTCGCGGTAGCCCGCATGGCTGAAGAAGTTTCTGTAAGTCTGCTTCGTAAGCGAATGTTTTTATTTAATAAGTTCTGCAGAGGGGCACCAACCTGTCGATTGATACCATGGTGCAATCGAAGCAGACCTCGCCCTCTGCTGAGATCACACTTGTGTTGTCAGCCTCTGCAGTTGCAGCGTCGTATTGAAGCCAACATCCGTTCAATTCACTGAGAGGGCGCCTTCATGAGAATTTTGAGCCGATGGGCTGCGATCCACCTTCTAGCGGTCGGCGTGCCGTTCATCCTCCCTGCGACCTCTCCGGCGCAAGAGCGCGCGCCAATTGCCGAGCAGATCGGCAAGGTCTACGGCGTTGATTCGTTCGGGCAAATCGAGGCAATCCGCTATACCTTCAATGTCCCTGCGTTCAAACTCACAAGAACGTGGGTATGGGAGCCTAAAACCGACACGGTCTCGTATGAGGGAACGGATAAGCAAGGCAACCCCGTGAAAGCGATGTATAAGCGGGGAGAGCTCGACAGCCAGAGCGATGACGTAAAGAAAAATATCGATCCGGCCTTCGTCAACGATCAGTATGTTTTGCTCTTCCCATTGCACGTGGCGTGGGATACCTGGGCCACTGTGACCGATGAGGGCGTGCACGAGATGCCCCTCAGTAAAAAGTCCGCGAGACGAGTCGTGGTGAAATACCCTGGCGATGGCGGGTATTCGCCGGGCGACACCTGGGAACTCTACGTTGGCAAGAACAAGCGAGTCGAAGAGTGGGTCTACCACCGCAGCGGTACCGAGTTCCCCAAGGTTTATACGGCGACTTACGAGGGCTATAAGAAAGCCGGCCCACTGCTCCTGTCGACCGATCATGAGGGGAATGGGGACGGGAAGCCGCTGCGTATCTTCTTCTCGGATGTGGCGGTTAAAGTGACGGGATCAGACAACTGGATCAACGCGGAATGAACATCGACAGGTTGAGTCGGCGGAAAAGCCACTAACTTGTTTCAAAAGACCGCCGCGCTGTCCAAGGAGTAGTGACAGCGTCCCAGCCTCGCGCAGCTCAAGCTGCCGGTGGAGGCTTACCACTGCATCATTCTCAGGGTCACGCAAGACTCGTCGGCTTGCTCTCACTGCTCCTGGTCGGCTGCGCGTCATCACAACATGAAGCTGGGCTGCGCAGTGTCGCGGTCGAAGGCGCGCCGAAGGCCATAGGACCCTATGCGCAGGGAGTCGTCGCGGGCGGGTCACGGGGGTTCAGACCAATCGCGTACTCGATAACCTGGAAGCGATCTTGAAGGGAGCGGGCTGAGTCTCGGGCCAGCGGCTCAGCTGGCAGTCCGTTGCCCCTTGCCGTAGCCTCAGGCGCGCGCACCGGGCTGGAACGATGAACATATCTGGCAAGCACTTCCGCACGATCTGGGTAACAGAATTCGGGACCGTCCGGGTAATCGATCAGTCTCGTCTGCCTTTCGAGTTCGTCACTCTCGATCTCGAAACGCTCGCCGATGCGGCGCAGGCCATCAGCGCCATGGTGGTGCGGGGTGCGCCACTGATTGGAGCGACCGCGGCCTACGGCATGGCGCTCGCCGCGTCCGCGAACCCCTCGGACTCGCACCTCGCCGAAGCCGCTCGAATCCTCCAGGCGACGCGTCCGACTGCGGCCAATCTCGCCTGGGCGCTGGTGAGAATGCGCAATGTGCTGGGGGCAGTTCAGCCCGAGGAGCGAGCCGATGTGGCGTTTCGTGAAGCGGCCGCAATCTGTGATGACGACGTGGAGCAATGCCGCTCTATTGGCGCGCACGGCCTGGAAATCATCCGCCCGCTTGCCGAAACTGCCGGCCGCCCGCTCAACATCCTCACCCACTGCAACGCCGGCTGGCTGGCCTGCGTCGATTGGGGTACGGCGCTGTCGCCGGTCTACATGGCGCACGACGCCGGGATACCGGTGCACGTCTGGGTCGACGAGACCCGCCCGCGCAATCAGGGCGCAGCACTGACGGCCTTCGAGCTCGGGGCACACGGCGTGCCTCACACCGTGATCGTGGACAACCTGGGCGGGCATCTGATGCAACGGGGCCAGGTCGATGTGGTGATTGTTGGCAGCGACCGTACCACCGCTGCGGGAGACGTCTGCAACAAGGTGGGCACGTACCTCAAGGCGCTTGCCGCCCGGGATAACGGGGTGCCTTTCTATGCAGCGCTGCCGGTCAGCACCATCGACTGGTCGCTCCAGGCGGGGTCTGCAATTCCCATCGAGGAGCGATCGCCGGAGGAGGTCACGCACATCAGCGGCCGAAGCTCTTCGGGACGGATTGAAACCATCAGGCTGGCGCCGGAAAGGAGCGCCGCCCTGAACCTCGCCTTCGATGTAACGCCCGCGCGCTTGGTGTCCGGACTGATCACCGAGCGCGGCACCTGCCCGGCGAGTCGCGCAGGGTTGCAGCGACTGTATCCCGAACTGCGGGCTGCCGAATGACGGACGTCGATTCCTGCGCGGGCGCGGCGGACCTGCGCACGATGGTGATTGCCGCCTGTCGTGAGCTGACGCGTCGGGGTCTCACGTTCGGCACATCGGGCAACATCAGCGTACGCTGTGGCCGGCGGCGGTTCTTCGTGAGCCCGAGCGGAATGGATTACGGCGTAATGGAAGCCGATGACGTTCCGCTCATGGACCTCGATGGACATTGGTTTGGCCGCCGACGTCCCTCGAGCGAATGGCGGTTCCATCGCGACATCTTCGAGTCACGGCAGGATGTGGGGGCGATCGTTCATACGCATTCTCCACGGGCCACGGCGCTCGCCTGCACGGGCCGGGGCATTCCCGCATTCCACTACATGGTGGCGGTTGCGGGCGGTCGCGATATCCGCTGCGCCCCGTACCACACATTCGGTACACAGGAGCTTTCGGCTGCGGCGCTGGTTGCCTTGCAGGATCGCAAGGCGTGTCTGCTTGCCAATCACGGTGTCATCGCCACTGGCGCGGACCTTGCCGCCGCCCTTTCGTTGGCCGGCGAGGTCGAAAACCTCGCGTTACAATACGCTACCGCGCTGTCCCTCGGAGAAGTCCGCATTCTTGATGACGCCGAGATGTGCCGCGTGGTCGAGAAGTTCCGCACTTACGGGCAGCAGAATGCAGCGGACCCCGATCTCATCTTCGGTGGAGCGGAGCCCGGTACTGGCAAAGGAATTGACCCATGCCGGGGGTAGACACGCCTGCCACCTACCGAATCCTCGACACAGACACCGTTCCCGACGTCATCGGATCGCTACCCGAGATTCGCGACCTGCTGGGCGGCCGGCCGCAGAGTTGGCGAGTTCATGAAGTCGGGGATGGCAATCTCAATCTCGTCTTCATCGTGCAGGGGGCGGACGGCGCGGTCTGTGTCAAGCAGGCGCTGCCCTATGTGCGCGTCGCAGGCACGTCCTGGCCGATGACGCTCGAGCGCGCGTTCTTCGAAGCTTCCTACTATTCGGCTGTCGCTCCCTACGTCGGCGCGCTGATTCCCAGGATCTACCACTACGATTCCGAGCTTTATTGCACGGTGATGGAGCGCTTGTCGCCGCACATCATCCTCAGGCAGGGTTTGATTGCAGGCCACCGCTACCCCAACGTGGGCCGCGACATCGGCGAGTACATCGCGCGCGCGAGCTTCTTCACCTCTGACTTTGCCCGTCCCTTCGAGGACAAGATGGATGGAATCGCGCTGTTCGCCCGTAACAAGCAGCTGGTGCGCATCACGGTGGACCTCATCTTCTGTGATCCGTACCGGTCCAGCGCGCGCAACCGCCACACATCGCCGCAGCTCGACGAGGTTGTTGCGGATCTGCGCCGCGACGGCCGGCTCAAAGTAGCCGCCGCGCACTTCGGACGAAAGTTCCTCAACGAAGTACAGGCGCTGGTCCACGGGGATCTCCACTCCGGCTCGGTGATGGTCACCGAAGGCAACACGCGCGTGATTGATCCGGAATTCGCTTTCTATGGACCGATTGGATTCGACCTGGGGGCGTTCCTCGGCAATCTGCTGCTCGCCTGGTACGCGCAACCCGGGCACGCGACCGCGCGGGGCAACCGCATCGCCTATCAGGATTGGATACTGGAGCAGGCAGGCGACTTCTGGCAGTCGTTCCGCGCGAGCTTTCTCGCGCTGTGGGCCGAGAACGCCCGCGGCGATGTGCTGCCAACATCCCTGTTTTCCCGACCCGAGGAGGCGAGTACGCTGGCAGCGGCGCGCGGCGCATTCCTCGACGGCCTGTTTGCCGACATGCTCGGGTTTGGTGCCTGCAAAATGATCCGCCGCATCGTCGGCTTCGCTCACGTCATCGACTTCGACCGGATTCAGGACGCCGACGTGCGCGCCCGTTGCGAAGCCAGTGCATTGGCGATGGCACGCTCGTTATTGACCGACCCGGCGCAGTTCCATTCGATTCAAGAGGTCATCGATGCGGTACCTCGTATGGTACGCCCATGAATCGCAGCGCCGCGGCGCTGGCCGCCGCCGCGATGGTGGTCGTTGCCGGGCTGTTCGGCGCTGGCGCGGCGCTGGCGCTCGAGCCAACTGCGGCACGCCTCGACTACCAGGTCGATGAAGGGCTCAATATCAACCGCCTGGTACGCGAGGGCGCGGTCGCGGCGCATCTGGTGCTGCGCTCCGGAAACGATCCACGCATCCTCATGGCCTTCCCCGCAGGGGACAGCGGCGTCGGAGTCTGGTTCGTACAGCGCGCCGAGCCGGTGAAATGGTCGCTACGCAGCGCCCCGAGGATCCTCCAGCGTTCCGACCACCGTGGCCGCACACTCTATGGCCTCGTGGCGGAGGCGAGCCTCGAGGCCGCAGACCTCCAGGTCCGCCAGGCTGTGCTCTCCAGTGTGCGTCTGCTGCGCGACTACGAGTCAGCCGGCACGCTGCCGGCGCCGGTGGCTGCGCGGCCGCTCGTGCAGGGACGAACGCTGAGCTGGCGCCGCGACCGGCTCGACGGTGCGGCAGGCTACCAGTTGGTGCTCGAGGTCACGCACGGTGCAGTTCGTGACGGCCGCATCATTGCCGGCAGCGACGGCCGCATTGGCCTGCGGATCACCGGGCTGAGCGGAGAGATGCCGCTCACCGCACTCGCGGGGAGCGAGCTCCTGAACGACACTGCGGCGCCCGACCCGGCGGCGCGCGACACCCTGACATTCCTCGCGTATCGCGAGAAGCTGCTGGCGGGCTCGTGGCGTTTTCAAACTTATTTCGGCCGGGACACGCTGATCTCCGTGCGGCTGCTGATGCCCGTCCTCAGCGCGACGGCGGTCGAAGCGGCGCTCGATGCGGTGCTCGCGCGGCTCTCGCCGCAGGGAGAGGTCGCCCACGAGGAATGCATCGGCGAGTGCGCCGTGCTCTATCACCTGGAGCGCGACGGCTCGCATTCAGCGGCCCCGGTACTCGATTACAAAATGATCGATGGCGACTATCTGCTCGCCCCGCTGGCGAGCGCCTGGCTCGTTCACGATGAGCGCGCCCGGCCGCGGGCCGCCATGTATCTTGCCGCCCCCGTGGGCGGAGCCGGCGAGCCCCGCAGCAGCCGCGGGGCAGCGCTGCTCGCCAACCTGCGGCTGGTGCTGCAAAGCGCGTCCGGCTTTGCCAGCGATTCGGACGCAGCGCACCTCATCGGTCTGAAGAGCGGCTTTTCCGTCGGCAACTGGCGCGACAGCGAGAGCGGCCTGGGAGGCGGTCGCTATCCGTACGATGTGAACGCAGTGCTGGTGCCGGCGGCGCTCGAAGCCGTCGTCGAGCTCCGCGACAGCGGCCTGTTGGTGCCCTACCTGACTGCGGAAGATCAGTCGCAGTTCGCGCGTGCCCCGCAACTCGCGCAGCTCTGGCGGGCCAAGGCACCACAACTGTTCGCGGTGCGACTGTCACACACCGCGGCCGAAGCGGCTATCCGTGCGTATGCCGCCGCTCGAGGCATTGACGCGCAGCCCGCGCTCGCTGGTTTGGGGCCGGACGAGCTGCGTTTTCACGCGCTCGCACTCAATACCGCGGGCGAGCCCATCCCCGTCATGCATTCGGACGAGGGGTTCGCGCTGCTGTTCGATGACCTCGACGCGCAGCGTGTCGATGATGCCGTTACGGCGCTGATGCGCCCGTTTCCTGCCGGTCTCATGACTGATGTCGGAATGCTGGTCGCGAATCCCACATTCTGTGCCCCTGCGCTCCAGGCGAGCTTCAGCCGCAATGCCTATCACGGCACCGTCGTATGGTCGTGGCAGCAGGCTCTGTTCGCTGCGGGTCTCGCGCACCAGCTCGAGCGTCGCGACCTGCCCGCCCCGGTACGGGCGCATCTCCTCGCCGCACAGCGCACTCTTTGGTCGGCGATCGATGCCACGCGCTCGCTGAGCAATTCCGAGCTGTGGTCGTGGTCGTATGCCGCAGGACACTATCAGCCGGTACCGTTTGGCTCTGCCGCGTCGAACGTGGATGAGTCCGACGCCGCGCAGCTCTGGAGCACCGCCTATCTCGCGGTGCGGCCCGCTGTCGTAGCCGTGGGAGCCGCTCCTGGTGCGCGCGTGGCATCACGGTAAAGCGCCGTCCACCTGCCGGCGGCAGGAGAGGGAGGCTTCGAATGGCTGACCGGGCCGCTGTCATGATGGAGCGTGCGTGCACTCCCGCGAGCGTCGCGCTGTGGTGTGTGCTGTCACTGCTCGCCGTCTGCGCGAGGGCGAGCGATGCGAGTGATGCGAGCGATGCGAGCGATGCGAGCTTCCAGCTCAGTGCCGCGCTCGAAGATCTGCGCGAGTATTTCCCCGGCTACCTTGCCAACGGCTATCTCTCGACGCTCACTGCGCCGCGCGGCACTGAGTCGACGCGCGCGTACCTCGTCGGTTTCATGGACTACGCCACCGGGGACATGTCACGCCCGGCGGCGATCCCGGCCTGGACCGAAATCGATTTCAACCCGGGCGCAGCCGCAGAGCGTCACGCCTGGCTCAACCGTGCGCCGCTCAATGAACGTCATTTCGCCGATTACCGTCAAACCCTCGACCTGCGCGCGGCGACGCTGACGACGAGCTACCGTTATCTCGATGGCGGACGGACGACGGCAATCGAAGTCTCAACGCTCGTCAGCCAGGCAGCGCCACACCTCGCTGCCACCCGGCTCAAAGTGACGCCCGATTACGACGGCACCGTGCAACTGTCGTTCGCGCTGCTGCTGTGGGCCCAGCACGCGCCGCGATTTCCGCTCGCGCAGTTGAGTGGTCCGGAGATGGAGGAGGCCGTTGCAGCGCAGGGGTTGTCGCTCGAGCCGCAGCCGCCAGCCACGCCCGACCGCGCGGCCGTCTGGTACCCGGGCTACACCGAGGTGCGCTCGAGCGAGGGTGACATCAATTCCCTGTCGCTGTGGCTGGAAGGCAAGGCCGAGCAGGGTCTGCCCATGGCGATGGCCGCGACGGTGGCCCTGCCGCAGGGAGCCGGAACGCAGCAGCTGACCCTGCGCCGCAACCGTTACCGTCTCGCGCTCGATGTCACCCTGAAGGTGGAGCGCGGCCACACGTACGTGTTCACCAAGTACGCCGCCGTGTCACGCGAGGGGTGGGGCGGCACGGCAGCCGACGACCTGAGTCTTGCGCGCGGCGCACGCGAAGGCGGTTTCGATCACCTGCTCGAGCGGCAGCGCGCGGCGTGGGATGCGCTCTGGCAGGCGGACGTCCTCATCGACGGGGACAGCGAGGCGCAGCGGGCGGTGCATTCGGAGCTGTATTACCTGCTGGCGAGCTCGACGGTCGACACCGCCTGGGCGCTCGGCGCCTGCGCCCTCACGCCCGGTTACGCCAACCATGTCTTCTGGGACAGCGATACCTGGATCATGCCGGCATTGCTGCTGCTGCATCCGGAGCGCGCCAGGCCGCTGGTCTCTTTCCGCGCGCGCACGCTGGAAGCGGCACGGCAGCGGGCCCGCCAGCATGGTTTCGCGGGCGCGATGTTTCCGTGGGAGTCCGACCCGGAGAATGGCAGCGAGCAGACCCCACACTCCGCCGCGGTGCTGGCCGACACCGAGATCCACGTGAATGCCGACGTCGCAATCGCGCAATGGCAGTACTACCTGGCGACACTCGATCGCGAGTGGCTACGGAGAGAAGGCTGGCCGGTGATCCGCGAGGTGGCGCGCTTCTGGGCGAGCCGCGCCACGTACAATGCGACGGCCCACCGCTACGAGATCCTGCACGTCACTTCCGTGGCGGAGTCGAACAACGACATACCGAACGACACCTTCACCAATGTGTCAGCGGCGAAGGCGCTGCGCATTGCGGCGGCGGCCGCGCGCACGGTCGGGGAGCGCCCCGATCCGTCGTGGGAGCGTATCGCGGCTGCGCTCTACATCCCCTTTGCCGCCGGCGGTGTCCACCACCTGGCGTTCGACCCCTCCGTGGTCCACAACGGTGAAGACTTCGGTGGCGGCCCGCTTGCGCTGCTGTTCCTGCCGTCGCTCGATCTGGAGATGAGCTCGCAGCTGCGGCGCAACGATTACGAATATGGCATTCGCCCCAATGCGGCGGAACGGGTGGGCGCGGCGCCGATGGGCATCGCACCGCGATCGATCGCCGCCGCGACCCTCGGCAGTGACACCGATGCCGCCGCATGGTTCGCCACCAATTTCACCGGCGGCACGCTCAAACCGCCCTTCAACGTGCGCACCGAAACCGCGAGCAACAATGTCGGCTACTTCCTCACGGGCTCGGGCGGCTACCTGCAAAGTCTGCTCTATGGATTCAGCGGACTGCGTATCCGCGATGCCGGGCTGGTGGAAGCGTATGCGCCCGTGCTCCCCGCGCGATGGAAATCCCTGTCGCTGCACAACCTCTGGTTCCGCGGCCAACGCATGGATATCCGCATCGAGCGCAGCGCCGCGGGTGTCGTGCGAGCGACCCGCACGTTGCGTTGAGTCACGTCGCGCTCGCCTCGACGCCGCTGTGCCTCGCTATACTGTCTGGGTGGTAATCGCATGATGAGGCTGTCCCTGGCGACAAGCGGCCTGGCGCTTGCAGTGCTGCTGAGCGTCGCCACGGCCACTGAAGCACAGCCGCTGCCGGCGGAGCAGGCGCCGCTCCATACCTTTCCCAGCCCGCCACAGGAGCTGTTCGAGGGGCTGTTCAGCAGCGTGCAGCTCAGCGGCATCTACGCCGACAGCAAGCTCTTCGCCGATGCGGTGCCGAAGTCAGCACCCCACGAGATTCTCGCGCAGTATCGCGAGGGGCGGCCGGACTCTGCGGCGGCACTGCGGGCTTTCGTCGAGGCGCATTTCCTGCTTCCCAGCGAGGCGATCACCGCCACGGCCACTGCCACAGAAACACGCGCCGCGCCGGACATCACTGTTCATATCGATGAGCTCTGGTCGCAACTGACGCGCACGGCGGTCAATCCGCCACGCTGGTCTTCGCTCCTGCCACTGCCGCAGCCGTACGTCGTTCCCGGCGGGCGGTTTCGCGAGATCTACTACTGGGACTCGTACTTCACGATGCTCGGACTGATCGAGAGCGGCCGGGAGGACCTGGCGCAGAGCATGGTGGAGAACTTTGCCTTCCTCATCGACACCTACGGTCACGTGCCGAACGGCACGCGCACTTATTATCTGAGCCGCTCGCAGCCACCGTTCTTTTTCCTCATGGTCGGCCTGCTCGGCGGCGCGGACCCCGCGGCGGCGTACGCGAATTTCCTGCCGCAACTGCGGCTCGAGTATGCGTTCTGGATGCGCGGCGCCGCGGAGGTTCATCGCGGCGGAACGCATGCACGTGTCGTCGGCATGCCCGATGGGTCGATCCTCAACCGCTACTGGGACGATCGCGACACCCCACGCGATGAGTCGTATCGCGAGGACATCGAGCTCGCCCGCAAGAGCGGCCGCCCTGCGCGGCGACTGTACCGCGACATGCGTGCCGGGGCGGAGAGCGGTTGGGACTTCAGTTCCCGCTGGCTCGCGGACTCGCACACGCTCGCGACCATCGATACCACCGACATCGTTCCCATCGACCTCAACAGCCTGCTGTTCGGCCTGGAGCAGGCGATTCAGGCCGGCTGCGAGCGTAAGCACGATGACGCCTGCGCCGGCGAGTTCGCCCGGCGTGCCGCGCAGCGGCAGGCCGCCATCGATCGTTACCTGTGGGACGAGCGCCGCGGTGTCTATCTCGACTACCAGCGTCGCACCGGAGCCCGTGTGCCGCATCTCTCGGCCGCTGCGCTCTATCCGCTGTTTCTCGCGGTGGCCTCGGCACGGCAGGCGAAGTCCGTCGCTTCCGTCGTGAAGTCCGAGCTCCTCAAAGCAGGCGGCATCGTGACGACCGCGCTCGAGACCGGGCAGCAGTGGGATGCGCCCAATGGCTGGGCGCCGTTGCAGTGGATCGCCGTCTCGGGATTGAGACGCTACGGCGACACGCGCCTCGCGGAGAGTGTCGCCTGTCGCTGGATGCTGAACGTCGTAGGTGTCTACCGGCGCAGCGGCAAGCTGGTCGAGAAGTACGACGTGATCGCCCCCCACCGCGAGGGCGGCGGCGGCGAATATCCCCGGCAGGACGGCTTTGGCTGGACCAATGGGGTCATGCGTAAACTCATGGTGATGTATCCCGCTGACACCGCCCTTGTGAGCGCCGATCAGTGCCCGAAGCCCGAGGATGTGACCTCATGAACAAAGACGTCGAGAGAGCCGATCCACAGATGCCCTGGTCGAACGTGCGCGAGCTGCGCCTGTTCGTTTTTGCGCTCTTCTTCATATTCGGCGGCATCACCAGCCTCAACGACGTGATCATCCCGAAGCTGAAGGGATTGTTCATCCTGTCGTACGCCGAGGTGATGCTCATTCAGACCGCGTTCTTCGCAGCCTACTTCCTGATCTCGATCCCGGGCGCGGAGATCGTGCGACATCTCGGCTATATGCGCACCGCCACCATCGGGTTGCTCACCATGATGGTCGGTTGCCTCCTGTTCGTACCGGCTTCCTCGGCGGGCTCGTTTGCGTTGTTTCTCGGAGCGCTGTTCGTACTGGCCTCCGGCATCACGATCGTCCAGGTGGTCGCCAATCCGCTCATCTCCATGCTCGGGGACCCGGCCACGGCCCACAGCCGACTCACCTTTGCGCAGGCCTTCAACTCCCTCGGTACCACGGTATTCCCTTACGTGGGCTCGATCCTGATCCTCGGCAGCCTCGCCACGGTCGATCCCAAGACACTGAGCGGCGCGGCGCTCACCGCCTTTCGCGCCGCCGAGACGCACACGATCGTGACCACCTATCTGGGCCTCGCGGCCATCCTGTTCGTCGTTGCCGTCGCGGTCTGGCTGCACCGCAATCGGCTCAGGGAACAGCACGATCGCACCGGCACCATGTTCCACGCCTTCGGGCTGCTCCGGCAACCGCGCTTCGCGCTCGGCGCGCTGTGCATCTTCCTGTACGTCGGCGCGGAAGTCGCGATCGGCTCGCTGATGGTGAATTACCTCATGCAGCCCTCGACTCTCGCCCTCGGTGCGCAGGAGGCCGGCAAGCACGTGCCCTTCTACTGGGGTGGCGCACTGGTCGGCCGCTTCATCGGCTCGGGGGTGCTGCGCATGTTCGCTCCGGGCAAGGTGCTCGCCTGCGTCGCCACCGGAGCCATCACGCTGATCATGATATCCGCCAACAGCGTGGGAGCCATCTCCGGATGGACGCTGCTCGCGGTCGGATTGATGAACTCCATCATGTTCCCCACGATCTTCAGTCTGGCGAGCGAGGGTCTCGGCCCGCGCGCCGCGGAAGGCGCCGGAGTGATCGGTGTCGCCATCGTCGGGGGTGCGATTGTCCCGCCGCTCACCGGCGCGCTCGCCGACCGTGGCGGGCTGCATTTCGCGCTGATCCTGCCGGCGCTCTGCTACGCGGTGATCCTCGGCTATGGCGTTTACGCGCGGCGGCCGCTCAGCCGCGCGTTAGCGGCGCCAGCCATGTCGCATTAGTCCGACCTGATGTTGCCCGCACGGCACGCATGCTCAGCACTCGGCCTGCTCCTGCTCGCGAGCGTGACGCTGGCGACGGCGAGCGCCGCGCGGGAGCGCTGGACTGAGCAGGAGGCCAGGGACTGGTCTGCGCGACAGCCCTGGATCCTCGGTGCCAACTACATACCTGCGACCGCGATCAACCAACTCGAGATGTGGCAGGCGGAGACCTTCGACCCACAGCGGATCGACCTCGAGCTGGGCTGGGCGGAAGGCATCGGCATGAACTCGATGCGCGTGTTCCTGCACGATCTGCTGTGGCAGCAGGATGCCACAGGCTTCAGAAGGCGTATCGACACCTTCCTCGGAATCGCTGCGCGCCACCACATCCGCACCCTGTTCGTTCTGTTCGATTCCGTCTGGGATCCGAGTCCCCACCTCGGTCCGCAGCATCCACCAGTCCCCGGCGTCCACAACTCGGGGTGGGTGCAGAGCCCGAGCGCGGCAGCACTCTCCGACCCCTCGCAGTACCCGAGACTCGAAGGGTACGTAAAGGGTGTCGTCAGCGCCTTCGCCCGGGATGAGCGGATCCTCGGCTGGGATGTGTGGAATGAGCCGGCCTATTCTGACAAGACCGGCGGTAGCTATGCCGCCTTCGAGGCGCGGCACAAGGGTGAGCGAGTGCGCGCGCTCTTGCCGAAGGTGTTCATGTGGGCGCGCGCGGCTGGCCCGACGCAGCCGCTGATGAGCGGTGTGTGGGGCGAGAGTTGGGAGCGGTCAGATCCTGTATCCGGCACCCCGCTGATCCAGCTCGAGGAATCCGACGTCATCTCTTTCCACAGCTACGACAAGCCTGCCATCTTCGAGCAGAAGGTCGTTGCCCTGAGCCGTTACCATCGCCCGCTCATCTGCACCGAGTACATGGCGCGCACCGAGGGCAGCACCTTCGAGAACACGCTGCCGCTCGCGCGGCGGTACCATATCGGCGCGATCAATTGGGGCCTCGTTCAGGGCAAGACTCAGACGATCTATCCGTGGGATTCCTGGCAGAAGCGCTATGATCACGAGCCCGCGCCCTGGTTCCACGACATCTTCCGTAGCGACGGCAGGCCATACGATGGGAAGGAGATCGCGCTCATTCGCGAGATGAGTGCGGTGAATCGCACGACCGAGTAGAGTCGGTCGCAAACGGCTGAGCGCAATATTCGCGTGCCGCGAGCGGTCTACCGTTCAGCTCTATGGAGTTTTTCGTGACAAGCTTACGTAGGCAGTGGCTCGCCGCGCTGATGGCGCTGTGCTGCACCGCCGGCGCCAGCGCGCAGCAGCGGCCGCTGGTTGTGGAGCTCTTCACCTCGGAGGGGTGCAGCTCCTGTCCGCCCGCCGAGGCCGCCATCGGTCAGCTGAGCGGACGAGCCGATATCGTGGCACTGGCGTATCACGTGGATTACTGGGACGACCTCGGATGGCGCGACCGGTTCGAGCTCCCACAGTCGGTGAAGCGGCAGAACGTCTACGCGCGCAACCTGCGTCATGCGTCGGTCTATACGCCGCAGCTCGTGATCGACGGACGCTTCGATGCCGTCGGCGCCGATGGCAGCGCGATAGCGAAGGCGCTCGCCGCGCAGCGGACGACCGTGCCGCTGAGTGTGTCCCGCCACGAGGCCGAGTTGCTCGTGGACATCAGCGCGCAGCCGCAGTCACCCGCGTGCGACGTGCTGCTCGTTCCCTACCTGCGCCACGCGGTATCCGCGATCGGCCGTGGCGAGAACGCGGGCCGCACCCTCGAAGAATTCAACATCGTGCGCGAGATCCGCACGCTCGGCGGCTGGAAAGGTGAGTCCAAAACCTTCCGGGTCGCGGTATCTTCGCTGCCGCGTGATGCCACCGACGTCGCCGTCCTGATTCAGCCCGCGGGCCAGGGACCGGTGGTCGGTGCGGCGCTACAGCCACTGCACTGACGCAAATCCTCGCGACCCCAAGGTTCTGCAAGCTCGCACAGGGATCTGCGACGGGCCGCGCTCACGGTACGCTCGGACGAGCGTGACACTCCCCTGGCTCTCATTCCTCGGCGTCACTCCCAGCTTGTATGATTGAACGGTCCGGCGCGAGGCCCGGACTGGACGTGACTACGAGTTTGAGGAGGGCCCATGACCGATGCGTCGGGTCACCGAATCCCGCTGGCGCTGATCATGTGCCTTGGAACGTGCCTCGGCGCGCAGGGAGTCTGTGCGCACGACGAAACGGCCGCACGCACCTTCGGCAACGACGTTTTCAGGGCCGGCTCAGATGTCCGGGTGACTGACGGCTCTGCGGGGGATGCGGTCCTCGCCGGTGCCTGGATCTCCACTTCCGGGGTCGTGCAGGGCGATGAGGTTGTGACGGGGGGCAAAGTCGACCTCGGCGCGGACGTCGACGGCGGCTTGTACGCCGCGGGCGGTCACGTGCGAGTTGACGGGAAAGTCGGCCACAACGCCCGCATTGCCGCCGGGCACGTGGAGGTCGGTCCGGACGCGCAGGTTCAGGGCGGTCTCTCCATCGGCGCTGGTGAAGTAGCGGTCAACGGTCAAGTCGCGAAGTACCTGCAGGTTGGCGCGGGCAGCACGCGCATCGACGGCCACATCGGCGGCAACGTCGATGTGGCGAGCGGTGAGCTGAATGTCGGACCGAATGCCGTCATCGATGGAGTGCTCAACTACTACGGCCCGCAGCCCGCCACGATCGCGAGTGGCGCGTCGATCCGCGGCGGCATGCACTACGTCCCGCGGAGGCACTGGGGCCCCGCCCCCCGTCATCGCGGATTCGGCGTGGGCGCCTGGATCTGGCTGGCTGGCTGGATAGTTGCGGGGAGCACTCTGCTCGCGCTGTGGCCGGGATTCTCCCACTCGGTGAGCGAGGCTGCACGTCGTCAGCCCGGGATCGCATTGCTGGTTGGCTTTGCCGTGCTGGTATGCGTGCCCGTGGCGCTGCTGCTGCTCACCGTCTCGATCATCGGTATTCCGCTGGCATTGCTGCTGTTCTGTCTGTACCTGTTGCTCGTACC